>Ga0123354_10005816_pt1 | contig 18094 bp, 13 predicted proteins | sample TergutLab28metaG_2_FD_97872 | JGI IMG/M metagenome (GOLD analysis project Ga0123354, IMG submission 97872) | Labiotermes labralis P4 segment gut microbial communities from Petit-Saut dam, French Guiana - Lab288 P4 | ecosystem: Host-associated > Arthropoda: Insects > Digestive system > Gut ...
ACCTATTCTAAGTAGAGAATAAGAATTTGATGGATATATATATATATATATATATATATATATATACTATGAATATACTCTATATAGTGTTCCTTTATATACATTTTTGTGACCTGAAGATGGCCCACAGTAGCCAAAACATGTCGTCGTCAGCATAATAAAGTAGGATACAGGACAGTTGTGTTTTGACGTACCACACCCCCTCCCTAAACACTTGAAAATTACATAACATCAGTAACTACAAACTCTATAGAGTAACAGCCACATATACACCCAACACTTAACTCCACAAAATAAGATTACAACAGAGTGCTGCTCTACAGGAGAACCTTTTTCAATGTACAAGGACACAGCAATCATGATTCAAGTTTACCTTCCACCGCCTCCAGCCTGTGCTCCTGTTCATAACTATTACATGAAAGAACACCAGACAAGTTCATTCACCTATGTTACACACATGTACACACATTTAAGTACAATCATACTTCTTCCCACAACTTGTTTTAGTGTCAAACATAATTAGTCTGTGACTGCTGTAGGGTCACATCACACAATGTTTGCAGGTACCAGAAAGATTTTGCAGATCACAAGAAGCAGCATCTGGGTATGAAGCCATTCAAGTGCGCCGAGTGTGGCCAGCAGTTTCTCCGACAAAGGGAACTCAAGCGGCACAAGATAATTCACACTGGAGAAAAGAAGTAAGCCATCCGGTTTGATGGTGGTGAAAGAATGGGTGGACTGTGGAAGATGACATGCTGCAGCCTCTGTTGAAGATGTATTGCCACACCGAAATTGCAAAATCCTACATTATGCAGCAATAATCTTGCACCCACCAGCCTCCTGTACAATGGGTACCAAGTCTCTTTTCTGTGCATAAAATTTGCAGGGAATGGCTATGACCGCCCAACCCCTTCTAGCACTGGGGTCAATGATGGGTAGAGCTATACCTCTGCTTCCCCTCAGTGCCTGCATGGCACGTTACAGGACAGCATTATCACTGCTCCCACTTTGGAAATTTACATGGTCACCTCATTTGTACTACAGTATTTAGCTGAATATAAGACAAGTCTCTCTTAATTCAGCTCAAGATTAATTCATGTAGTCGGTATAGCGACTCGCTATGGGCCGGATGGTCCAGGCGTCAAATCCTGCTTGGGGCGAGATTTTCCGTACTCATCAAGACTGCCCCTGAGACCCACCCAGCCTTGTATACAGTGGGTACCGAGTCTCTATCCTGGGTGGGATAAAGTGGTTTGGGTGTTGTGGCATTGACCACCCACCCCCAACTAGTGCTGAGGTTAAAGAAAGAGTAAAGCTATACCAGTATGCCCCCTCTCAGCCTTTATGGCCTGTTCTGGGGAGAACTTTGCCTGTACCTTTACTTTCTCTTACTTCATCATCTGACAAATGGATCACTTTATAATTGTGCACAAATTTTATCATGTAGTATTTCGGTATTTTCTGAAAATTGGAAATTGTAATGGGTGGGGGGGGGGGGGGTTTACCTAATATGCATGGTCATCTTATTTTTTGGTAAATATGGTACTACTGATAAGAAATTTAGAAAATTCAAAGCCAAGGATGCTTGTACAATAAACCTGTATTTTATTATCAAATATGTAGACTAAAATGGGGTAATAATAATGAGACATTAGCAGAAAATCATCATATGCCATGGCTCGTTCACAACGAAAACTTTCAAGGCACACTTACTTGCATCACTGTTATCAGACTACACGTAAGAGTTCAGGAACTATTGAACAGATTTTCATGAAATATATTTGGGCCCTTTATTCTTTTTCGAGACATCTCAGTTTTTGTGAAAATCGGACAGTAGTAGTCATTTTACACAACACTGTACAAGTTTTTCTACATGAATCTTCAGTGCCATGCACTGGATATTTATTGCAGTGCAAATACTTCAAATGAAATTTGAAGAGCAAATAGAACACAGGTTATGTAAGTCATGCGGTTCTTGAGATATCTCAATGCAAGGGAGTTTTCATTCATTCATTCCATTGGCATGTGCAGAATGCAAAGATTCCTTGCCATTCACAGGAGCTTCTTCTGTTCCTTTCTGTTATGTACTCTTTCCTGCCACCTTCCTCCACCAACTATTCTTCCATCCTTTCTCACCTCATCTTGCCACCTATTTCTTGGTCTACCTCTCAATCTTGTTGTTCCCAAATTCATATATAATACCCTTTTGGGAATTCTATTTTCTTCCATTCTCTGTGCAAGCCCAAACCAATGTAATCTATTTAACCGTATTGTCTCTGTTATAGTGGGTTTGTAAAACATGCATACATTTCTTTTTTGATTAATATCCTCCAGTTTTCTTTTTCATTGTCATATACAAGGGAGTGTGCACCCAAATCGTTACATGTCCGGACTTGTTTAATACTACTGGATTTATACTAGGAAGATTGATTGTGACTGTGCCGACGGCATAATTTACACAACTTTGAATTGTGTCATCCCCATTGTGTGTGTGAAAACTGGAGAGGGTATGCAGTCAAACAGTCAGTTAAGGTGTTTTAATGACTATAACTAGAAAAACTACATGTTTTGACACTTATTGGCCATCGTCAGGTTTTCTTCAAGAGAACTTATGGTCCTACTATATATAATGTGCGCGCACGTGTACCTCCGAGGTCACTTTCGGTCCTTCCCGTGAACAAGACCCCAATTAGGAGGAAGGAAGAGGAACACGCCTCTTCATAAAACCAGCACACCAAAGACTGCAACTCGATACTAGCCACCAGACCCTATCGTGCCTCTAGCCAGAACACACCACCGCATTCCAACATAGAAGTAACATATTACGCAACAAAGTCCAGATTTAGAGATCTCTCCATCATGTGCATGCACGATGTATATAGTAGGACCATAAGTTCTCTTGAAGAAAACCTGATGATGGCCAATAAGTGCCGAAACATGTAGTTTTGCTAGTTATAGTCATTAAACATCTCAATTGGCATAGTTGTATTTGACTGCATACCCTCTTCAACATAGTTTACATTAGTCTGTGGATTTTTTTCCTGCATTATTCTGCTACTGAAATGTAAGATGCCTACATTTAACTGCAGGGCCAGGATAGCATAGTATCGTAACGTGGCTATAGGCTGAATGATTCAGGGTTCAGACCCTGGTAGGAGCAAAGCGATTTCTCCTCCACAAACATCCAGACTGGCTTTGGGGCCTATCTACCTTCCTATTCCATCGCTGTCTGGCAGTAAAGCAGCCAGCGTGTGAAGGTGATCACTTACCCCCGTCTAGTGGTGAGGTTAAACATGATTCAATTTGTACTGCTGCCCCCTCTATATGCCCTCATGGTAAGCACAGGGACACTTCAAACTTAAACCTTTACGTACATGTAGCCGTAACTTAGTGTGGGTGTGAAACTTGGTTGCTCCCACTGAGGGACTAACGTAGGCTGAGGGTGTTTGGAGAATAGGATTTTGAGGAGAATGTTTGGGCCTAAGAGGGATTAAGGTAACCAGGGAGTGGAGAAAACTACAGAATGAGGAGCTTAATGATCTGTACTCCACACCGAATATTGTCTGGGTGATCAGTATCGGGAAGAATGTGATGGGCGGGGCAAGTAGCACATATGTGGGAAAGGAAACATGTATACAGGGTTTGATGGGGAAACGTGAGGGAAAGAGACCACTTGAAAGACTCAGGCATAGATGGGAGGATAATGAAATGGATCTCCATGAAGTGGGATGGGGGCATGTACTGGATCGAGCTGGCTCAGGATAGGGACAGGTGGTGGGCACTTCGGGTTCCATAAATGTGGGGAATTTCTTGACTAGCTGACAACTGGTTAGCTTCTCAAGGACTGTGCTCCATGGAGTGAGTAAGCTGTAACTTAGTTGTCTGCAGCAAAGAGCTGCCCATCTTACATTTACTGTAGTTGTTTTACTATTCTGGTCTGCAGGTTCACATGTCCAATCTGTGACAAAGCCTTCGCCCGTCTGGATCAGCTGAAACTTGTACACATGCGCCAACACGACAGCACACCGGAGCCCTCTCCCTTTACTTGCATTACTTGCCATAAAAGGTTCAAAGTCAGGGGGAAGTTGGAACAGCATCAGATCTTGCACTCAGGTATCAAATATTGGCAGCACTGCATTAGGTTTCACCAAATACAAATGTTTGGACACATGTTTTCTTATGTATTTTATTATCCCTGGCAACCACTGTTTTGTGTCTGTGCCCAACTGGCTGTTCATGCAGTGTTATTTATCCACTTCTGCTTCTCCAGCAAACCTCCACTTTGCTCTTAGAACAAAACTTTGATGCTGGAGACTGTTGGATCATGAAAACATCAAATCCAGAGACAGAGTTTTAAAAATAATAGTAAACTGAAATTAAAGGAAATGGATTTCAAAACACGGGGTTGAATTTAAGTGATTTAGATAGCTCAGTTGTGTTTTGTGATGAACGTTTATGTTCTGAACCAGGAAACTGGTCAGTTCATTGCTGTAATTAGAAGTCCAGCATATTTGTTGTTAGCATATGTCTTGAGTAGATGCTGACCTTAAATGTAACATTCATAGTTCCTTGCATCGCTGATATATTCGCAGAATACAACCAACAAGATGCATTGTTTCTCAATTTATTTATTTCTGTAAGACACTGTACATGTTTCAGACAGTTTTTCCGTCCATCATCAGGAACTCAAAACTGCACATACAGCGTCAGGTATTTGTCAGACCAATACTGCTACCTGCTGCTAGCCTGGACGGGATGGAAGTTCCATCCCATCCAGGCTAGCAGCAGGTAGCAGTATTGGTCTGACAAATACCTGACGCTGTATGTGCAGTTTTGAGCTCCTGATGACGGACGGAAAAACTGTCTGAAACATGTAGAGCGTCTTACAGAAATAAATAAATTGAGAAACGTCGCATTTGTAGGTTGTACTCTGCGAATGCTGACCTTAGTTGTTGAAACACTGTGTTGTCCGAGAGTTACCAGCATTTAGAACAAATCTGCTGTCTTCTCTAGGAAGATAGATGCAGTTTATCAACTCAAGATATCTTTCAGTCAAACATTTTCCTTCCAGGCATGAAAAATCACCACTGCCCAATCTGTAATAAAGCTTTTGCATTGGATGTGTACTTGAAATCACACCTGAAGACACACAAGAAGCAGGACGGCTACATTCAGTGCCCCAAGTGTCCTCGGAGATTTGCGTCTGAAGAGACGTTGCAGGTAATGCAGAAACTCACATCTCACATCTCCTAGCATGTAACAGATATGAAGGTTCACCACTCCTAATCAACAGTATGAATTTTAGTATTATCCTTCAAACAGATCCACCTTCCACATCTCCTGCAAACTGTTCTGCTCTCTCTTCCAGTGTCCTTCTCGTGTACTGTACCAGTGCTGACAGGAATGTTGTTAGCAGTAACGGTGTGGTAGCCATTGCTAACTACAAGTACTTCTGACTAGGTGACAGAACAAAGGGGACTGGAGGGGAATATGACAGTGGAATGAGAAAGGAACACCATGCATATTACAATGTCCACCATCCTTTGGGCTTCTTTCTGTGGCCTCAGTACATTTAAAGTGACCTTCCCAAGAGGTGTTTCTCCATCAAATTATAGTGTGCACATCATATATTTGTGGGCTGGGTAGCTTAGTCGGTATAACGACTGACAACGGGCTGGACGGTCCGGGATCGAACCCCGGTGGGGACGAGATTTTCCGCCTGTCCAGACTGGCCCTGGAGCCCACCCAGCCTCCTGTAAAATGGGTACCGGGTCTTTCCCAGGGGTAAAGTGCGACCGGGGTGTGCTGCTGACCACTCACCCCCTTCTAGTGCCGCGGTCATGGAAGAGTAGAGCTATACCTTTATCCATCCTCTGGGCAACACCGGGCCTGTAACAGGATCACTTTACCTTTATACATCATATACAAGGCCAGTCCAAAAAGATACCGAACATTTGAAATAGCGCGCCAGTGAGCCGGTGCAGGACGCTTGCGACGGTGGTGCTATGTAGCTGGGACTTTAAGCTTTATTTTGACACTAGCCACATCACGCCACTTTCAATTAGTCATGAGTTATGTGGCCTTGAGTGAACGTGTGTTTAGTGCCCTCGGCGATTTTGGTTGTGGCGAGGATTTTCCCACCCACTGTGACGACTGCACTTTTGTTTCAACATCGTAGCCGTACACCCATGTTTCATCACCTGTTATGACATTTTTCAGAAAGTTTTCATCAGTATTCGAACGATCTAATAGCTCCTGACTGACTGTGACGCGGTTCTATTTTGTTCCTCAGTCAGCAGACGCGGCACAAATTTTGCAGCAACACGATGCATCTTCAGTTTTTCGATCAAAATCGTGTGGCATGAACTTTTACAGATGCCTACTTCGGAAACTTCAGGGATAGTTAGACGACGATTTTCACGTATCATAGAACGCACTTTCTCAATGTGATCTTCGCCCGTTGACGAAGAAGGCTGTCCAGATTTGGGATCATCTTCGATGGACGTTCTGCCCTATTTGAAACGATGATACCACTCTTAACAGTCCTCCCCATAAGCCTGTTGCAACATCTGAAAAGTCTCCATAAAGGTTTTTCCCAATTTGAAACAGAATTTCACGCAAACACGTTGCTCTTCAAGATCCTTCATTCTTCAACTTGTAAAAAATCGCTGAGGGCACTAAACACACGTTCACTCAAGGCCGCGTAACTCATGACTAATTGAAAGTGGCATGATGTGGCTAGTGTCAAAATAAAGCTTAAGGCACCACCGTCGCAAGCGTCCTGCGCCAGCTCACTGGCGCGCTATTTCAAATGTTTGGTATCTTTTTGGACTGGCCTTGTATTTCCTAGTATGTTGTGTGCGAAACCCATCATAACTAACCGTACGTTGTGGAACCATATGTAGCCTTTAAATGTGGGAGATTTAAATTCCAAAGTAGCCCCTGATGGTCGGGGTACTTTTCACTTTCAATGCCCGTTTTTGCACCTGCTAATACTATCCACTGTATTTCATACATTTTTAAAGTTAAGAGCAGATTGAGGTCAGGAAATGCTTGCTATCATTTGGTGCAGAATCTTTTGTCTTCCAGGTTGCTATCCAAAACTTTAAAGATCAAGATATATATATATATATAGAACTGTAATTTTGCCTGTTGTTTTGCATGGGTGTGAAACTTGGTCGCTGACATTGCGGGAGGAAAGGAAGCTGAGGGTGTTTGGGAACATGGTGTTGAGGAGAATATTTGGACCTAGGAGGGATGAGGTAATGGGGGTATGGAGGAGACTGCATAACGAGGAGCTAAATGATTTGTACTCCTCACCCAATATTGTGTGGGCGATAAAAATGAGAAGAATGAGGTGGGCTGGTCATGTGGCACGTATGGGTGAGAAGAGGGGGGTGTATAGGGTCTTGATGGGGAAACCGGAGGGAAAGAGACCACTGGGGAGACCTAGGCATAGGTGGGTGGATATTAGGATGGATCATCTCCAGGAGGTGGGATGTGGGTATATAGACTGGACTGGGCTGGCCCAGGATAGGGACAGGTGGCGGACACTTGTGAGTGTTGTAATGAACCTTCGGGTTCCGTGAAATGCAGGGAATTTCTTGACTAGCTGCAAACCAGTTAGCTGCTCAAGAAGGACTCTGCACCATGGAGTAAGTAAGTAATAACTTCAAATAACAATTACATGCTTAGGAAAGAATCCATCTACCCGTTCCACAAGTTTCAAGAATATCCACCTATTTGTATATAGCTTAAAGGTCATTTTTATTGTGTTTATTTTTTACGGCACTAGAAGGGGGTGAGTGGTCAGCAGCACACCCCGGTTGCACTTTACCCGTGGGAAAGACCTGGTACCCATTTTATAGGAGGCTGGGTGGGCCCCAGGGCTGGTCTGGATGGGTGGAAAATTTCTTTCCCACCGGGATTCGATCCCGAACCGTCCAGCCCATAGTCAATCTCTATACCAACTGAGCTACCCGGCCCACATTGTAGGTTTATGATCATGTCAATCATCTAACTGAACAGTTCAGTCTGTTCCATGTCAGAACAATAACGTGACAGACTAGGCAGTGCGGACGCTCGAATCACGATCGTAATCAGAAGGTGTTGAGTTTGTTGTGTGCTGAATTGCGTTGAATTGCATTGAGCAGTGTGGCTACAAGCAGACACCTTACAGACCGAGACAGCACGAAACTTAAGTCAGAATTGGACTCCGACACACATTTAGCGGAAGGCTAAGACATTTCTGCTGAAAGTGACGGTGGCACTGGTGACACTGCTGACACAAACTTCACAAAGTGGACTGTCAGTACAACCTGTCAACATACCATACATATAGTCCACAGGATTACAGGGGGGTCCTAGTGAGTTATGACAAACAGAGCCACCACACATCAAAAAAGACCTTTCCCCACTTAGCGTTTTAACCCTTTGGTACCGAATGACATATACATATATGTCGTACAGTGAGCCCGTTAAATGGCCGAACAGCCATTAAGGTGGACAGGAGGGGGGGGGGGTTAATTCCGGCGTGAAAGATAAAATTCCGGCGCCAAAGGGTTAACTGCAAGACATGGAAGACAAGCCAACTAGAAATACTTGGCACAAGACACAGCAGACACTGGCTTATGCAGTGTTAGAGGATTCCATGTTATGTGTGTTCTGCCAGAAACAAATAAAAATGATTCTTGATTTCAAATTTTTGCCATGTTCTGAATGTTGTGCGCTTTCTGCTGGGTAATTCCCCACGTCTGAATTTTATATGCCAATGTTTCGGAACACTGTTCCATCTTCATAGGCAGGTAGGTATGAAGAATACCCACCTACCTATGGAAATGGAACAGATAGTGTTCCGAAACTTTGGCACATAAAATTCAAACACTGGGGAATTACCCAGAAGAAAGCACACAACAAACAAGAATGAAATTCACGTGACGAGAATGCAACATAAGATTGTGTGCCACCCCATGTTTTGAGGTACAGCATCAAATTGCATTTCTGAAGATCAGCTGACACTAAACTGGAAAAGCAGAACACACAAAAGTCAGTAAATACCACCATTGTAACTGCTGAACTGATATTTTTCAGCATTGTTTTCGTGATGAAATAATTGGGGTGAAGCAGGTGTGGATTTTACAGAAGGGGCTTTATGAAGGAACAGAGACTTGTCAGAGGGCCTTTGCATGTGTTTGATTGACTTAAAACCAGTATGAGGAAAAAATAAAAAATGCTGCCTGGATAAATCTGTAAATAATTCATGAATTCTGGAAAAACCGTAAGACTGTTAGTATAAAAATTAAAATTTATTAGTGATAGTTTTAAACTAGGATTAATCTTTACACAATCATTTATGCCTATACAAGCCTCTTAGACAAACACTGTGAAAAGATATGTGCAATTATAAAAACATACAGTTTTAAAGACAGAGTGTCACAGGACAGTGTCTTCCCATTCGGCCATTGAGGGCATTTAATTACTGGGACGGTGTTTTCCTGTTCGGCCTTAGAGGGTTAATACAAAGAAGTATGATTTTGAACATTGATCAGTCTGTTCTCAAAAGCCGACTGCTGCATGCCAATGTGAATCACTGACCCCGACATGTTTATAACATTGTACTGTACCCTCCCATTCATCTTCTTTTTCTTAACCAAACTGACCACTTAGCAAGTAAAATCAATCTGCGAAGGGGATCAACAACAATATATATGGGACTCTTCCTCAATTGTTTCAGGTTCACAATGAGAAATTTCATGTGAGACTGCACAGAACTGCAAAGGAAACAAGACAAGGAAACAAGAAAAAACAGAAAAAAATTGCTGTACTCCCAGATACAACTATGCTAGAACCTGAAATAGACATCACAGACATGGATGAAATGGATGGAGTCAACCTGCTTGAAGAAGACGACATCCTGTCTGACAACAAGTGTAACACTGTCATATACCTGCAGATGGTGCCTGACCTTGACTTGTCTCTTAACGGGGACATGTCACAATAATAATAAAAACAAATCTGTCGCATGTTCCTGGACTACTTGTATGTTATACAATAAATGATGTACCTGTGTCCCTTGGCATGGCAGCTGTATCACATACCTCGCCTGTAACTGCCACCAGCAGTTCAACTGACCCTCTTTCACAGAACAGCAACGAAGTACCAACCCCCACATTATTTAAGCGGGTCTCACAGTTTCTTTTCAGATATCTGCACATTTCAGTGCTCCCTACAAGTAACTGCACAGAATCCGGTCTGGGGAGCTAGGAGGCCACAGTCAGTCATTCATTTACTGACTGTTGCAAAGAGACAGGCCCTACGATCGCTAAGGCATAGGACAAATTTTGTGTATAATTTTTGAATTCGCATTCATGTTGGTCATGATTGCACAATATTACATCTCGAAGTCACACCATGCTGATGATTCATTCTCACGAGTGCGTGCTAGAAGCTAGCCTCGGTTCATAAGGAGCCACGCTGGCGTGTGGATGTGTGCCACTTGGTTCTGGGTAAGGCAGCAAATATTCACATTTCATAACCACAAGGGTTACCATATTCTATCAGTAACACAGGGTTATTGTGTCTAAGGCACTCTACATGCAGCAATTCAATTGTGAATAGTGTAATTAGTGATTCAGTTTGGGAAAACACTTTAGGCACTGGGCGTATATGCAGGCAGGCTGAGTATTTGTTGGTAGGCAACCATAACGGTATGTAACAACAAATATAAGTGCATAGTGACGCCACGGAGGGCTAACCATTATGTGACATAAGGTCAAGTTAATATATTACAAGCAGTCAGTTCTATAACTACTGGAAATATTCAAGCAACATCATGTAGTGTGATTCCATAATTCAGGCAAAGGCAATCAAAATTAAAATGATAAGTGTTTGTGATAAAGTACATCTTTGATTTAAACCGGCATTATATGCAAAACTTGTTCATGCCAATGTGTCTCACTGAACAGTGGCAGTGCGTTGACAATGATTCTGAGTGCACTCATTGCACAACAGAAAGTTGTGCAAAGACAAATCATGAAGTGCATTTGAAAACACCCATCTCTGTTTATCTCAGTAATTAACCAACATCAAGTTGGTTAATTACTGATATAAATATACTGAGATGCATGGTCAGCAAAACATAAAAAAACTCATATCTGTTATTCTGGCTGCTTACTTTCCCATGCCGCATCCACAAAGAAAAAACAAGTTCTGGATCAAGAAATACACTAGATACTAATTCTTGAAACTGTATGTAGCATTTTACATGGTCATAATTCTATAAAAGTTTTGTTGCCCCCTGAGCTGAGGATTTTGACAACCCACCCTGAACTGCCACTGAGGGCAAACACTGTCCATTTTCTTTTCCATTAAAATGTGATGTTCCATGGTTCCTTGTCCAGCACACAAACTGTCACTGGAAATTTTTCCACTCCTCTGTATACTAGATTTACAAGGCACTTGTAATACAACATTTTTCCATGACGCATTTTTCAGACATATCACAAATGAAAACTTTTGTGTTCAACATAATACATTTTTCATAGACAATGTCAAACTTCTGTCTACGAATCAACACAAATGAGTACTTGGATATTCCAGCAATGATAAAACAACTGTAAGGGCTGGCTGCCTTACGCAAGCCAGTATTGTGTTTCCCAACACCCAGAGACACAATTTACAGGTATTCTGTGTTTAAGAAACCTGTAATCTGTGCCTGCCCAGTTCCCTCCTTGCTGTTAAACAATCTGCCAGCAGAATCTTTAGGTTCAGTGCTGCTAATGCCACCACCATTAGACATGATCCTGAGTCAGTTCCATCCTCACAACATATTTCCCTATGGTCCAACAATCCAGGGTTGTTAATGGCCTTCTCACTGGACATAATACCCTGAGGAAACATCTTCATCTAATAGGGCTGTCAGACAGTTCACTGTGTAGGTGTGGAGCAGATGATGAAACATCGGCCCACATTCTTTCTGAATGTGAAACTTTGGCTTCACTCAGACAAGCATAGCTGGGCTCCTTCATCTTGGAGCCAGAGGACATTAACAGTTTAAGTCTGGGGGCCATCTGCAACTTTAGCAAAGCAACAGAGCTCCCATAAATTGATATGGGGCACAAAGGGCCCATCAATTAAGGCCTAGGTGCAATGGGACTATAAGATCTCGAACCCAATCGTAAATCAATCAATCCCAATGATCCAGCTTTACTAATTTCAGGCATCATAACCAATTTCTGGCATATGCAAGAACCTTCCTACTGTCCAATATGTTGAAACTGGCTCCAGAACCCTCTTAGCCTAAAGTCCAGTGAACACAAGGGGTCAAGGTGACCAGGGCTTGAGGCTGACCAGTCACATCCTTCTGATGCTGTGATAATGACGATGCATAGAACTGCAGGCTGTCCTCATTTAATGCTGCCCTTGACAATATTGTTTTACTGTATTTTTCACAAATTTTATTGGCCAAATATTCAGTCAACATTGCCTAGATGCAGACTAATATTTTCACTGGCGGCTGGTGGGACCTTCAATGGCTATTCTTCTGCGGTGTTCTATTTATTCTCAAGGGGGGGAAAAAAGAATGATCCTCTTCTATGTTCTTGGTAAGTGACCAACGTAATGCACAAATTCTTGTTTTATAATAGTAAGGAGTTAGGTATGTTGACACTTACAGTCGAACACACTATATTTGTTATTATATTATAGGAGTTTACAACAACATGTTTCGGCCCTATATGTGGGCCATCATCAGGTTGTGGTTAGATTTAGAGCTTAGGCTATAATAGCATGTGTGTAGTGGTCTTGGGGCGGGTTCGAGATCTCATTATATTACAGGGTACCATGGTCCTGGGTGTATCTGGTTGGATATTGTTTTTCTTTATTCCTCATAGGGACTATTTATTATGCTAGGGGGGGGGGGTGTAATATAATGTAATATATAATATATATGTATAATTACTTAAGCTAGGACAGGGATACAATCAGTGAGAATAATATAAGTTACGCCTTGTGCTGAGGCACTAAGTAGCTGAGACAGGGGTCCAGCTATGATCTTGTTATTGTTATTTATCACTTTCTGACCTGTTTAATTATGTGTTGACTGGGGAGTGTGCGTATGCTGCTGTAGCTTTGCCCGTGTGGTGGGGGATTTTTGGTCAGGTGTGATGATACCAGAGGCTGTGTATACAATTTTGACCTCCTGATGATGAGCACAACAGTGCTCGAAACATGTAGAGGAATATAATAAACTTACTATAAAGCAATTTGTGCATTAATTTGGTCAGTTACTAAAATTATACTGAGATGTGCGGTCAACAAAATACCAAAACCTCTTCTGTGTTGTTTCACTCTGTGTTGTGCCTTTAGTAATGTAACCTGTTAAGTATGTACTTACTGTAACTCTCCATTCCTTCATACTCAGTCATGGCTCAGTAATCAGTCAAGCATAGCAACAACTTCGCCTTTCACATTATGATAAATAGGATACAAAACACAAACAGTCCCATGTAAATAGCTGGTAATGCTTTATTATGAAACTTGTTGTATAGGCAGGTGCACCAACGGTGCAAAACTTTGATAAAACTGAAGCAGATTAGCATACAGAATTTTTTTTTTACAAAAAGAAGAAAAACACAAATTTTTACTTTTCAGTATTAGGAATGAGGTCCATCATGAGGAACACAATTTCTTGTGCCAAAAGAAATGAAACAGTAGCAAATGCTGGTATGATCCTATAATTCTTAATCATATTCATCTCTGTATTTGTCCTTGCGTTCTGGATCCAGTCGAATCATGTCATCGATACGCAAAATTGTGATGGCGGCCTCAGTTGCAAATTTCAGAGATTTGATCTTGGAGATTGCAGGCTCGAGGACGCCAGCCTTCCTGTTATCACGGACTGTCCCCTCGTACAGATCTAGTCCAACCCTGTGGACACACAGACATCATATCATCATCACCATCAAGCCTGTCCCTCCAGCATTACATCTATTTGTCCAGTTAGAGTATTATATATTATTTATGGCCTACTTAACAATGCTGTAAGCAGCTCAGGTTAGGTTAGGTTAGGTTCAAAATAACGTGAACCCCAAAAGAATTAGTGAATGAAACACTGGCAAGGATGTGGATGGGAGCAGTTTTGTGGAAGAATTTAAGATCCAATCCCAACATTTGCTGAAGGGACTGGGAAAAATCATGAAAAAGCTCAGTCAACAGAGCAGGTGACCATGCTGAGATTCAAACCCAAGTACCTGATGAATGCAAGTCACAAATGTTAATGTTACTGAGCCAGTCTGCTCTGTTACAGACGTACAAAACAACTTATACATGACTTGAGGCTTCCACCACGCTACAAATGATGTCCTTGTTCTTCCGGAATGTTACGCAGCTTTGATTAGTAAGTAGTTATTGATGTTGCAGGACAGTGTTATTGGTCCTGATGTGTCCGTAAGTAACCACGAATCAATGTGTAAATGTGTAACATCCAAGAAGAAGAGAGAGACCTCATAATAACTTTTTTCTAGGCATCCTACAAAACATACTTTTGATTATGTTTCACAGTTTGATGGCCCGTGGTATAGAATAGCTGTTCAAATTTTGCGTTGAAAGTCCTGGGTTTAAGACTGGCCAAATCAAGCACACAATTTTCTGTGTGCCTATCCCTTCCAGCCCGTCTTTTGTCTGTTGGGAATGATGGACCCTGGCGCTCACAAAATGCTCCAGGACACCTCTGTCAGTCTCATACCTACCACCATCTCAGACAGACTCCAACTCAATGCAATTCTCACCTCAAATACTGGCTCCTTCGCCACTGTCACAGTGAGCGCAACCCCAGAACATTGCTACACTGTAACTCAGCACTCTTCAGATAGGTACTCTACATGCCAAAAGATTTACTAGCAGACAACAGCTTGAGACCAGACAATGACAGTGTTGCTCCAAAGGACATTTGGCATTAGACAGTACAGCTGTGGAGTTGACAGGCACTGCCTCTAACCTTACTGGCTGAGTACAGCATTGCTATGGTGTCACAAGAATGGTTTGGCTCGTCAAGCTACGAGTTTATCTGACACCACTATCAAAGTGAAACATGGCTAAAAGACCTGTTGTACTAGAGAATTTAAAATCAGCTAGATTAATATCACAAATATCAGGTAACACAGACACATGCAGTGACCAGCCTACTTGGTAGGTGAGCTCTCTGTTGTAGTGTAGCTGCTGTCAGCAGCACACTATTGGGAGTACAATGGTAACAGTGTGTACAGTGTATGCATATTGCATCCTCTCCTAGTAGCTCTAAAAACACCAATTCCAACCACCAGCAAATAGTCTCATTACTACTGCACTTACCTCAGATAGGAAAAAAATAATGAGTAAGTGCAAACAAAGTGTACTAGAACATTCTCTTACTTTCTGAGAAACTTTCTATACAATTCTGCCTCAGACCACCCATCTGCTTTGTTCAATGTATTTATTTATTTATTTCTATATCCAGGTTTATTTACTGATACTGCCAGTAGCTCAGATTACATAAAACTGAAAGGTACAATGACTGCTGAATAATGAACTGGAAGGGATCTGGAAGGAAGCAGCTGTGGTCTAGTCAAGGTATTATACCAGCATTTGCTTGAAAGGGCTGAGGAAAACCACACTGCTGGGTAAACAAAGTCTCTTGGTAAAGACTGGAACTTAGATCCTCCCAAATATGAAACAGGATTGCTCATCAATTAACCTGTGAACACCCATTCCTGTACCTGGTAAAAGTGTATTTTTGAAGGGTACAAGTCTTCTAAGATGCAATGGTGTGTCGGATGAGTGGTTCCAGGTGTTTGGAAGGACTGAGATGCCTTCACCTTTGAGCATCAAGCTTGAAACCTGAAGGCACCGTGATCCTTTAAAACAAGAACTATTCGCCCAACAACAAAGAGTCACATCCCAGAAGACCTGAATCCCCAGCCACACCACTGTGAAAAACCTTGAATCTTGTAAAGTGCACTTTGCTGTATCACCAAACCTCACTACAATATCACAATACTTACCACTTGAAGTGTGCATGCTCAACCTTGGTTTGGCTCGAGTTGTGATAGGCTCGCAGCTTTGCTACCAGGTCAGTAGCATCCTGAGCGGCATTCACAGCCAGTGTTTTGGGAATAATAAGCAGAGATCTTGCAAACTCAGCAATTGCCAGCTGCTCACGTGAACTCTACAATGGAACACATACAGCATGTAATAAGAGTCTGAGGAAAACTTTACAAACGCAGCAACTGAGGCATGTCATCACGAATGAAAGAAATGCCATATTTACACAAACATAAGGTATTAACCAATAAAGGAATTTATGCAAGTGTTAAAAAAACCTACTATAACAGAGACAGTAAGGTTAAATAGACTACATTGGTTTGGGCACGTACAGCGAGGGAAGAAAATAGAATTCCCAAAAGGGTACTATATTTGAATGTGGGAACAACCAGACTGAGAGTTAGACAAAAAAAAAAAAAAGATGGCAAGATGGGGGGAAGGAGGATGGAAGAATAGTTGGTGGAGAAGGGTGGCAGGAAAAGGTACATAAAAGAGAGGAATGGAAGAAGCTCCTGAGAACGGCAAGAATCATCACATTCTGTACATGCCAATAGAATGAATGAAATGAAGATGACCCTTTCACAGTCATCAATCTTTTGGAATACAAGTACACAGATTGTGTTTAACTTCGTGCATGGTCATAAACTCCCACCCACCAATTTTTCAGGCTACTGATTATGGAAAAATTCCCATCTTATATATGAAAAACAGCACTGCTTAAATGGAGAAGCATTAACCAAAGGAAAAGGAACAGCAAAGAGCACCCTCAAATATAAACTGTCCATTTCTCATCAGCTGAGCAGTTTGAGTTGTACTTCCTGACACAGACGATGTTAAAGGAATTCATATCCCTGTTTCTGGGGTTGAACTACAATCCAACTGGGCTTGGAAAGTGTTAATGCCGTCATGTCCAGGTCCTAAAATTGAAACATGCTCAAACCAACATGTAGCTTCTAACTTTGGTTTTAAATTGCCGATGTACTGCAACGGGCATTCCGTGATATTTTTTATCGGATCATTACTTTTATCTGACAAATACTGTTTGCCACTTCTGTCGGCTCATTCAATGTACTAATTCCGCCCACTCCGCTGACTGCCCACATGCGTGGCAGAGCAGCAAAAGCAGAAAATGACAAATGACAGTTATCAAAAAATTAAGATCCCTGTAGTCCTGTTCCAATGTTTTCACCTGTAACAAGTGTGTAATTACACAGAATACTGTTAAAACTAACCTTGTTACATCACAAGACAACACATAATGAGCATGGAAACCAAGGAATGTAGAGTAACTAGTAATATGAACTAAAATGGCCTGTGAAAATGGGCAAATGTTCACAAAATAAAATAGACATACTGACAGCTAAACAAAGGGGGGATATGAGGACAGTGTCAATGTGGAATTAAAATATCAATGTGGAGGAAGGGGGGGGGGGGAAAGGGGGAAGAGAAAAGCATTAAACAAAAACAGAAAAGCATTAAACGAAAAACGAAGTTTACTGTACATCAGTATACAATACAGGTTTTAAAATTTCAAACACTTCCACAATTCATCAAAATTTTGGGAATTTGAAAATAATTGGAAGTTTTAACAGCTATGTTGTGACAGAGTTCATGACATGTTGGGATGGTCTGACTGACCCAGAATGTACAGAAGATAGTGAAAATGGCAGCATTACAAAATGCATATACTGAAGTAAAATGCACAAGCAAGGGAAGTGTTGCTGGTTTTATGGAAATCGAACTGCTGAACCCTTTATACCTTTCTTAAAATGACATGCTACATGGCTATGAAATCGCATTTAAATACCCACACGGGTAGAACTACTTGTAAAAGGTCAGATCAGACTCCCAAAGTAGCTGTTTGGCCTGTCAATTTGCCCAAAAATCGGGTGCATTAATACACAATCAACGAGAATAACTTTTTTATTTGGGGGGGGGGGGGGGGGGATAAAAACCCCCCCCCCAAAAAAAACTGGGGGGTATCTTACAAAGCGCGAGGGATTTTATGTTCTCTCCC
>Ga0123354_10005818_pt1 | contig 18093 bp, 7 predicted proteins | sample TergutLab28metaG_2_FD_97872 | JGI IMG/M metagenome (GOLD analysis project Ga0123354, IMG submission 97872) | Labiotermes labralis P4 segment gut microbial communities from Petit-Saut dam, French Guiana - Lab288 P4 | ecosystem: Host-associated > Arthropoda: Insects > Digestive system > Gut ...
AGAGGCAAACAACTGATTGATTGCGCAGTGCGGAATTAAATGTATATGTTCTATGGTGCAAACTGAAATCCGGTCCTGATTTGCGTGTTTTTGCGCTCGTGGTCTGAAACGACATGCTGTTTTATTTATTAGTGTTAACCATATGTATCACAGTGCTAGCACAGCATATAGCAGAATAACAAAATCTTCTAATCTTATGAATATATAAGTAGAACTGGAACATCATAAAATCCTGTTTATTTTGGAATTTTAGAGTAATGACTTCTATGAGGGGTACTGCAATTTAGAGACTCTCTTTTTCGCAGTCATTTTATTCAAATAATTTTTGTACTATTTTCACTTCAACCCTACTTTGAACTCCTTCAGAAATAGTGTTTTAAAGAAACAAGACTGTTCACTCACACGTTGGTTTGAAACTAATTAACCGATGCTTAGAATTTACGTACTTTTAACTTCTTCCAAAGTTATTATAAAGCGACTTTAGTTCTGTACGGCGAAACAAGTAGTCCATCTTTTGTTTAGTATTGTAAATTTTTAGTGGTATGCATGTAGTATGTTTGGACTGAAGTAAGTAAGAACGAGTTTTTTTCTGTCTGTCCTTCTAAATCCTATAAGGGACGTATCATATCGGAGAAAAGTCCATTCGCATCCTTAGCCAAGCATTTCTGTATGGCATATATATTCTGTGTGTATATTGCGAAGTTGCGAACGTGCATTTGACAGCGAAACTTTATGCTCACTCTGCGAGTGATTCGATTCGAATTGGACCCATAAATTTCACAGTTTCATCTCAACTGCTTTGAGCACGAATATTACTTTGGTCAAATTCGATATATCGTTAGTCTGTGCAGTTGGGATGGCCTCTTGGCTAGGCGTAGAACAGTACCTCTAGTCTTGCCATTCGAGAGAAGAAATGACGATACATCAATAAGAAAAGATAGCCGTTATGCCATTCCATTTGTCTATAATCTCGTCTAATACATCACTTAAAGTCTCTTTGGAATGACTTTATCTGTAATTTATGCCTTCTCTGTGTTCCTAAGCAGTCATGTGAAGAATAATGATAATTCTTTATACCAGATTTTTTTCCTCGACCAGCAAATTGTGTGTATAATAAGCGTCCAGTCCACTGATTTTGTGACAGTTGGTACACTAAGCTTCCCTTGAAGCGCATTTGGAGGAAAACTATGAGTGAGAATTCAGTATAACCTGTAAATTATATTTCAGTGACCTATTTCTGAATCCTCTCTAGGATACAACAGAGGTAATTCGATTAGCAAGATCAGCTGTTATGTTCTAGGTTTGTTATCTTTCACGAAATGAGCGAAAGAATTGTGTCCCACAGTCGATCTGCAGTCACACGAGGATGTAACTAGTTTTTCAGTAACAAAAATTGTAAGTGAGCTTTGAAACGTACCAACTCAAAAGAAATTTAAATAGAAACTAACATGGAAATATTACATCACACGTGACGGGGAACGTTTCGTAAAGTCCAATGTAATAATCTCTTAAACCAAGCTGTAACGTGTAACTTCTTACCGTTTATGAATAAATATAATGCTTGTATCTGATTTTAAAATACATGAAGTTTTCAGTTGAAAATTTCGTGTTAGTTGTACGGTGCGTTTTACATGGCTCAATAAATACCCTTTTGTTATTAAAATATTAGCAAAATCCTACACATTTTGATGAAAGTGTCCATTAAATTATATTTTTTTTTGTTTGGAGTATCTTCTCAGTGAAGAATTTATAATTGAAATACGATTGGTTGATCGCTGTTATGCTTATAAATAACAGGGGCTGCTGGGAATTTCTCGGATTATAAATGGAAACGTCCCACTGGTACGTAAAATTTAATTAATTAAAATGAGATTGACATTCTTGAGGAATCGAAAGGGAAATCTGCAGAAATTTAGAAACGTAAGAAATTACAACTACTCATTGCGTAATAAACCAGAAGAGCGCAGTTCTCAACTGCTTCACGGCAGAAGCCTGAAATCACGAATACATGCTTTGATTTCTTCCTTCGTTGTAAGAATATTTCACCACTTACACTGCTGGATGGTAAACCAGCCAGCTACAATGCATCTAACTTGTAATTATAGTAAACATATCATATTCTGAGTGGGATTTTAAGCTGCATTTGAAGCATTCAGGGCTTTAAACTGCATATACAAATATTAGGTTGTCCAGTGTGTAATTCTTCTCCACCGAACGGAAGAAAGAAGATTTATAATGATGAATTGAAGTGTGTTGCAAGAAATCGTCGTCTATTATAAGATGTTAGTCCTGTATTTATATGAATATATTAAAGAAAAAACAAGACAAACGGATTGGTGTAACCCGTTTCCGGGCTAAATTTAAAATCCAGGACCTCTCGAATACAAATACTGGTTTGCTGTCTGTCTGCGGAAGACACTTAGATTGCTACTGAGGATTACTCTTTCGTGTCAATAAATAAACTTCAACACAAATATTATCTTGTGATAATTACTAGGAAAAATTCGAGAGTAGAATTAAAAATTTTCACAAATGTGGCGTAGTATTCTTTAATAAATGCCTTTGCCATTTTTATCAGTACTTGAAGAAGGAAGCATAGCCTATAATGATGAGAATAGAATGCGAGGTCGTTATTCCATGTAGACATAAATTTCAAATTGACTCGTAAAGTCACAATTCTCTGGGATATTGCGCTGTTTAGCCTGGTGTAAACACAACAAAGTGTCAGAAAAAAATAGCTTTTTCCGCCTTAAGGTTAGTAGATAAAGGCAGGGTGTTTCTCCAGTCTGTTGATCTGTATCTTCAAGACTTTTCACGGCATCGCACACCATAAAGCTTTTATCTTAACAAACTCCTGCCTGAGATCTCCAAATCTCATACAGAAGAAAATTTCCCCTGCTATTAGTTGTCAATTATTACACATTCTATTGCCCTTCGTACATTATAATATGTGTGTAATAGCCATTGGTATGATATTAAGAGGAATCCAATCACGAAGAACATTTCTGTGCCTGGCAAAACCTACCTTTTCACACACTTAATTCCGAACAGGTTTATTGCAGAAATTTCCAATAAATAATTTAATATTGTGGGCCCATCTTTTTGTAGACCTGTATGTTATTGGTGTAACATTTTGAACAATTTTTTTCTATAAATTAAGAAAAAGTCAGTCAAAGTGGTAAAGATTTGATACTGTGGGTTTGTTTGCGGGAAGTGGGCGCTTCGAATTTGAGTCATGTTACCGGTTATCCTGTTGTTTAGTGGGGTTTGCGTCAGTGTACAAAGTGAGTGCTTACAGAGTATCTTGAAGTAAGGCACGGTTACCTCCTGAAGCTAGATGTCTAAAATTTGCAGTTTCATAAGCGTCGTTAAATTTTTTTTTATCGGAACACGTATAGAGCCGTGACATCAGGGCGATTTGTGTTTAGTTTCGTATACAAAATACGTACAGAAATTAAATTTGATGTTTGTTTGACCGTTCATCATTGATACAATAGTACAGACAGCAAATTTTATTAATAATTTCAATCAGCTCAGCATGTTTTGGGCAAAAATTTCCCCCCTCCTCAGGAGCACTACATTTCCACCTCATTCTGGTCACCAACAGGCAGCATTGTCTGTGCCTTATACCACAAGCTGTAAACACAGTAGTGCTCCTGAGGATGGGCGAAAGTTTTGCCCGTAACATGTTGAGCTGATTGAAATTATTAATAAAATTATTATTGTTGCATCTAGTTGGCTGTTTATATTATTGCACAGAAATTAATTAATATTGATCTTCGATAGCTTTGTTTAAACTGTGAGTCTCAGAGGGTACATATAGTCGGTTTCATGAAGAGATTAGTTTTGTGCACAAAATTCGTTTCAAAAGTTTTATGATTTTACGTAGAATATGTTTCACTTGGTAGCTTTCTCGGTTTTGGTATCATCTAGGTTCGTATAGACTCCAATATTCAGGAAAAACCTGCTGCCTCCGTCGTGTATTGGACGGTATTCCAGTACTAATGCAAAAAAGAGCGGAACTTCCCTTTTAAGTAGTTGTGTTAAGATTGCCGACATTTTGCTCATTATATATTTAACAATTCTAAATATCTCACAAAATCAGTTCATATTCTGACATGTAACTGTGTTGGCCAATATTATTAGTCGGGGAATTCACATTGTAAGCTAAAAAACTGCTGTAAGGTCTGTTTGTCATGTTATTATCTCACAATAAAACCCATATCGAGTCCGGTATCAAGTAAATCTTGGCACTGGGTACACAACATGGTTAGCGTTGTGTCACACTGTAGAGGCGGATGGAAGTCTTCCAAAATATGGGAATTCCAGGAATAGTTGAAATGTGGCAACCAATAAGTTATATTATTATTATTATTATTATTATTATTACTGTGAGTGAATAATAATACAAACGTTATTTTAGCACACAAGGTGAATTCCCCGATGATGATGGTGGCCACCAACGAAACATGTCAGAATATGGACTGATTGAGTGAGAACTTCAGAATCAATAAGTGTACCTTTTGTCTATTGTTGGAAATCTTCAGATAAATAAATTAATAATATGCGCGATATAAATAACAGTGTGAAATTTCCTTTAAAGTTTTGGTGACATCCTGTGAACCTGCACATTGATAAAACTTAACAAGGATATTATCTGAAAAATTATGCGTGCCTGTAATCTAGTATATGTATAAAGAAAACTGGTGTGCAGTTTTTCACGATATGCAGACGAATTCTTTAAGGTTTGTCATTAGCGGTAGGAGTAAGTTATTAATACAAGTGCAAAGACGTAAGTTAATCGAAAGAACGACACTTCTTAAAGTTTTTCCAGCGCCCTTCTAGATGAAGACGACTTCAGTATGAACCACGCCATCATTCATATTCGTAATACGGCCATTCTTCTTCCACGTGTGGATGCATCATAACGCCCCTCTCAAAGAGACCTTGCTTCAATTTGTATTTCCTAGAACATTCCCAATGTGTTTCACTAAACATAATTCACCTCTAATGTTGCAAAATTGCCTTTACATTGGTATGGAGTTCACTATCATCACAATGAACTTGAAACGAAATGTGAAAACGGATGGGTTAAAAGCAATTCTTACCTCTACTCGAAAATTGTGGGCCGCATGCTATTACCATTGCTAATTTAATATGCGCCATAAATTCACCAAGATCCCACAAGAAGTCAGTTGCTTTGCTGAGTAAGAATGAGAAAGAATCTCTTTTTGCCAAGCCGAAATAAGGTGGAAACTGCTTTCCCATTTGCTGCTTTAAAACAGTTTATTTTGAACTGGTAATTTCTCGTGAGGAATTTTGAATGCTGTTAGATGAGAGAGACGCATGAATGAGGCTGTTTAAGAAGTCATGACTGACAGGCTTATGATCTATAAAACTGATTACCTTTTAAACTATTTGGACACTTTTCGCGTTTAAATAAAAATGTATTGCTGCTAATTCAATGTGACGAGGTATTTCCTGTCAGATAATCAAATGCCCTTCATCGTAATTACACAAGACCGAACTGAATCGAATACTGGCACTTTTAAAGACGGTATTGATTCTTCTATTTCCATAAGAAAAAACAATTTCTTTTAATAAGATTAGCAACTACTAACTTCTCGAGAAGGACCCTGCTTTATGGAATTATTTTAATATTTTACGAGGTATTGTTTGTTATATGATTAGCATTAATTTATGGCACTTAGAATGTTCTGTGAATGGATAGAAGTCGCTGTCTCCTGGGTATGTGTCGCTACATACAGGTACAGGCAGAAAGTTCTCCCGAAACGTCGTTACAAATTACCAATCAGCTCTGTGCTATATAGCACACAACTGTAATGATGTGCACCTATAACGCTGTGATGTCTGTGGTTTTGAGGGTAGTGACTGTGAAGATATTTGTCTTTTGGGATATGACACCGTGTAGTTTTGTAATTAGACACTAAATGTTTTTGAACTTGTTCTTATATTGGAAAACCGCCCGGCAGGTGTCTGTTGTATTGCATATCGTCACATCCCAGAAAACAACATTGTTATTTGTAACTAATCTTTATAAATGTCATCTCCATTAACATCATGTGCGAGGGATTTTGTATAGATAAGTAAATATGAATCGTGATCAAAATTTTATGAAAATTGAAGTAACTAACGTGACTGCATGAAGCGTTTTAGTTGTTCCCTCTGATGTATAAATATAACATGTGGAATTCAGTCATGTACACATTTTTTACGCCATTAGTGAATGCTTAAGTTTCTTAAGCTTTCTGAGTACTATACTTTTACATTCATCTTCAAAGAATAATTTTATGGAATTGTAATTATTTTTTTTATTAGTTTGGCTTTTTAAAATGCAATTCGTCTGTTTCACGAGTACTAACTCACCTAGCAAATCTGCATAGCGGAAGGGCTGAAGGTTTATATGCAGCTGCAATCGTTTTCAAATCTCGACCAGATTATCGGCTGTTATAGCTGATATATTTCATTATATTCCTCCAGAAGTTCAAGAAAAGTTCTTAAATTTCCCTTATCCTCCCATTATAATCAACAATATGTAATCCAGCAGTTCAAACATCGCCCTTAAATAACGTCTCAATCGATAATGCAGTCAGTACGTATGTTCCATTAGTCCTACGTATATCTGAAATTACAGACCTCAGTTGGCGTTGTTTATGTGTCACAACCGATATTTCCTTTAAAGCAAACAGAAGGCATGTGTGCTTCGGAGCACACGCAGGAAATGTGAATACATGCAAATCGCGAAGACGAAAAAATGTGTGTTCTACTTTTAAACTACCTCAAACACGCCACTGGGGAAAGTGGTTAATCTACAACCATTTATCTTTTAACTTTATGTGAAAAAACTGGAAATAGTGTAACCACTTGAGATCCGTTAACTAACAGCTGGTAAAATTGGGAGGAATCGATAAATGACAACTCCCTTGGAATCTAATGTGAGATTCAACTAAAAAACAAAAGACGTAGTACGAAATGGACCAAATTAAATACCACAAAGTAATTTGGTGTTGCAAAGTAAGATAAGAAGTAGTAAGTTACAAAGTAACAGTTTGAAATGTACATCGCGCTTCAATGTGTTCTGACAATCGGACTAGAGTAAAGAAACAAATTTAGTTATCGATATAACACTGAAGTTATTAACTCCGCTTTTTGATCAGAGTAGTTTGTACTGCTTCGATTAATTTCATGTCAAACTCTTTAACCTGTTCCAATTCGAAATTAACTTGTGAAACCGCGAATATTTTTGTACATAAATTTATTTCCCTTACTTTGACCCATGTTATATAAATTAACGTTAATTAATATACGTCAAGCACAACTATGTAATGTGTACAAGGCTACTTGTTTCGACCTTTTTAAACGGCCATCATCAGGCCTTCTAGCGGATCGAGTCAACAGATGCTGTGTACACGTTGGAATCCCAGTGTGTACAGAGCATCTGTTGACTCGATCCGCTAGAAGGCCTGATGATGACTGTTTAAAAAGTTCGAAACATGTAACCTTGTACAAATTAAATAGTTGTGCTTGACGTATATTAATTAATGTTTTAGCTTATCCCTAGCACATCGCGATGTATTCCATAAAAAAAATCATGTCATAAGTTGTATGTGATACATGTATTGAATGTCTGGCTTTATGTCTCAATACAGAACAGAATTTGTTTTTTCTTTATTTCGATACCCTTTGATCACATATTTATCTATATTGCTTCATACACAAAGCGAAAGTAGCTATTTATTTTTATTCCTTCACACAAAGTAAAAGCACCGAGAAAGCTTGACTGATTAACTGACGAATGATATGACTAGATCAATACGGAAGAAAAAGAACAATGAATAAACAAGTAACGAATCATTCAGCAAATAAAACGTACAAACGAAGGAACCGACAGGAGAATATTTCATAGACTAGAAATTAAAATACAATTTGAATTTAAAGCGAACTTAACAATGACTTGGAAATATGTAATAAATCATGTCTACGTGCTTTCAGAAATACCGCAACAAATTCGTAGTACTAACAAATATCTCTTAGCGAATGATGCAACCAACGAAACACTTGATTAAAAACGAATCCTGTAAAGATGGAACCAATTGATTGCCTTTAAAATAATATCTTCGCTTCATAATCAAGGTCGCTAGCTTATTGCTTAATCTCAAGACTCAGGTGTCCTAAAAAATAGACTTGTAATCATGGTGGGTAAGCAGTAGCGGACGCCCTTCTGCGCACATTTGGACATTCAGAGAAAGTGGTTTGTCTTCTAGCTGCCTTCCCAATATGTCATCCAAATTTAAAGAGAGTTCATTAATTTAGGAAAACAATTTACCGCACTGCATTGCTTTTATTACTTTGAAGTGCTCACTTTATACAATGATTACTAACTACTTAATTAACTGCTTGCCCTTTCCTACGTGTATATTGCTGTTTCTGTCATTTTACACATACGTAACTTTGCTTGGTTGACTTGGTTATCTTCCAGCTTGCTATGAACTGGGAAAAGGTATGTAGTCAAACACAACTTAATAACTGAGGTGTATTTAAAGACTGTGATGGAAACAACTACAGGGGTCAGACTCCTCTTTCGATTCGGTTTGTCAAGCTATGCGTATGTAGAGATCTCTACACCACGCGCGCGCGCATGCATGTAGCTAGCCCTTAAGTTCCCTAGACAACCTGATGATGGCCAATACAGGCCGAAACATGTAGTTGTTTCCATCACAGTCACTAAATACACCTCAGTGATTAAGTTGTGTTTGACTACATAACTTTTCTTAGTTTCACACACACAACGGGGATGACACACTTCCTAGATTGCTATGAACTGGACTCGAGGGCACTTTATTTGAAGGAAAATTTGTTAGATCTTGATCATACCAACACACCTATATTTATTCTATTGCAGAAAATAATAAGACATGGATATTTATATCAATCTTCACGGCACAGTTTAAGTCATAGTTTTACGTCCATGACTCTGATCTTTTATTTTCGGATCTCATTTTTTGCCCCATTACCGATTATATTCCCGAAATCAATGGCCCATTTATTACTTCAGTGGCATTTAAAATTAACACGACAGCATTGTAGTTCATAACGTGTTTTAATACAGTTCGACGAAACGTTAGTCGAATTATTCCGTACTTCAAAATGTTTGCATTCCAAATGCATTTTATTTCTCTTATATTGATGCGTGAGGCAGTTCCATTATTTAACGTAAACCGCTGTGCTGAATGTCGATCACGCGATTTTATCGCCACTTGCATGTTCAAAATTGTTTCTGTTCTACTAAATGAGAACTTTTACGGTGATTAATTCTAATCAAATTTACATGAAGGAATTCAAATACCGCGACTGGCGGAATTAACAGTAGGTGACTGTGCAATTAATTATTGAGCGAAAGAAGTATACTCGAAATGCGCTGTCATCTGTAAGTACTTACGTGCGATCGCAAACATCATATGAGTTGTTTAGCTCTTATGAAGTGCCGCACTTCCTCCTTTTAGGCTTTGGTGAATTTTGAATTTCGCCGAAACTTTCGGATTTCTGTTGTTACTTATGTACAACTTGATTAAACCATGCCAGATGTGTTTTACTCACGACGTGATTAAAGCTCTTTTTTTTTGCTGAACCATAGCATGGATCAGGATATTAGTCGCCTGCCTCTTAACTCAGAGATTTGGGTTTGAATCTAGACCAGTTTATGTGGGATTTGTGGTAGCTAAAGTGGAAGTGGCACTGCGAGAGCTTTTACTTTGACTACTCTGGCTCTACATTGCCAGTATATGTGCACCTATGTTCCATGCTCATATTTCATTCAAACCTTCGCAATTGCTAACGTCGTTAAAACACTTTCACCTTTCTTCTTCTTGTCCGCATATGTGCATAGCACGTCACGTAATGTAAAAAGAATTAGGGAGGTAATAGGACAGGGGTCGCCAAATTCGAGCACACCGACGCACATGTACTCTTCTGCTTTCGTTATGCACACATGTCGCTATAAGTAGAAACATTTACCTATATTTATTAATAAAGAACTGAAGACATGTAATTCTCAGAATTTTAAAATGATGTCACCGCTATGAATATTACCTCAATTGAGTTGGCTTAGCTGCCACCTAACCCTCCCGACCACTACCGTTGTTTCGCGTCAGGAGCGCTCTCATCCTAACCAAGAAATGTGGTGAGTTATTGTTAAAAATCGTCAGAGAAAGTAGAAGTGTTGCACTCGTTCTCATTTATATGTGCTATTTAATAATTTCTTTTTAATTGTGAAAATTTACCATAGTAGACAAGCTATTAAGTAAATTTTTTTCGATTACTAATGATAGAGCACCTGCTATCATTAGCAGTTAAACTTATAACCGACTAGATTGGTCCTTGCGTAGTAGGATGGAAGGATTGTGGTTGGATTGAGAGGTTTATAGCGGTCGGCAGTTCATATGAAAGGTAGCTTGGGATAATGGATTCGTGAAGGCCAGAAAAAGGGAATAAGCCAGCCATCGTGCTAACCATGGAAAGGAAATGCAGAAAATACTCGACCGATCGTGGTGCCATGACAGACTAGATAAGTACCTAATCAGTTGTGACTTTCGTAAGCTGTGAACACGTTTTGTTTTGGTACAGTTCATTAAAGATGTCGGGTTATCAATCATTCAGTCATTTTAGTGGTATGATTATCTCAGCGTGTTAAATTTACTGATGTAACTTCGTGTACAATAACAGTGTACGTCCATCAACTAACACATACACCACGTCATATTCCCTGAGTTAAGCCTTGCTCTCCAATGCACGGACTTGCCAGCTGATCCTCCTCTTACCCACCGGCATAGCGTTAGCAGGGTAAGAAGAACGAAAGTTTAAAAAAACCGCGCAGAGAAGGTAGTCTTTGGATCAGTTAAAAAATTTGTGTAGCGCACTGCGCAGGAATGGTGGATCATGCCATAAATTTATCTCAGATCATGCTTTTATACACCTAGAAGTTCTCTGCTCTAAATTTCTTCGATTTAAGCATATTTTGTATAAGGTGACTAAAAACGCACACCAATGGAACATTCAGAAGGTTCTGGAGGATGTCGAAGCTGAGTACTCCGATCTGATTTCTTACATGTTAGGTATGGTGAGTCAGTAGAGTTTACGTAACTGAAAGTTTTATAAATTAGACTGATGTGGTCACAACATGTTGCAAATCCAAGGACGAGCATTCTAGATTAACTGAATTACTCTACGTGGCTGAAGTGTTTGGCTTTTCTAGCTGATGGCTCCACAAAACTTAATATTTTGAACTTTCAGCTTCAAGGTACGAACGAAAATGTGGCGGACAGGATCAGTGCAGTGAATGCGTTTGAAATGGCTTTGTTATTTCAGAAGTTGCTTTTGGATAAAAAAAATCGACGAAGGATTTTTCAAACATAGTAAAAGTAATCGAGGAAAGTAACTGTGATTCCAAGTTACGTATTGTACGTTTAGAACAAATGAGCAACGCATTCTAAGAAAGATTTAAACAGTTCCACGCAATCGAGGCTGTTTTGAGGTTTCCTGTAAATCCATTCAGTACTCTGGATGCAAGTTTCGTTGCCAAAGCTATCAGTGCCACTTAGAAAGGAAATTTTAAGGATTATAAGTGGGTATTTTGGAACTACAGAACAAATTAACTCTCATGGCTTACAGTTTAGACAACAGTTTGTGAAATGAATATAACACACAAAATTTCTATTGCTGAAAAATTCTATAATCCAGGCTCATTTATACTTTGGGCGAACCTATATTTGTGATTCGATGTTTTTCTACAATGAACATTGTAAACCAAAGTATATGTATTGCCTTTTGATGATAACATCAGCGACTCTTTAAGAGCTGCTCCGTCAAATTGCGATCCCTACTTTCAAAAAATGTTAAGTGAAATGCAGTGCAATCCCTCGCGTTAACACTCTCTTGGTGAAAATTATATTATACCAATTTAAATGTTCTAAGCTCTTCTGTCTTTGACTGTTCGCTACTTAGCAATAAACTACTTTTTATATGTCTCTGTTCAATAAATTAAAAACTTTTTTTGATGGGATTATATTATTTATTTTTCATGAAATAATATTATTATATACTTACATGTGCGAGCGAAGAGGTTCTGAAAATACTGTGCAACGTTTCACAGAGAACAGGTGTTTGGATACTCATCCCACAGCTGCTGACGTCACCTTACGCTCTCCGTTTCATATCGATAGCGAATGTTTTTCACTGGGAATCACGGCTTACAGTACGTGTTACTAGCTTCATGTTAATAAACGGGTACTAATGTTTCGGAGTCAGAATGAGCCCTAAAGCTTTGTTAGGCAAAGAGTATGTAATGAATCATAATATTTATAGTTGAAGAGTTTCATATTCCATAATAATTAGAATAGCACCGTAGCGGAAAATATCTTATTTTTCCATTTTTATTTTTGTTTTAGTGTGTACGAGTATTTGTAACGAACAGCAATTAGTAAATGAATCTTCACCTGTTTATTGTAATGGAATCGCTAGCGTATACTATCGATTTATTGACAGTAACGAGTGTAACTTGACACATGTTTGTTCGTGATAAAGCGATGTTTATGCAGGGGTGGGGATGAATCTGGGTGAAACGTGATAGGGGATTGAGAAAATAAATTTTTGGCATAAATAGGACTGTCCTCTTCACATTTTCACAAGTATAAAAACAGAAGAGTAAGAAATTTAAATTATTTGGTTTAGAAGTATGCAGGTGATTTTATTTTTACGTTGACTGCCAAGTTTGTACTGTATTAGGCAAACAGCAGAAATGTCTAACTGCAGTTTTTTTTCCAGTTAATGTTACTTCTCTTTCCCGTAGACCAATTGGAAGGAACATAGAATTAATTTCTGGGCTGTGTTTATTTATGTTTTATTTTTCTCATTGAGACGCGATGAAAGTTCTATTCGTTAAGTCGTCAGACATTCTTGTATGGGCCTTCACATGATTTACTAACTCGTAAATGCAGGAAATGCTGTGAGAGAATTTTGATGTAAATACATTAATTTATACATCATAAGCGCGATGGAAAATGACGAGAACAGCTTTTAATTAAACACAAATTGTACGAATTTGTAACTTTCAAGTATTATTTCGCATTTTTTTCTAATTCAAACTGTGATATTTAACAAAAATATATTAAATTTTATGCCTTATTAATAACCTTCTGAAATTCAATGAAAGCGGCCCGGGCTTTTTGGAATGGGGAACATGAAAGCTAACAAAAACATCTATACAAAATATTTTAAATTTCTTTTTTTTTTATGAGGATTTTAGGGGCTTTTCCAGTCCTGCGGAACTCTTGTGTTCGTTCGCCCGTCTGTTTTTCAGTACGTACGAACAGCTCGAGAATGGCCGAACGTTATTCCGTGAAGTTTGATATTAAGCACCTTACGTTACATGGTCGATTCATGTTCTACACGATCACCCTTCGTAACTTTGTTGTCCCGACGCTCTCAGTCTGGTAGGTGATCCTCTTACGGGAAACGGTTGTGATTCACCGAATTACATACAGTCTTAATTATTTCTTTTTTATTTGTTGTTTCATTTACTCAATTTATTCTTGATATAAAATAATGGAGCACTATACCCAGTAAAACAACTAGATCATTTCTAGGAAAATGACACAGCCTTTTTTCTGTACTCCTATCTAAACCACACTCGTACGCAACTGACTTCCTTACTGGACTGTTGGCGTCCGTTATCAGCTCCTAACGTTTCCTCATTTAAATCTCTCCCCTCCTACCTATCACCAACGGTCCTGATAATACGCTGACATTAACTTACAACGCATGACCATGAACCGTCCGTAACTGACGCCAGCAATCTTAAGAAACAACTGTACTAAATATGATAGGCTACAATGTCAGTTTTAAATTACATCGGACAATTTTGGCGACCACTTTTCCCATAAAGTATACGTTCCTGAACACAACACGTAACTAACTAAATATTTATAGGAACGGAAAATATTTTGGACGAGAGTTGTAGAGGAAAGTAAACACAACTTTTAGGCCAGACACTTTTTCTTTTGCATCCAACGAATTTATGGTTAACTTTCTCAGTGATTTGGGAAGACACTTATAGGTGACCTGTCATGTTTTGAGGAAGTGGTGAGGGGAAAGGTGAAACCCTTGGCTTGGGATAGTTTCTGTCACACTGAACTGAACCTTTGTACGATACGGGGAAGATACAAATTAAGTCGAACACCGATTTCATTGCTGTGGCGTACAGTTTGTTAGTCGATGAATGCTTTTAGTATAGTAGTGAAGGCACCACGTTAGTGACGTTATGCCAAAATTTTCGAACTTGTTTATATCATTATTGTGACAGTTTTTAGGCGCGTTCGCGAAATTTCGAAAATCGACTATTAGCTTCTTCATGTCTGTCCGTCCGCGTGTGACAACTCGGCTCCCACTGGACGGATTTTCATGAAATTTGACAATTGAAGATTATTCGAAAATATGTCGAGAAAATTCAAGTTTCATTAAATTCGGATAAGAATAAACGGTACTTTACATGAAGACCAAAATGTATATTTTTATCATAACTCGCCAATTTTTTCGTAGAATGAGAAATATTTCAGACAAAATATGTACAGAAGATCAAACACACATTTTCTGTTCAGTAACGCTTTTCCGAAAATCGTGCCGTTTATGAGAAAATGTGGAAAAATATTGTAGTGCGGGCCAGGCTACAGATGATTATAGGGTGCATATATGTATTGCATGCAGGATACCTAAGTGTATAAACACAACACACACACACACACACACACTCACAATATGTCATAATCATTGCCTTTCCGCAGCAACAAGGGTCAGTAGTGCAGGATGTATATATTCGTAATACGCATTTATTGTTGTATAAATATTCGTATTTAGCTTGCATAGCATTCTTACAATAATAATAATAATAATAATAATAATAATAACACTTTTCATTAAGTTTTCCCAAGCACTGAAAGAGTTTTAATGTTTAATTCTACGAAGTTGTAAAGGTGTCACATTTTTAACATGTGCACCATACGAACTTAATGTCAGCATTTATTTCATATGTTTCGTGTGAATGGTTCACATATTAAAGTTTGAACACAGGCCGAAACGTGTCGGAATTAACATTAATTACCTTTTTTTTTTGCATCCAAGTGGCCCTGCTGTTTAATTTGGTAATACCAATGCTTTGTCTAATATATATATATATATATATATATATATATATATATATATTAGACTTTTATTTGAAATTAAATTGTATATATAAATTTTGGTGTGCACTTTCAGTATCACATTTAACTGGAATCCATTTTTTCGGACATGAAATATATGAAAAGGCTTCATTTTAAATTTCTTCTTCATTTTGTATAAGTCACACATAGACTGCATTTGTGAATGTAATATTTGTTCCACGTCGAATTTTATGACTTCTGTGAGCACGAAACCCTGGTAAAATGTAAGGCAGAGCAACAGTCTATTTAGGTCGGTCTCATTCTCGTGATGGTCGTTTGTAGTGTTAACAGAAGTGAGTCATTTGTGGGAGTAGTAACATCGTGCGGAGACGATTACTTCTACAGTTTTCGCCATTACACGGTTGAGACAGAGAGATCTCTCTTTTTGTGGCAGCTCTTAATGTAACGTGAGAAGTTAAATTAAATATCTTACGGTGTCCAGGAAAAGATATGAATCCATTTATGTTGAGTGATGGCTGAACTTGAAACAACAATTACAACAGATTGTTAAAAACATTGTTTCGGTTACTTTCAGTTAGTTTTTATTAACCTAACGAATTAACGCGGTGAAATGGAGGGAGGTGTATCATGTATGTTGGGGGGAATACGCTTAAAATTGTGGCAAGAACTCCTAAAAGATAAAAGCTATTATTTCAGAGATGTAACCGTAGATTTGTAGATAGCTTCAACATTTGACATAGAGAAGCAGATGTTAACTAACTTTAGGATCAGGTCTCGTGTTGGGAGATGGGAGACGTGGTGTTTTCTCTCTGAGACAGGAACTGCTTTAATACTGCTTAGGTAAACTTCAGGCTTAAAATAGGCCACGCCGTGGCTCAGGTGGATCCCTCCGTTCTCTCGTCGCAGAGGGACGTTTTCGATGCCGGTGCAGTTCGTTTGATTTGTTTTGATGGAGAGACTGGCATTGGGACACGGGGTTCTCCGATGAATTCAGTTTCCCCTTCGCAGGGTCAGTAAGATGAACAGGCGAAGTTTGCATACCTGCAACTAAATCAGTGCTTTTCGGGAAACTGGGAGTATTTAATAAAAAGTACTTTCATATTAACTGGCCTCGGTCTTTCCTAAACAGGTCTTTACAATGACAGACATGCAACTAAAAGAAATTCAATCTTGGATGAAAGAAAGGGAATGGAAGTGAAGACGGATAGTTGGAAAATTTTAAAAAGGAAAGATAAAACTTTGTTTGGTTTGCAGTGTTCTAACTACTTGAACATATTTTCTTATTTGAACTCCTCAAGCAATGAGGCTATTGCGAGATCTTTAATAAAGAATGCGTCATTTCAGATCCTCACAGAGGTGCTGACAAAATTTCCTGAGGCACGACGCCATATCGGAAGGTAAATATTTGATGTGCTAGGTTTGATATTTTCACAGCGGTTTTACTGTGGATTCATGATTTGAATTCTGAGCTACTGACTTTTCTGAGGAGCTTACTGCCTAAATCATAGACCCTGAATAAGAGACAGTAAACTGCTCCCTCTCTCAAACATGACGTCATATCCCAGAAGAATTAATCATTTGTAGTAAAATTTTCGTCTTCACTATACGCGTGATTATTCTGAAAGTTTTTCGCAGTGAGAATTATTGTTCAACTTATGTTGAAAATACAATACACCACATGCGCTGAGACCTTTAATTTTCGATACATACGACGTCATCAAGTGGTGCAAGGCGTCAAATATCAGAAAGTGTTATATGCACAAGAGTTGTAGAGGATATGGATGTGGATCCTATTGAATTTAAAGAAGTACGCTGAGGAACCTTGTTTGGGTTAGTGAACTGCAACACGGATCTCCTTCCGCAGCTGCAATTACGACATTTGCATTGGCTAAGGGGCCTTTAGTCCGTAGGCAATCCTCATTCACAAGTGCAGTAGGCGTTGCTGGTTATGTACACTTTGCGATCCATAAGTTTTAGGACAGAATTTTTTTTTTTTAAATAACAGAACTAGAGCGATCTATCGGTCAACCCACTAAGTACTATCAACCAACATTCGTTCACACACCGAGTTTCTGTTGTTTATCTTCGACAGTGTACAATTTATAATTTTTCTTGTAAAGTCAGTTTTCTTTATGGCAGGGATGGCGGAAATGAACAAAGCGTTGCAATAAAATTTTGTTTCGAAGCCGGTCTATCTGTGACAGAAACACTAATATTGTTGCAAAAGGCTTATGAGAATGAGGCTCTGAACCGCTCGAACGTTTTTAGGTGGTATTCTAAATTTCGAGATGGACGGGACCTGGTAGAAGACGACGAGAGACGTGGCCGTCTGAAATCGACTCGAACTGAGGTAAAAATTGCTGCTGTTGTTGATCGATCAAAAATGACCGTCAAATCACATCAAGAATGATAGCAGAATTTTTGAACATCCCCAAGACTATAGTTCTTCGGATTCTGAAAGATGATTTGGGAAAGAGAAAGTTGTGTGCACGTTTTATTCCACACTCCTTGACGCATGAGCAAAGGGAAGATCGAGTCACATCTTGCCAAGACGTTATCGCGACGGCCGATGCAGACAAAATTTTTTTTAACAAAATTATTAGGGGAGATGAGACCTGGTGTTTTGCCTACGACCCCGCAACAAAGCGACAGAGTTCTGAAGGAGTTGGTGAGACATTCCCTCGGCCGAAGAAACTGAAATTCCGAAGCTCCAACATCAAGACCGTATTGATAATTTTTTTCGACTGTCAAGGCATAGTGCATGAAGAATTTGTACCAGAGGGAAAAACAGAAAATGCAGAATTTTATAAAGGAGTATTGGATGGCCTGCTGAAGCGCATTCGACGGTTTCGTCCAGCTG
>Ga0123354_10005819_pt1 | contig 18092 bp, 12 predicted proteins | sample TergutLab28metaG_2_FD_97872 | JGI IMG/M metagenome (GOLD analysis project Ga0123354, IMG submission 97872) | Labiotermes labralis P4 segment gut microbial communities from Petit-Saut dam, French Guiana - Lab288 P4 | ecosystem: Host-associated > Arthropoda: Insects > Digestive system > Gut ...
CTCTTTGTTGTCTCACCTGTAATCTAACCCCCAATGGTATTATGACAACACACTGCACACCTTCTTAACATGTTCGGTAAATATCCAATGGAAAGTAAACATATATGTATGTATGTATATGTGTATGTATTAAGTTCAGATTCTGTCTAGGACATTAACGTTAGTACTCATGGCTTGTTACTATGTTTTTCTGTCTAAGTACGCTACTTACTGTACTGATGAACTGTACATTCTGAGCAAATAGCATTCTTGTATAAATTTGATTTGACTTATTTCCATATAATTATCATAAGTATTTTATTGTAATGACTCTGTCTGTATTATATATTGTTTATACCTGACAAGTTCTATATCCACCTCGGTGGATCTCTGGAATACTAAATGAATGAATGAATCAATCAAACACCACCAAGGTGTAAATAAAAATTCAGTTGCATGGGATGTTACTTTTGAAATAATTAAGGGGAGACATCCTGTTTGTTGGTTGGGTGTGAGGTATGAAGAGTGCTCCCTCTACAGATGCAAAACTAGGAGTAGTTCTCTCTCTAAATCATCATTTCTTCTCAGACTGGCAATGTTGATCTTATATGAGCACAAGTATGTTCTGACAACCTCAAGACTCAAGAGTGCCTCACCAAACATACAAACTGGGGGCTCCTCATCTGTCCCTTTGCAATTACCACTACATTCTTCAACATTTCCACTTTTCTCTGACTGATTTTGTCTATGTTCACACAGTCCATTGTCATAGTGCAATCACAGAACCTATCAGCTCAGTTGTTACATATGAAAGTAACTTCCTCCAGTCTTCCACTTCCACTTCCCCATCATCTGCCTTGAAGTCTTCTTGACTTGGGAATAAACAGTATGTTTTTGTGACAGTGTGCAATTGATTCACGCATTGCTTCACTTCTACTGCACACAATCATGGCATTATTTACATAAACCAGCCTCCAAAGCTGCAAACATTAACCCTAAACTGAGTCTCCAAAATGGAGCAGGGGGAAACCTAAAATTAAGAAAACTTAAACCAAGAAACTTTACACATTATTTATAAGGCATTTTGGATGGGAGCACAAAAATGAACTTAAAAACACAAAAATCTTAAAATGAGAAACCTCAAATGAAGAGTATACTGTATTTCCCATTTATTTTAAGTTTTGTACTATTACATTTAGAGCAAACAGAACTTGTACAACAATTACAGCAACAACATACTTTGACATTCATAAAACACACATGGGAACAATACAAAACAAAAATCTAGGTGCAACTGCCATGTGACCACGGTCTGAAACAACCAGAAGTGAAATCTGTATTCCGTTATCATTGATTTCCAAACTGTTGATGACATAGGTTACAAAATTATAGCTAAGTAATATAACACTAATAAACTCTGTAACCCTAATATGAAAGCTGTGAAAGACTGAGAAGTTTACAAAACAGCACACAAAATCATCTTCTTTCTGAAGAATTAGCAAGTGTTCATGGGAACTGTTCACCATTTTCCACAGGTGTAATATGGTGAACACTATAATGCATTTGTTGTACAAGGCACAAGAACTGATTACATACAAGAGAGAAGGTATCTGTATGTGCATCCACATGTTTCATCTTAAAAACTGATGTTTTGGTTTTGATGAAATTTGATTCTTACAGTCTCTACAAAAAGTTGCAGCAATTTCAATTTTTGTAAAGACTAACATCAGAGAAGTACACTCACAATATACAGTATATGTCTTAGCATAATATTACACCCCTTCCAACAAAATGCATAGGAAGCACATGACAACTGTGTGTATCACAACAAACAATGCACCTGTGTTTTATCACTGAACAGCAAAGTATATAAACATCGATACAGATATTTCGTTAGAAACATTACAAAGTTGGTAGGAAATCATTTAGCAGAAATTATGCTGCCACATACATACAGTATTTCAATAGTTTATTGAAAACACTATGGCCTTCATTATTTTTGTGGCATCTTACAAAAAGGTGAAAGTATAAGCAAATTTCTTTCTGGCAACTTGAAATGCCTGTACAATAAGAGGTTAGAAAGCTGATCAGGCAGGTGCACATTGGATGCTACATTTCTTGTTCTACTTATACTGTATAGGCACTTCATATATTTTACACTTATTAATGTTCAGGTCTTTATGTGACAGGTGAGAGTATATGTCCTCTCAGCTTCTGGCGAAGAACTCTAATGCGTGAATAAGCCAGGTCCCAGTCCAAATAAGCCCCTACTAGGTGCCTGGTGTTGTCTGGCTTGTCATCATAACCCTTGCGTCCGTGCACAAGTCGTATATTATCAAATATGAGAATCTCACCTGCAGCACAGAAACAAATATGTATGCTGAGAATGTATTGTACCCTTTCTTATTTATGTTTTTGTCATTAATGTTCTTCAGATTACTACCAGCTCAGTACGATACACAAGAAGTGATGTTAAGGAGGCATGATGCATTACAACAAAGAGAATGCTAATATAAAATGCCTGTACTTCTGACATGTAAAAAATGGCATTCCCAATGCAGACATACCTTCTTTGAGTTTGAAGTACACTGTGTTCTCAGGGTTGTAAATTGCTTCAGTGAATGCTGCATGTGCTTCATACCAAGGAATGACCTCATTAAGAGGTACAGAAAAGTGTGAGTCTCGCTGTGGCTGGCTGTAGTTAACACGTAGAAACTCTCCATCTGAGTTATTCCTGTAAAATACAATTATCATTTGATAAATCTAACCCCTCCAACATACTTTCAAACTCTTATCCTTGAAAATAAGAGACCACATTTTATACCCTAACAGAACAAATTGCAAAACTATTGTTTTGTTTACACTAATTTTTAGCAGTTTCAAGCAGAGAGGAAGACAGCAATTTCTGAAGTGAATAATAACAAGAATTTCCATTATTTATTCTATTATGAGTAATTTGATCATAAATCCCAATATCTGTTAGTGATTCCCTCATATACTGATTTCTGTAAATGCTTAATTATGTACTACACTATATGCCAATTCAGGTCTTGTCATGTCCATATAATGCAGGTGGTGAGGTTCAACCCACACGCTTGCTCCCCATCCATACTTAAAATTAAGACAGCAGTCTCACCTCATCTTTGTAAAAGGAAACATTTCCTTCATTACTATTAATTGTTTTAATCATCATTATGACTTTAATAAATATAACAAATAATACAGTCCACATTATAATTAATTTTATTAATTAAAAATTCTCTATTTTAGTGAATACAAGTGAAAACTGGTGGGAGTGAGGGGTAGGCACACACTGGCAAAGTTGCTGCTACACAGATAGGTGGAAGAGAATCTAAGATTATACCTTTCCTAGCCTGACCATAGACCAACATCTTTACTGTCCTGTTAGAGAATTTGTTTTATTCTTCATGGTATTTATATATTCCCCCAGCACAAACTTCATTAGCATAAACAGGCGCGCTTCAGTAAAAATACATGCTACTGGGTGCAAAGCAATTAAAGGTCCATTGCATACATTAGTATAGCGGTAAATGTTTAATAAACTGTGCTGGTTTGAGTAGTTGGCTATGATACTTACAGTATGACAGGTGACCTGTACAGGCTGTAGAATGAATAACCAGATTCTTGCCCTATATCAGACCAGTCAACTGGAGTTTCCGTTAGCACCTTGTATAGTTCAGGCTTCTCCCTCTTTAATTTTTCAGCTACATGCAGGGCATCTGTGATTTGGCTGTCACCCCCAATACCTTCTGTCTGCACAAGACAGTGCAGCATGTTGATCTGCCAACACAGATTACATAGATTTTTCCTGACATTCGAACCTTAGAAGTTGCTTCCTTAACCCGTTATACTTGAATGTTGGGAGAACCCTGACATTTCAAATGTGGTCTCTCTCTCTCTCTCTCACGCTCACGCGAACGCGCACTCACACGCGCATGCACACACACACAATGTACCTCTCATTGCCTGCATGTTGGGGCTCACACTGCCACTTACGCTGTTTCTGACAGCTTCTGCCATTTATTAATAACTAGAAAAGTGATGTGGTCTTGCTACCTCTGTTTCATTCTGGCCATAAATAATTTATAACTTTCCAGTTTCACATTAGAATATAATTCTGCATTTATTTTCTCAGTATAAATATTCCCTAGCATCTGTTCACTCCAGTTTTTAAGGTTTACATTAAAGTAGTTATAAAGGGTAACTTATTTAGTTAGGGATAAAAGTAAAACGTGAAATATGAAACATCAAACTTCATTACTTAATATCTGGCACATAGCCTACAAATACAGGTGATTTATCCCTCACAGATACTATGTAGTTCATACCATGGGGCCAGTTCCTTCCACTTATTCATACAAAACAAAAACATGCTTCATTGTCCCATATGTGTAAGGCCTGAACTCACTACACCTGATGTGTCAACATTTTGCAGTACCACTGGCATACCTACAGTGACAGTCACCTCAGGCTCTTCCTGGCAGTCCTAATTGTAGCAGCACAAACAAAAGCATCTATCTCCAATCTATGGGTTTCTCGTACACTTGCCAGCATGTCGTTTAGCAGTGTACCCATTACTTCAAACATGCAATGCCACTTTATTATGGAACTGTATGCTCAGAAGTACTCATACACCACAGACATGGCAGAACTCATGCTCCAATGTTGTCATGCCCTCAAAAAAACTCTTCCAAACCTGAGGACTACAGGTACAGGTGGCTGACAGTGTCTATTGTCAGTCCTTCGTGTGTTGTGACAGCAATGCCATCTTGTCACTGTAAGGGTTAGTGGCACTCTCAGCAGAGTCTGCATCTTCTGATGAAGAAGTGTCATAGTAAGCCCTAATATCAGCAATGCCATGTCTTGTTCAGGAAAATTTTTCCTTTGTAGCCACCCTGATGTCACACTTGGAAATAACAGAACTATGCATGCAACAAAACTAAACATGTATAAACTCTGTAGTGTATCTAAACCTGCATTGCCCAGCCATAAACATATGGATGCTCTCCCATATGTATTAAGTATACTTAATTGTTCAGAACAAGGTGGACATTCTACCCCAAATTTAGTATCATAACGCACTCCACACATTGTGACAGATGTCTGACATGAACTCTTTTCAGCAACTAAATTATAAGGTGAAAATAAGAATCATACACTAAGCTGAATAAAATAAGAACAAGTCTCTCATGCACTTAATCTCTGTATACAACACACTATCAGTGCTGCTCTCTTGAAACACAGCACTTATGTTTGTACTCACACCCGGCTTATAATGATAGTATGGCATGTCTGTGTGCAACTGGAGGCTTTCTGGTGTGTATGCCATGTTGTTGGTGCCTGGCTGGTGCTTTACCATAAACTCCTCTCTGTGAAAAATACAACATACCTACTTAACTACAGCTGCTATTTCATGACTTCTAAACCTCCAAAGAACCTGCATTTGTGTATCCGCTACAAATTATTTTTATGTGTTCAAGCTACAAGGAAATTTACTGCCCTTTCAAGACATGCTGCATAATAACCATTTTATTTTCCAAAAAATTTCTGTTACTTCATAATTTTATCATTTCCTATTCAAATATACGGTCTCTTTTTGTGCAACTCTGTTTTAACATGACTTGAAAATTTATACCCCCTTTCAGATTTACATGATAATGTTTGGTTTAATACAATCTGCCATGGACTGAATGTGGCTGCTGTCGTATGTTGGAGGCTAGCAGAAAGTGACATCGCTGTCACACCATCAGTCACATGTATGGATTGATTATATAGGGTTATTCAAAATGATTGTCGGTGTTTTAACAACTTGTCATATGCAATACACTTGAGTTAGGAGTATATTTTTTTTTAAATTTAATAGAACAACACTCCAAGTTTTTGCTTCATACCTTACAGGTGCTCTATATATGCACCTTTTGTGATTCTACAAACATCAACATGATAATCAAGTTTGTTCCAAACTGTTTGTAGCATGTCAGCGGTGATTATTGATTATCGTGTTGATGTTTGTAGAATCACAAAATGTTCACATATAGAGCACCTGTAAGGCATGTAACAAAAACTTGGAGTGTTGTTCTATTAAATTAAAAAAAACATATACTCGTATCTCAAGTGTATTGTGTATGACAAGTTGTTAAAACACCGACAATCATTTTGAATAATACTGTATTGGTGATACAAGTGTGTGGCTTGTGTAATTCCCCCTTCATCATCATTGGCTTTTGTTATGAAAATGAGTGAAAAACATAGACTGTATCACCTAGTGCAATACAAGTGAAAAAAAAAAAACAGCGAAAGACAATCAATACAGAATATAAATTAGACATAATAAGCCAACCTGAAAAAGGTGAACGAATTTTTTATATATCCCACAATGTCAGATACATTCATATTAGTATATGCAGAATTTATGATAATGCTAATAGAATTAAATAAAGTGCTAAGTCAGGAACTGAAGTCTTTGTGTAGCAAGACTACCACAGTCCTATTAGAATCAACTGTGCCAAAAATAATGGATGTGAGTCTCTTACAGTGTTAATGTAGTAGAAATAAACAAATAAATAAAGGTATTGCACATAAGGTAAAGGTAAAGTAGTCCCATTACAGGCCTGGAGTGGTCCAGAGGGTTCCAGGAAGTTAAGGCTCCCAGATTTCATGACAACGGCACAGGATGTTGGTAAGGTTGTCAGCCTTACGTACGGGCTGCCTTCACTCCCAGGAAATGCTCCTGGTACTCATTTCTGTTAGAGGCTGAGTTGACCCCAGGGCCACAGTGAGATCGGAAGGATTTTATGTCAATGAAAAATTCCAATGACACCAGCTGGGATCGAACCGGCGACCTTCCGATTTGTAACACAGTACCTTAACCACTGTGCCACTGCGGTCCCCGATGTATTGTACATACATATATATATTCTTTATATACAGTAGATACACATACTCTACAGGTCTGTGTGTCCACCAGTGGTCTAGTCATACACTATACAGGATATCCTACCAGAAAACACACAGCTTTAAATTGGTATATTGTGTTCGAATTGCATGACCTTTTCAGTAGCACATCCCTGACATAAAACCATGCGCTAAAATTTAAATACCAGCCTGGTCACTTAAAGATTAAATTCGGCACCTGTTATTGCACAGCGAGGTTGTTAATTAGTATAAAAATGATGCCAGGCACAATGAACTGTGAAAATGTAAAAAATGCACATACTGCATGCACTGCATTGTGTTAATATGATGACTTCAGGTTTCATCATCTGTCCCATTGAGTGATCAACACCAATCTTAATGTGCAGAGCTTAAAACATGTATTAAATCAAGGATTTATAAACCAACATGTCTGTCACCTCAGTAAATTGCAAAATATACAATTAAAGATACTCTTACTAAGTGTAACTAATAACTGCAAGATATAACACACAAATTTTACCTCAGCTGGAGTTAAAATGTACCATTAAATAACATACAAATATTGGAGAAGTACAACAACAGTACACTGTCCAATATTTTTTTATGTGTTCCCAGTTATTTAACAACATTTTTCAACAGCATATGCTATATGGCATTTACAGGGGGGATAGGGAAGCAGCCATGGCCTATATTCACATTTAAAAATTTTCCTAGTTGGATTGAGGATGCCAAAAAAAGAAATTGTCAGTACTACTCAGTTTCAAGCTGAGAATAAACCCTAGGACATCCAAAATATAAAGTGTGGAGATGCTAGCAATTAAACCACGATAATGTTTTTGTGGTTTATTTTATGTGTTCACTACCTACATCCGGCCCACATTGTAGGTCTTATATTTTTAGCACCATAATGATGCGTACACATCTCCTGGAATGATTAATTCTTCGTTGCTTAAGTACATTAATAACAATTGGTTTGGCAGGTTTCAAATATATTTATGAAATCAAACATCCCAAAATTATAAACCAATAAATTTGCTTCTGACAAAACATAGAAAACAACAATGTAAGTACCATGGACAAATGCTCACCTGTACAAGAGTAGCTATATCTACATTCATCATGGTAGTAGCATTTCAGAGTGGGGCACTCAACTATTGATAGCTAGCAATTGCAACAGATTTCACTCGTTTTATCGTTCAGAACAGACTTTTACAGAAATGTCCCTTCCATAACATAGACAAGACACAACTGTAAAGCAACACCTAGTAAGTTTGCATAGAACTCTTTGTGTAAAAGTCCGAGGCAGACCATGCCAGCTGCAGCACCTGTGTTCAGAAATGCATCTGCCTGTAGGTTTTGCAGCTGTCATTGGGTTAATTCTGTAAAACTTTCTTGATGATTTTCATGGTATTTCAACTAAGAGATTCTTGTCCAGCACACATAGCTTACACTTTTTTTTATTCACTTAATTTTCACCTGTCACATGGGATAAGGTTTTCTTTTAACATCAGACATAAGTTTCATATGTTACAAGTTTCTCACCCATAAGTAGTTCGCTTGATGAAAGCCACTCTATTAACAACTTTTCTCAGCTGATCTTCTTGTGGTGGTGTGTTGTGAATAAGAGTAATTCCATACGTGGCAATATTTTCCAGCCAATCTAGTAACAATGTATCACTGAAACATATTACAGTATCATCTCAGACAATTTCCTATGATGTCATTTAGTTAAAAAACAAAGTTATCAGAGCCAAAACATTTAAGTGAAGAATAGATAATTTAACGGAGTCTTACCAACAGCAAAAATTACACAGTACTGTATGATATTTGTGCGATTTGTATGAAAGTGTGTATGTCTAATGAAAGATCAATTTCCAGCATCTGAAACAAACAATGGAAAGACACCATGAACAGCCCCAACCAGGACTCAGGTCCCTGGTCAAAACTCAGACTCAACCTACTGAATGCAAGTTATACACATCACTGCACAGCTAAACTCAGTAATTGAAACAAGGGTCATACTGACAGAATAAATATTACAATAAGTAAGGGAAATATCCCAGAATAATACTGTATGTTTCCTATTAAAATTCATTACCATGCAAACAGCAGTTTTTGTTAAACCCATTGCATGCTCACTATATATCTTACTTAAAACCACTGATTCTTTTTGGGGCAAATTTCTTGTTCGGAAAGATCAGCACAGAAATCTCTCCCACCCTCCCTTAAGAGTTAGTGCTATTTTTGTCTCACTAACAACAGAAAGTATTCATTAGCCTGAAAATATAACAAAGAAATTGCCATTACATAGATGTAACCGTGTAAAGGGTTACACTAGCATGTTATAGGATACATGATGCCTTACCACAGTTCAGACAGTCACTGGCTTCTAACTGCAGAGGCCTTAGATTCCCAGAACAGCTCTCATATGATCTGAAATGTGCCTTCTATAACTTATTTTAGAGTAATAGTTTCTCCATGTACTCACTCTCAGTTTAGCATACTGTATACTATTACTATCACTAGTGTTCAAGGTAAGTCAAGACCACCTGGCATAATATTGTAATATCAGGTATCGCTTGTGGCTTCCCCTCAGACTCAGCACTTAATGGTAAGTGCAGGGTAATAATTTCTTAAAAAACTGAATGGGATGTTGGGTGGGACCCATAGCTGGTCTAGATGCTGTGGAGAACAAGAAAGTCTCTTGCATCTGCCAGGAATGAAACCACGATTCCACAGATGTTCAGCTTGCAGCCTAGCTGCTGTACTTGCTACGTTAACCTTTCACCACCTTACCTCAGTACTGTAGCACAATTGTTAATGCAGTTCACTACATATTGTCAACAGTTCAGTAATTAATATTACAGACAATGTCCCATCCATGCAAGGTTCTTACATCTGTGATAGTGATACAAGCAAACTTACTTACTTAATTACTTACTTACTCCATGGGTCAGAGTCCTTCTTGAGAAGCTAACCAGTTTTATGCTAGTCAAGGAAATCCCTGCATTTTATGGAACCAGTAGGTTCATTACCGCATTCACACATGCCTGCCACATGTCCCTATCCTGAGTCAGTTTGACCCAGTACATATGCCCATATGCCACTTCCTGAAGATCCATCTTAATATTATCCTCCCATCTATGCCTGGTTCTTCCAAGTGGTCTCTTTCCTCAGGTTTCCCCACCAAAACCCTGTATAGGACTCTCCTCTCCCCCATACGTGCTACATGCCCCGCCCATCTCATTCTTCTCGATTTTATCATCCAAACAATACTTGGTGAGGAAAAAAGATCACTGAGCTCCTTATTATGTAGTTTTCTTCACTCCCCTGTGACCTCATCCCTCTTAAGCCCAAATACTCTCCTCAAACCCTATTCTCAAACACCCTCAGTCTACTTTCCTCCCTCAGTGTGAGCGACCAAGTTTCACACCCATTCAAAAAAAATGGGCAATATTATATTTCTGTATATCTTAATTTTTCAATACTTGTGTAGCAAACTGGAAGACAAAAGATTCTGCACGGAATGATAGCAAGCATTGCCTGATTTCAATCTGTTTTTAACTTCTTTCTGAATAGAATTTTGATTTGTTAAGGTTGTTCCCAAATATTTGAACTCTTTCACCCTTTCAAAAGAATTATTATCAATCTTTATATTGTGACTTCATCCTGCATTACAAGCAAACTACAGTGAAATATTAATTTATTCAGTGTGTGAAGATGATTTTCCCAGGGGTAAATTGGATGAGGTGGGGCACTGATCACCACTCCCCATCTAGCACCAAGGCTAAAGAAGTAGTACAGCTATACCTGTACTTTTCTTCTGGGACTTCATGGCCTGTTACATGGTGAAATATATCCTTTTTACCTATTTATGTGAAGAGGAAAGGAAATAACTATGTCCTGAAATAAGAATTTGACTGGCAGGTTTGTAGACTCACCTGCTGAGAATATCATGGAAGTCATACTTCTTGAGAATGTTGTCAAATTCAGCAGTGTCCCAAGGAATCCTTGCCATAGGATAGTGCTGTTTCAGCCACTCCTTACGTACGTTTTCTGCAAAACTTCGTTCTAGAAGCCAGTTCAGGTCATACTCACTCTCATGGCCATCACTCCACACCATTTTCAGTTGGTTGCTTTCTGCCTACATATAAAGGTATATTACAAATCATATTGTTACCTGAGAGCTACTCCTTATTCTTACATAAAAATACACTGTTTGATATCAAACATTCAAAGAAAATTTTGAGAAAGCAGCACAAAATGTTATATAAACAGACACTGTGGTGAAGATCTAGGTCAAAGTGTAATATGTAGTTACAGAACCCTGAATAAGAGTCAGCTATACAGAACCATGAACAAGACTCAGCTATTAGACAGTTGTATAATGATGAATTTCACATTCCACTGGACCACAGGGAATTGATTCAATTTCCTAATAACAACAATGGAGATTGTACTAAAAAAGTTGGTTTGTTCATCGTTTAACCATCCGATACAGTATGAGCTAGTTTTATTGCAATGACACTGCTGCTGCTACTGATGATGACTATATTAACAATAGCAACAATAGCAAAACAGAACAATTCTACTGGATTATGACACGGGTACGTCATATTTGGCTGTCCTGCATCCCATGTTTAAAACAAAAGTAGAACACATTTTGGGGAAAGGATCAGTCCTTGTCCTCAGGCAAACAGTAAGGGAAACAATTATCCAGTTAAGCCCCCCCCCAGACAATACCAGAGGTTTGGAATACCTCTTCCGGTTGGGCCCAATTGAGTAAGTGTCCCTTACTGCCCCTTAACCTTTTGTCTGAGGACAAGGACAAATCCGGTCCATATAAGGATTCACCTTAATTTTATTTCAAATATTGGACAACAGACGAAGTCAATAGATTGAATGATTCCAAAATGGCAGCAGTACATTTTTAATGTATGAAAATACTGTCACTAGCAGAAGTTAGGAATGTCGAATGAAATATTGTGGGAAAAATGTGAATTGTTAGTCAGGAGAACTGTGGAAGTACCAAGTCACTTTCAGAATGCCACCTAAGCAACTGCTTGCAAAATTTGTAATGAAACAACCAAAAAGTTGGTGTCCTGGTCAAGACTTATATAACTTACCTACTTAATCTGAGACAAGTTTTCACCCCTGCTGAAAAGGGCACAATGGAATTCATATACATACAAGCAAACTTTACTTCTTCAGTTTCAAGTTCACTGTACTTAGGACCTGTAATTTTACACTGTGTTACTTAGGTACATAAAGTATCAGAACTGGAAGACTATGTGTCATTGGAAGAATCTGACATTCAAGCATGGAAAGCAACTTGTGAAACCTCAGTGTATATGTTTATGTGAAAGTATGAAATGCTCCTTCTAATTATGTCATTACAGGCAGGTACCTATAACAAAAATCATACATGTAACAGTACACAGGTATCTGAAGCAATAATCATGGCCACAGTCTGAACTACCTTGATTCAAGTGGTGCATGGTGTCCACAGGGATGTCCTCTAAGCAAAGGTTATCCCTTGACAAGTGTAAGGTCCACCTCTCTCTTTCCCTTCTAATTAAAGGGTCATATTAACAAGATCACTGGTTATAACATTTATATGCACTGTTTCTTAATCCTGTCAGGCTGCCTGATTTACATTCCCAATATGAAAAGAAGTGCAGCTCTCAGTAAACTGCAGACTGTGAATATGTTCTGGTTTCAAAATTTCAGTACACAATTAATTTAGGTAGTATAAAGTCCATTGCATCATTGTGGCAACCAGAAGTCCAGTGCAACTTCCTAATCAAAACAAAGAGTAGTGTAATATGCTACTGAAAATTTGTGGATTTATATGCACAAATATCATTCACTATATCCAAACATGCCTTCTCTTGTTGACTCAGTAGAGTAATGACTTGGACATGGGGATCCGCAAGGTAAAATGTTCCATGCTGTGATGTCAAAGCATAAAACTTGCAACATGAACCAGTGATGGTATCACCTATAACCCATGTCTTTGTCATAACCCAGCTATAATTAAGTTCAGAATGCAGTAAAAATTTTTCTAATACCATCTAGCATTAATGAATATGGAAGAGGAAGTTCTTCTTTTACATAACAACATGCATTTACATCCAATGTTTTGTGTTTAAATTAATTAATTTTTAACCTTTCTTAAGAACCAGTTTGATTCATGACTATATGACTAAAACTAATGAACTACTTATTTTTTACTTCCAAACAATTTCAACTAATAACATTTATTATTAAAATATGGATTTTGTTTCTCAACAAATAAAAAATTCATATTATTTATTTAAGCACATAAGTCATAAGAGGCCGGACTGCTGGCTAGAAGTCAGTATTCGGAAGGTCCTGCGACCGGCCACCTTGACACAGGTTTTTCTTGGTTTCCCTGTGCCTAAAAGAAAATGCTGAGTTTAGTTCCCAAAATTCCAAGTTGCCACTACGTGCTTCTCATGTAGCCCTCCCGACTTAAATTTAGTAGTAACCAATTTCATATTTTGTATGCATGTAAAATAACCACTGCCATCGGGTGACAACCCAATTGTAGTTAATAAATATTATTATAACATGGGACAGTGAAATTTTTTACTAAAAACTGCAATGCCTGCATTTGTCACTAGACTTGTGAACTTTGTGTATGACAGAAATAATCATCAATGTCTCTATTTATAAACAGTTACATGCTGACTCTGAGCTGTCTGACCTTGTAAGGAAGGGCTGTGAAACATTGACCTGGTATTCTGACCCTGAACTATCACTGAGAATTCACAGCTAAAGCGAAAACATAAATAAATAAATAAATAAATAAGTACTTACTACAATGTGGGTAGGTTTGATATTGATATCAAAGCGTGTCCACAGAACTGTTCGTGACTGCAAGGTCGTGTTGAAGCATTTGGGGCACTGACAGTTGTCTCGCAGCCATACACTGGGGTACTGATGCTGTTCTCCAGTGGATGTTCCAATAGTTATCATACTGCCATCAACGTCTCGTATTGCATTCATCAGAACCACCTGTTGTTAAGTCAATTTTTTAACATCAATTTATACCAAATATTAATTCCCTCTTTATGTAGTTAGTAGTATAGTAGAGCACACAGAAAAATGTTTTATTTGTGGTGACCAAATTGGCATACAGTCATAAATTCTTTGAGAATTGCAGATTTCTTCTGGCAATCATTATTCCTCAATTACTATGTTTCCATCTCTTACCAACCCTGCAATATGCACTAAGTCTGAACAATCAGCACTTGTCCAAGAGACTTGTCTTTATTTTATACTTCATCAATCATTCAGGTGAAATGCACTTATATAATTTGTGAAATGCAATTATACAATTTGTGCAATGCACTTATACAATTTAAATCTCTACTTGCTGAATAAATTTCACTCATTTGTATTTTACACATGGAGGTTCTATTCAGTTTACTTGTGATTGGTTCAGACAAATTTAAATTGAAGTCAAAGCAGTACCTTCCTGCAAACCACACAAACATTCTGTTTCATAGATACCTTATTCTCTTCCTTGGGTTTAGCAACTGGACCTTGCAGATTAACTCTGGAGCTATGAACAGCCCTGAAACCTGAAGCTGGAGAGGAGGTGGATGAAAAACATAGCTGCCTGCTTGCTTTAAGTCTCTGAACCTTACTTCCAAATCTGGCAGAAGCAATGACAACTGTACGCAGGCTCTGCATGATTACACTGAGAACAAATTACAGTTAAATTCTTACTGACAATATATCTGTGAGAATGTATGTAAAGTCAATAACTCAAGTTATAAAAGGAACAGTTCATAAGATTTAATTTTAAGCTGACCATTTTAAATGCCAAGTATATATCATGATGGCCAGAGTTTCTCTGGCTTGGTGTGGACATTTAAATTTCTGAAATATAGCACACAGATATGAGCAAACAGTCACTTTGGACGATAAAGGTTACACAGAAGAGTCAGTTTGGTAAGCTTTGGTACAAGAAGGTTATAACTTTACCAACATTTGAAAAATATTATTACTTTTAACTGCACTGTTTTGTTCTGAAGAAACAATATTTCACAGTAATGACCCTTATTCTGGCTACCTTTGTCCAAGATAGAGATTTAGTTATTTTGAAGAACTAATATTGTACAGTTCTTGTTGAGCTCAAAGATCAGATGCTGATCACGACATTTCTTGCCTTTTTTTAAAGGTTCATTACCATGTTCACAAGATCCTGTCACTTGATGCCATCCTATGCTAGAAGAATCCAGTCCAAACTCTCACATCCTACTTGTTTAAGTCATTTCAATCTAATCATCTCACCCGCGCCACGTTGACACAAGTCCCTTTCTTTCAGGATAGCAACTAAAATGTTTATGTTTTGTACATCTCCCACATGCATGATATGCGTCCCAACCGTTTCATTCTCCTTGATTTAAATCACCTTAATACTGTACAGTTCATGGTGAAAACTAAAGACTCAAATCAAAATTTAAAATGACCATTATGTTTATATAAGTATATTACTACTGTATTGTAGATCTGAAAATATATCACAGTTATACTGCAGTATAATGTTTATGGCGGGTGTGGGAAAATATCATACATATACTACTGGGCACCTTCATGTTAACTGCATCAAACTGCACAAAACTGCATATAACTGAAGTCTATGTAATAATTATGATACTTTACAGGAGACTAAGAGTAGTGAAATGCTTTGACAGCAGGACTGTGTAGTAGTTTCTGACAAAATAATTAAGGATTATACATTAGCATTGTAGAAAGAATTATTGGATCTGAACTATTTCTATGGAAAATGTTTTGCAAATTATTTCTTATGCTCTGTTAGAACACTTGCTATTGACCAATGCCTTATCTGTCTGCAAAGTAAAGGGTGAAGGCCAACAGTAGCAACTGTTTGATAACTGTAATGAGCAACATGTTTTGTCTTAAATACAGTGAGTCACCAATGGGTAAAATCATGGTACAAACAAAATTCATCATGTAAACTACATTTATTCACTGTTTGTGTCAGTATATGTAGTTCATATTTCAACTTTACAACCACTTAAAATAAAATAAGTGGAAATTATTAAACTTTGTCTGATCTGAGATGACATAATGCATATCATAAAGATATTACTTGTCTTGTTTTACAGTACAAATAATAATAATACAATTCTGGTAGCACACATGAACTTATGTAATTTCATTGTAGAGACTGAAGTGGTAAAAAAATAAAAATAATGGCAAAATCTCTATAGTAAAAATTAAATACTAAACCTACAAACAGTATATGAAACAGTAAAATTTATCAGAGATAATCTACATTTTCAAGTCACTAACTGTGGGAAAGGCAAGCCTACTAAGACCTCCATGTAGGACAGTCTATAAATGATCTTCACAAACTGTTTTGCTCCTTAAATGAAACACCAGAAGTCACTGATTTTAAGCATAAGCATGTGCAGTACATTTAATTAGGCTGTGCACCCACAACTGTATTTTTCATTGTTTAAAAGGTAAACATTGAACATTCAATCATAAATGACATTACTTCATTCACCAAAAAAAGCTAAAGAAACTAAAACCTATCAGCAATTACTGTACAACACAACAATCCAGACTTTAAACTCAACAGTGTACCATGTGAATAAATTAAAATGCAAAGCCACTTTTTTTTTTTAGATATTGGGATGTGCCTGGGCACACCCAGCACACCCCATATGTATGCATATGATGTTAAAATAATATTACTACAATCGGAGTTAAAGTACACATTACTAACACTAACCAAAATTTATGGACCATGTGCATCTGCAGTCTACTCATCTGAAAGATGAAGAAAGTAATTTCCAACAGCTGTCTTTAACTGCAGATAATTATTTTAAAAAGATAAATACATTAATTAGTACAATTACATATTCAGTGTTTCACAAAAATGGTGTGCAAATACTGGAAGTTAATAAGTGCTCACTGACCATGATGCAGTGTACGCTCAAGTTCATCACTTTGGCAGAGTCATGATTTATCCTTTACGTTACTGCTATTTGGTGAGCTGAGAAAAATGAGTGAGAAAGCATTTGTGGTCAGTTTTAAAAGAGTTACCCCAATATCAAACAAGGTATAATGGAGAAAACTATGTCAGCCATTCACACAGCTGATCTGTTGCCTAGATTTAAAGGAGTTTTGTAACAGAAAATAAACTCATGTTACTGCTGCAGTGCAAAATCTTTACAAAGTACAGGAATAGGGCCATGATCATGTCACATTTAACCATTCAGAATGTTTTCACTACATTAGCTACTTTAAATATATACTATTCCATTCCCTGTATCACTGAAGTAGACATTCTCAACCTGGTGCAGTGCATCTATGATTTTGTGAAAATAGTGTGTCTCATTCCACCACTGACTCCATATTTTCCCATAAGCAACAATCCAACTGTTAAGTATTCATACCTATCTATCATAAGCACACGATTTACAGATCCTTTAGGAATGAGATCTCAGGCTGAATTTTATAAAATATACATCACAGGCCCAACATTTAAGATGGGAAGGTACTTTAAATTGTTGTTTGAGTCATATTAATTAGCAATATTTAAGACACCATTACAGATATCCAGTGAAGCAGCAATGTCATTTTGTGAACATGTCAATGCTGTCTGATCATTGTGCCATTTAACTATCCACAATGGCAGATAAGTAATGTTCTTTGACCTTAACACTGTAAACATTTACATAATCTTTCAGGGCAAAGGTCCACCCTGAACATGCGGGATGTGTTTCTAAAAGTGTCTCTCATTTGTTAATCCATTCAGTTTACCAGTGATTCTCTCTTACCCCTGACTAATAACAGAATTAGAACTGGTTTGCAGAACTGAATTTGAAACACACACATTGCAAGTTTTTTTTACCTTGTTATTATTATTATTATTTATTTATTTAACGTTCCATAGATCCACAAACAATTTCAAAGTTTAGGATATAGAACATGTCAATAAAAGTATATAAGTGTTTCCAAGTCAATACATGCAGTCTTGGAAACAAAGTTTGTATACAGGGTGTTTCACGACTTTAGGGCATAACTGCAGGAGGTGATTTCCTAGGTCTTTGTGATCAAAAAAGTTCATATAAACATGTGTCCGATTTTGGACGGTTACGGAGTTATGA
>Ga0123354_10005820_pt1 | contig 18092 bp, 6 predicted proteins | sample TergutLab28metaG_2_FD_97872 | JGI IMG/M metagenome (GOLD analysis project Ga0123354, IMG submission 97872) | Labiotermes labralis P4 segment gut microbial communities from Petit-Saut dam, French Guiana - Lab288 P4 | ecosystem: Host-associated > Arthropoda: Insects > Digestive system > Gut ...
CAAATCAACTGTGCTTCTATACCGCTGTCTACTGCATAACAAATCAACTGTGCTTCTATACCGCTGTCTACTGCATAACAAATCAACTGTGCTTCTATACCGCTGTCTACTGCATAACAAATCTGTTATTTCTCACATCAGGTTTTCTTATTTAGAGTCGATATTACCAAATCCTAATAATAATAATTATTATTATTATTATTATCATTATCATCATCTCCTTTATGCAGGGTATTTATACTTATGTTCCTGAGACAAACTATGTCCCTAGAGAATACAGTGTTGCAGCTATTCTGTTGTTACTATTCATGGTGCTTGTATCGTTAGTTCCAGTTTTGAATCTATTGCACTTTTACATCAGTACTTTCCGACGTACGTGTGCAGTACCCAATATGGCTGTTTTCTGTAGTTCCTTAACTTCATGTTTTCCTGGTATGTTGCTCACGTATTTTTTTATGACTTTGAAACAGTCCCAGTCGCCCCTATTACTACTGGTATCGCCTTTGTTTTTACATTCCACATGTGCTGTATTTCTATTGTAAGGTCTTTATATTTTAGAATCTTCGCGGCTTCTTTTTTAATCACATTTCTGTCTCCTGAGTTTGCAACGTCTATTAACATACATGTTCCCTTTCCATTATCACGGATTATGATGTCTGGTTTATTGTTGGAGATGGTTCTGTCAATTTGTAATTGTTGATTCCACAATATGGTTACCTTCCCTTCTTAACTTGTTTCTGCTGATTTTGGTACATGTTCATACCAGTGTTTTTTGTCCAATTGTACCCCTGTTTCCTTGTATATGTTGAAGTGTAGTTGTGCACACACTCTATCATGTCTTTTTTGTATTGTTCCTTTGCCAGTATTGGGCATGCTGATATTATGTGGTCTATTGTCTCATCAAATTGTTGGCAAAGTCTGCATTTGCTCTCTGTCTCTGTGTTCAATATTTTTGTTGCATGATATTTTGTTCGTAAAGCTTGGTCGTGTGCTGCCACCATTTCACTTTCAGTTTCTACTTTTAGGTCTCGCTTCGATAGCCAGAGGAACGTGTCTTCTTCAGTAATAAGCTGTCTATCTATATTTCTAATGTACTGCCCATGCATTAATTTGTTTTCCTTTTTTTTTTTAGGGATTCTCCCAATCTTGCTTTGTGTGTTGTATTCAATCACGTTTTGAGTCACTCTTCTCATTTGGTTGACTTAATTCTTCTGCGATCTTTGCTGATGTCTTAATTATGGCGTTCATATTTGGTTGAGTGGTTTCATGGCTTTTGACAATATTTACAAATGGGTCTTCTTTATGGTTCGTTTTAAGATATTCTGCAATATTAATTATTTACGCTTTATATGCCGCTTCGATTTGTACCAGTCCTCTCCCTCCTTCTTTCCTCTTTACATATAGCTCATTATTATTATTATTATTACTGCAGTCGAGATTTCAACCAGTGACAGCAGTCCTTACACAAGTACAGACAAAACAAATAAGAATAAAATACACATAAAAGAAACAATAACACAACACCGTACAAACAATAACACAACACCGTACAAACAATAACACAACACCGTACAAACAATACGAAACACAACCAATACAAGTACAAACACCCACACAATTGTCAAAACACCCACACATTACAAAACACACACATACACACACCCACGCATTAAAAAACAAGTTCAGTTTTTCCAAAGTTTTTTTGTCCCCCCCCTAGACACCAGCAGATATTGCCCCTCGGTCTACAACCACACTCGGGATACAAGAGCGAGCCGGAAATACAAAGGACATAAAATGCGACAAGGCAACTTAGATACAGTGGTCCGTGTTATGTGTTTTTATGTATAAATGGAGCCTACGCTACAGATGGAAACTCCAAAAAAACCGTATAGAAAATTCTGAAAGTAAATGTCACTTGGCGAAGACGGCATAGCGAGGAGGATCATATTAATACGGATATTTAAGGGCGAGTTTCCTTAAATTTCCTCATCCGTGGTATACACACCGTTCATCTTATCATCAGTCTAATATTTGGCAAGAATTAACAACGTAAAATTGTCCCTGTCCACTCCATGAAGGCGATTAGGGGAAGTAGATGCTTCGCTACACTTATTCTTAACCTCAACACTAGGCGTAGTTCAGTGGTAAAATTCACGCCCCGACAGGTTTACTTCCGGGGAAAAACAGAGGTGCCAATTGAATAGGAGGTTGTGTGGAGGTCATAGCCGGTCTGGACACTTTTTCTCAAGAGATAACGTCTTGTTCCTGTCGGGAATCAAACCGCGGACCGTCCAGACCGTAACTTTGTCATAATACGGAGGACGGTTTCCCGGCCCCATCTGGTAAAAATGCGGATAATGTAAACCCCTAATATATACTTCAGTTTTTCTCCAATTTCCTATTACTGTCATTTCATATGGCCTTACTCTTCTTATGTAGCCTCCATCCATATTTCACTGACGAGTAGGCAAAAACTAAGATTGAAACTAAAAATGTTTTATTTTCAGACCGGTATCTAATTTCGATATAAACAACTTTATCATAATGAATAACACCTCTGAGAATTATCTGTAAGGTCGAAAACGTAAGAATAAAACATGAAATAAAGTAACATACATAACATTCAAAATTCAGTAGTTTTCAAAATCCAATATACCATCCACCTCCGAACTTACGTTGTAGATACTTCTGAGAATGGTGATGTTAATCAAGAACACGTAAGGCGGGATACATTTTTCCACAATCGCTGTATTAAAATGAGGAGTGCGGTTAGAGTCAAGTTGTTTTGAACAAAATTATACTTACATCCAGGAGGAACTTTAAAAAAATGTATTATACGACAAAGAAATGACAATCTCAGAGGGACACACTTCCTTTGGAATTGTAGGCGGAATATCTAAATAATCACCTCAAATGTCCAATAAATAGCCGTGGGGAGGTAACAGTCCCTGAAGATAACATGAATAAATGAAGAACCAAATGTCTGACGATATAAAGGTATATTTTTCATGGTTCCTTTTCTAATTTCTGCTTGCTTCTCTTTTAAATACTTGTCCTCAAACCACACTGATGCCAGCATCGATGAATCTAAGCCTGTCAGAAATTTTTTAGAAATTCATGGTCTTCTCGTTAGGCTTAGGGTGAGTTTCCTCAGCTTTCTCAAGGGCACTTTGCTTTCGAAATTCGAGAAGATTGTCGAAGCATGAGATCCCAACACGCGATTTCAGCAACTTGCAAGAAATGTTCATCATCTTACATACGAACTTGAGCGCTTTGCCTGACATATTGCGTCTGGGGCAAAAACGTAAGCCGGGGAACTATTTGCGATGATGTTACAATTTTGTTTGAATTAAGTTTAAAGTCATTTTACGAGGGTGCAATTTATTTGGACCTTCTGTGTCTTCTTATTTTTTAAGGTAGATTTGCATTCAATATCACCCCAGGCCACGCACTTGTAATTACGCTGACCCCTGCACAATACGAGCAGCAGTTTTGCAACATAACACTGTGAGTATATTTTATTATTTCAAGTGGTATCTCATAAAATTATCATTACAAATATACCTTATTTACTAATACCAATTTAGTTAATTTATACACAAGCTATATTCCTGTAGTGGACCGAGTAGCGTAGTCGGAATAGCGACTGGCTACGGGCCGGACGGTCCGGGGATCGAATCCCGAAGGGGGCGAGATTTTCCGCACCTGTCCAGACCGGCCCTGGGGCCCACCCAGCCTCCTGTACAATGGATACCGGGTCTTTCCCGAGGAGTAAAGAGCGGTCGGGGCGTGAAGCTGACCCCTCACCACCTTCTAGAGCCGTGATCAAGAAAGATTATAGCTATACCTCTACTCCCCCTATGGGCCGTACGGCCTGTACAGAGCCTCAGTGCCTGTACAAAGGTGCACTTTTATTACTGTAAGTAGTCTATGATAACAAGCAGAAACAAGTTTCAAAAAACCCAGTTAAACAATGCATGAAGAAGGCGAGTAAGAAAGACACTCAAAGAAGAGAATAGCACTCGGATATAACTGTATTCAAATGAAGAAGAAATTACTGATATGCAATTAAAGGATAAACGGTTAAATTTACGCTATCACTGCACGTTCAACTTTGTAATTTTAAACATAAACTAAACAAATTATTAAATGTCCGCAACAACAACAAAAAATAATATTAAAGATGGAAGATTAGAAAATTCTTTTGTAATAAAATAAAAGTACAATAATTTTATTTACGTTAGAATGATCCGAAATTTGGCATTTATAATATGCTTCTAATGCAATAATATGCTTCTAATGCAATAATATGCTTAAATACGGAAGTATGGAAACCATGGAACCCCTTCTTTTAGTTTCTATGGTCGCTTTAGATCAGGTGGACTGCTTAGTGGTTGGGACGTAGGTTATGCGTGTGGGACATAATACTCTATAATGTGGGCCTTTAAACTGGAAGTCATGAGGAAGGAAATTCGTGATCGCCTTCAGTAGCTCTAGATTAACTCTCAATTCGTAGTTTAAAATACGCGAAATTCGACTCAGATTTACCAAACATTTGTGCAGTACTCATATACATTAAATGTATGTGTGGTGGGTGTAGGATATAGGCAGCTGGGGACTGACCATTAAGTAAACAGAGGGACCAAAACAGTTATTCTCAGATATGGATGTGAGAAGAAGAAATATTGTATTTACGAAACTTCTTGCGGTATTTGATTTCTCACTGTTGTCATTTGAATATTCAAGTATTGTGGGATATTCCGCTGTAACAAACATTAAGTTTTTAGGAAAATTCCGGAGGAGCTTAAGGTGTTTGTCTTTAGGTTCAAGTAATCAAGGAGAATCCTAGACTCTGAATGTGGAGGCAGTAATTACCAGTCGATACAGAGAAATGTCCTAGAAGAATTTACTCAGAAATTCTTAGTCGAGAAATCCGAAACAAAGAGACTTCTTGGGAAAACTAACAGAAAATGGAAAGTTAATATTAGAATGAATCTCACGTACATAGTTTTGGGGTTCTGGACCGTATTCACATGAAACAGAATAGGGGTCACTATATGAATGATCGGTCTTCATAAACAGCTGTTAAATTTGTAGCCAGCTAAGCTACTATTAACCTCTCTGTGGGAACTCGGCTCCATGAAGTTATGTGTACGTCGCACTTTTCCTGTTTTTAGGTGTAACAGAACTGTGACAAACGTAGTGTAGTGACGCCGATGGAGACGACAAGGCCATATGATGTCTTCCATTTTTTGTAGCACACTTTCCATTACACATTGCGTGTCGCGTGTTCTCCACGCTAGGACAAGATCATATTTTCAGCAGAAGAGTTCTGTAATATTGCACAGAGTTACAGTTGGGAAAAAAATCAGTCCTTGAAAAGAGGAAATACTGCAGGGAAAAATACAACAATCATTAGAATGAATGAATCTTGGTTTATAATTTATCGAAGCTCTAACATGAGCGGTGCTCGGGATAGGAATAGTGGTGGCCTAAGTGAAGGCACGATCATGAGTTTGTCTGGAAGGAATGAGTAAAACGAAGGACAAGTTACATGAGGAGACCAGATTTTTGACAGAGATTAATACCAGGTACCTCTCAAACAACTGTATAGAAGGTTACCGTTATGCCCAGACATTAATATATTACCGTTAGTGTAGCAACCAGAATTTTACATTTTATATGCAGAAACTACTGAATGTTTAGTACGTCTCAAACAACATAACCAATTTAGTGCAGTCAATTCCAAACGAACTAGGCGGAGAGAGATTTGTGCGTAAAAGTACTTGGAAATATCATCGAATCAACATTTTTCACTTATTATTGTTATAATTATTATTAATCTCATAATAATTGGTTGCAAGCCCTTGTAAAAATGGCAGTAAAGTATCCTTCTTCCAAGAAAAATCAGGGAATGTTATTTGACTAGGTGAAAAAATACCAGCTTTTACAGAAGAACTACAAGGACTGAATTACTAGCGCAGTTGTTACACCGGCCACGTGATTTACGAGTAGGTTACGTCACTGAAAGGCAGCGTAAACAAAGTTTCTCGCAAATTACTACAAACCATCCCATAAAAAGGCAATGAGCTTAGGTGTAAACTTGTTTTGACTCTGAATGAGCATAGATTTTGACATGTATAATGAGGTTCATCATTATTATCATTATTTATCGAATAAGACGAGACCACATAAATCCCTATTTCGCCCTATTTACAGTTAGTCGACACTTAAGGAAACAGCGAATCACCAACTTCCGCTGCGTAACCAAGAGTTATCAAGTACTGAAAATCTACATAAACTGAATTATTCACAGCTGCAGTCTCTTATTGCCTTATTTGTTTAAGTAGTATACGTTACGCTGTACTTGTTTAAAGGGAACAAATCTTAATCAGGATATAAAGCGAGTTAGATCCTCGAAACGTCATTAATTATTTACCAATCAACACCGCGATGTATCTCAAACGGCTAGAATCTTCATCAAAACGGCTAGTGAGAAACTGAAATGGCGCAAAGGCAGACTTACTGCTTGTTCTGCAGGTGAGTTTCAAACGGTACGTGGGCAACAGATGATGTGAACGTAAGAACCAGTCAAGAATATAAAAGTGGCAGAAACTAGTTAAGAAGCCGGTTATCACCCCTATCGACAGCCGTGTTACAGATTTCTGTAAGTTTATTCCTTCCCTAATATTTGTTGTCTTTCACATCCTGTAAGCCATAAATATCGTAGGAATTTTTTTTATGGATAAGAGACTAAAAATAACGCAATTCGGCGGATGGCGAGTCTAAAAAAAGCGAAGTCAATGTGCGACTTATGATGTCAGGAACATTTGGTGACGTTCCGTGCAATAAACTACACGCCATATGCCAGTCTAACTTTATTTATCGCGCAACTTGGAAATCTCCGTCTTTATGTGTGACATCTCGTTGTGATATAAAGATAAAGAAAGAAATGGAGGCAGCTAGTCACAACTAGTCTGCCCCTTTCCTCTCTTTATTGCAAGATTTCACCTTAATTTCTGCATACGTAGTTGGCACTTTTTCTACATTTCTACGCTATTCTTCAATAGTGAGCAGCACTTTCGCATTGTTTCTTAAGCAAACATTGCGTAACTCTGTCAGTGGGGTTTCAATAGAGCCCCTCTTACAAATTCAATTTAAAAATAAAGTAATTAAACATTAACATTTCTGGCGTGTCCTCTCTCGCTAAAATCTCAAGAATTCAGAGAAATTTTGTCCTGTAAATACACCATGTTTTATTCGGCGCTATAATTCTTGTTCAAAAAAGAACCGAGATATCGCAGTTCGAATGCTGACTTTGACACGAACTGCAAAAACACAAAATGTCGATTAATTTCCAGACGGGATACAAGGCTTGGTGTCTCCACAGCTGCAGTGTGGCAACAAATTTTGTATCGAGTTGATGCATGTGAATAGACAGAAAACTACTCACAAGGCGAAAATGATGGAAACGTTACATTCGATGGAACTCATCTGGACGAGGGATAAGCCAAGGCGAAGACCTCTACCAGAAAACACACAGAAATCACAACAGACAAACAGCCTTGTACCAGGCGGGATTTGAACCGACAATCTCAGCAAACAAGCGGCCGCAGACCCACACCTTAGACCGCGCGGCCACTGGAATCGGCTTTGCATAGCAGTAATAACAGCAATACTAAAATCCATCAAGGAATACAAAATGCATTCTCACAAACAGCAAGCTGTAAATTGTACGGTAGGGAGTTAAAAGTAATAACAAGCAAATCCTTTAAATTTTTGTTGCGACTGCGCCTAAAATTTATTTGACAAATGTCCGCATTTCAAATTAATTCATTCTCGTTAGTATATGAGAAGGAAAATTATAATCTCACATATGTGCGTAATTAACTTTTTATTTTTCTAAGGGCAAAAATAATAACTTTGAAACTAAAGTTTCATATTTCTGCCAAATATGTCCGTATGAAGTGTGCTAATGGGTTTTGTATCAAGGAAGTACAAGTATACTGTTTATACTACAAAAAAGTAGATCGTTCTATGCGAAGGAACGCAGAATATAGTGAGAAGGACGAGGGTGTAAGGTTGATTGCATTGTGACCTAGACCCACAAAGAATTTTCAAAACTTTCCCTATTAGTTTTTACTCACCCGCAATTCGCTACATTCAGTTATTGCAAACAAAAAAATTGCTGTTCACTGGCATAAGATTAGACACAGATACTTTACACAGGTTTACGCACTCATCCTGTATGCAACATGAAGTGCTTATCATAAGGGAGTTTTGTTCTGAAACAATTATAACCTTCATAACTCTCATTTGTTGTCACGCAGCAACATTTATGAAATAAAATTCCCATTAAAAAATTCGATTTGTTCTCTATCTGAAGTAGATAAATGTATTACTAGAACTATGGAACACGGAAAAATTTCTCTTCCATAGAGTTATGACGAATATGCGTTAATTGCCGCCAGGAATAATTAGCAAATAAACAAAAATAAGCGAGTTATGTGTTTATTGTCCGCAGTTTGAAAAAGAAAGTGTAAATTTCAAAGATAGTTAGTTCCAAATAAAGACACTTTTCTCAAGAAATTTAAGGTGATGCCGCTAAGACCAAGTTCTTTCGAAGAAAATTAATTGCTTTGGTAACTAAAATATGCGGACGGACTGCATTATTTTACTTCTCTTCCCACCCCCCCCCCCCCCAATAGGAACTTACAATGTGTTTTCTCTTTTTGTATTCAAATGTAGTAGCACACAACTTTCTTCATGTAAATTCCCTCACTCCCATTAGCACACACGCTAGTCTTAATTCTATCAATGTGTGGTAACATAATAGAACAAAGTTTCCCGTCTTATTTGTTTCTCTGTTGTATCTAACAATATAATCCCTATCTCTCTTTTGTAGCAAATAGCGTCTTTCGTCTTATTTCCAGTTCTCTTTTGCAGCATACACCATGTCTCATCATTTCTTTCATGTTAGTACCGTATACGTGTTCCGTATAATTTCTGTCAGTCTGTAGAAGCTACTAGCGTGTTAGTTCTAATACCTGCAACTCAGTAGTAGCATACAAGTATTCCCTCTTTTTTCTATCGTTCAATAATAGAACACAACGCGTTCCTTCCAATTTTTGTCTTTGTGAATTAGAACACAACGTGTTCCTTCTTACTTTTGTCAAATCGTAGTACCATAAAACTTGTTTCATCTCATTTCTCTCGATCTGTAGCGGCATACAATGCCCTCATCTTCACTAATGAAAGCGAGAAACAAAACCATGAAACTTTTGTGCTCGAGCTAAAAACACATTCCAGATCAAAGATCGCATTGTGTGAGGAAAATCTCTTTTGGAAAGTCATGAGTCCTGGCATATTTCATCAGTAAGCAACAATGTATGTGCACAAAAAAATAAGTGCATAAAACGAAGCAAAAGTGCAGCCTATACTTTTGTCAGCACATATCTGTTTTTTAATCTCCAAAAATATTCACGTAGTGTGTTTTATTGAAATTTGAATTGGACTTCTACTGCAAATTAGGTTGGAATTTTAAATAGCTTTGTCTCTGTTTATTTTAAAAACTACCCTACGAAGCAGGGGACCGCGGTAGCTCAGTGGTTAAGGTGCGGTGCTACAAATGTAATAGGGGACCGCGGTAGCACAGTGGTTAAGGTGCGGTGCTACAAATCGGAAGGTCGCCGGCTCGATCCCAGCTGGTGTCAATGGATTTTTCATTGACATAAAATCCATCCGATCGCACTATGGCCCTGGGGTCGAATCAGCCTCTGACAGAAATGAGTACCAGGAGTATTTCCTGGGGGTAAAGGCGGTCGGTGCGTAAAGCTGACAACCTACAACCATCCCGTGCCGTTGTCACGAAATCTGGGAACCCTAACTTCCTGGAACTCTCTGGGCCTGTCCAGGCCTGTAATGGGACTGCTTTTACCCTACGAAGCCGAAACTGAATTTTATCAAATTAGTGTGAAAGCGCATTCTTTTAAAATTTGACAACACGTAACACAAAGATGTGGTCTCATAAGAAAGTGTAGATTTATTTTAATATTTGACAAACCGTAAGGAATAAATGATGTGTGTATGTATACTAAGTAATGCGTGCTGTCTTGTTAGCAGCTCATTAGGTTTTTGAACACAATTATGTGAATTATTACCTTTGTTTGTTTTAGACCCTTCCCGGCGTTCTTTATTGTAAAGAACAGTGTTAAATAATACTACAGTAATACACCACAACGGAAAACATAAGGTAGAAGACATGTAAAGAAGAGGGAAAATATAAACGTGTGATAATGACTGTGGCACAATCACGCTGTCATTTTCAGTATTTCAATATTTCTCTAGAAACATATTTACGCTACATAAAATTCTTGTGTTTAATAATCCCTAAAACCGGAAGATTTTCTGGAAACATAAGTTGCTAAGAGATGTGAAAAAATTGTTGCTTTCATAAACACGAGTTTCAGTGTCCAAAAACCTCGACGTATTCTTGCAAAGGTCTGTGGTCTTCATGTGAATTGTGCCTTACTTCTGACTTATTTTTAAGAAATTTACGAAGTGTCGTCATTTAATATATCTTCCCAATAGCGAGCTGAAGTGAAACCCATTCATTAATTTTCGAGTTGCTTCATACGGACAGACAGAGAGAAAGACAAACATATGAAAGATAATAGGCACGCTCTAGCAAAGTTAAGTCAGACAGTGAGAAAAACAAGCTTTGGGAAGCTAATAGGCACGCTCTGGCAAATTTCGATCACACATACGCAAATCGTAGTATTTATAGGCCCATAATCTTAAGCTACCAAGATATCAGTGCCTACGTATCTCAAGAATAATCTACTCCGATTATTTAAAGTAACAGAATACCTGGTTGGAAACCGAAACAAAGAATAAACATTTGCATAGGGAGAGGAAGTATAAATTCACATTTGTGAGCCCAGCCTTCCAAATAATGTCGGAACCCATGTTTACGTATGGAAGTTAAGAACTATTAGTTATGACTGCGAGAAATGACACAAAAGCGGATCATCTAGAATTATCGCTATACACGAAATTTAATCGCAGTCCAGAGCTGTCCGCTGCTCGCTCCAGTGGCTGGAAAAAGGAGTACAGTGAGAAGTGCGACAAAAATGGGTGGTGCACATGACCGACCATGACCGCCTCGCTGTTTTTAGTACATGTTCTTTGCCGATCGGTATGCGTTCAAACGTTTTGTGCCTCCTTGTTTATCATAGCTTTAGCCTCTTTTTCCTTTACGTATGTTACAACAAGAAGAAGTTGAGTTTTGCGCCATAAACTTTTGCAGTGTGAATTGAATGAAGACAGGTCGTGCAGCTACCTAGTCCCATTGACGTATTATAACATTTCCTGTGGTTCCGAAGGAGCAGATGTAGCAGTATATTAGAACATTAGTACCTTGAGTCTTGGCTACATGGACACAGTTCTAAGTATGAGAGTACAAGTTAGCAAATTGAAAAAGAAAAACAAGACCGAAATAAGATGCAGTGATAAGAGCCATCGTATGAACTCCGTCGAAGATTCATCAACAAACGTTGTGCGCTGTCGCCATATTGATATTTTCAATCCTCATAACAAGTTTCTTCCTGCAGTGAAAGTCTAATACTCTTGAAAATACTCGTATTTTCCCCCATTTGCGTTTCCCCGATATTACATGCAGTTGCATTACTTTTTGTTCCCATCTCAGAGTTTTTAATTTTGGTTGTGTGAATTGAAATTATAAATCCTATTTTTCCGCCAATGGCCTATTTTTGTCACAAATTGGTAAATCGGGGTGGATGACACGTGTGTCACGTGATAAAAATATCGAGGAATGGGAAAAGAACGTCCGCTTCCTCCTGTTGTTGATGTTGGGAACGTTTGGGGCTAAACTTTCTAATTAGCGGCTTAACTTAGTCTATGAAGCACAGTCTTTCTTGATGAGCTAAGAGTTACTCAGATACTCTTGAATTACCTTCTTACTCCATGCAGCACAGTCCTTGAGAAGCTAACCGGCTCTCAGCTATGTCAAGAAATTTCCCGCCTTTTATAGAACCCGAAGGCTCATTACCGCGTTTACAAGATCCCGCCACCTGTCCCTATCCTGGGCCATATAAATCCAGTCCGTGCCCCGCATCCCACTTCCTGAAGATCCAACTTAATATTATCCTCCCATCTACGCCTGGGTCTTCCAAGTGGTCTCTGTCCCTCAGGTTTCCCCACCAAGACACTATATGCGCCTATCCTCGCCTTACGTGCTATATGTCCCACCCATCACATTATTCTCGATTTGATCACCAGAATAATATTTGGTGAGGAGTACAGATCAGTAAGCTCCTCATTATGTAGTTTTCCCCACTCCCCACTCTTGAATTAGCCCACATCTTATGGCAAACTTTGCGTCCAGCTAAAATCGAACTAAATGAAGTTCTTCAAAAAACTGTTTCTTTTACAAACGAAATTGTAACACAATAAACAATACACGTTAAAAGTCTGGAGTTCTCATTTTTACGCATAGGTTTTTATCAATATTTTTGGATTACAGTCCTCCAAATATTGTGTAGTTTAGCGTCGCCTCCCGCACTAAATAAGTTTCGGTATCAGTTCCAACGTCAACGAATGTACTGAGCTTGACAGTGATTTTTCCTACCCAGTAACTTTTACAATATTTGATGAGAGGTAAGCACTTGCGCGAATGAAGACTTCTTTGGCATGACGCTCCTCCTTACGCTGTTGTAGGGCTTTCGCATCTGTCTCATTTCGTGACTTATTGGACGATACTGCCAGTATCACAGGCCATTCATTGTTGAATTATAGGGTGAGTGGTGAATGAAAAATTGGAAACGATTTAGAAGGAAGCGGTAGTGGGTTAAACAGGAATTTTCTGGGGGTACTGAAGAAAACCGCAGGAGACCTCAGTCATGTTAGCTTGTGTCCCGGTAAAGACGCGAATTGGACACTCCAGAGAGCAGTTCTGAAACATTAACACTACGCCAGACCACGCGGTGTCTATTTTTAAAATTAATCTTCTTGTCCTCACCAAACACAATTGAAAGGAAAAGTGTCCTTCTTGAGAACCTAGTGGTCGCTCAGCTTGTCAAGTAATTCTCCATCTCTTGCAGACCCCATAGCTTCATTACTTCACTTGCCACTGCCAGCCAATAGTGCTTTTCCTCTTACCAAATACATTAACCTCAATATACGAGTAATTCATCACAGCTCTGTTCTAAATTTGGTGCAGTATTCCGTTAATTTCGAAGTCATTGCTCTTTATGAATGCTGTAATAATTCACGCGTATTGCTAAATGACCAATGACCCTTGATTTATAACAAGCTCCCACAACTATCAGCACTTCAGCGAATGCATACACATTCTCCACCCCAGTTGCGCCCAGACAGAGTCTACGTGACGAGGCCCGCGAAGCCTATGGAGGATTCTGACGTCACAGTCTTGTAAACCTGACCTGTCGAGTTCCTTCACAGCTTTTCTGTTCTTTTTCTCTTGTTATTACAACTTGGCACTGACCGAATACACATGATAGAGGATAAAGTGTGGTCACTGCACATGTCGCAGTACTGGTGCCTGCATATACTGAACAACAAAGTCCCTTTGAAGTGGCTTCCAAATATTTTATATCTTCGGGTGGTTAGCGGTATACGGAAGGGTTTCTTTGTCCTTTTCGTCTGACTTAGCCATTCTAAAATTCTGAAATTTCCACCCCCAAAGCTACAACAAACAATTTTTTCACAACTCATTTTTATTTATTTATTTATTCACTTCTTACTTACTCTATTTACTTACTCATTCACTCACTCACTCACTTATTTGCATGCTTACTTACTTATATAAGCATGAATACGAAGAGGACTCCAGCCTGCTAATGTGTAAGGTCGTGATATATTAATTGACAGTGTCATTTCTCAGACAACTATAATCTTTAGCAACATCGCTGTGAGAATCTCAGATCTCGCGAAGTACAAATATCTGCATGAGATTTAAAGTAGCCACAGCGATAAACAGGATGTGACGCCGTATATTTTGGTAGATACGTACCAGAGTTTGAATGAATCTGTCAAACTGCACATGACATAATACAAGACGACAGACATCAGGAATGCCTTTGTTCATTTAGTGGCTAATGACGGTCACGAACACTCCACTAGGGTTAGGGCTGTTTCTCTTTGTCCATCACATCCACGGCTCTGAGACGCATCCAAACACGCTGCTGGGATCCTTGGTCCTCGGTAAAGTGACCGGAACTTAAAACTAACCAAGAATATCCATTTAGTGAGGGGGTAAAAGTACATGGAAATAAGCCTATCACCATCATCCAACTTTATGGGGTGGTCCTTACTTAACCACAGCGTGAAGTAAATCATTTTATATAAAGAAGTTCAGTACGTGCTTTTGCATATCTTCTGTTTAAGTTAATGAATTCAGAAATGACTGAAAGAATTGCTCTAATGTTAAATGGCATGTGATCGGTGTGAAATATTTACAGTAAAGTAATTATTGTTGAAAATTGTGTAGCCTTAAAGATAAAGGTAAAGTTCACCCTAGAACAGGCCGTGAAGGACCAGAGGGGTTGTACAAGTAGAGTTCTCTTCTTTCTTTAAACTCGGCGCTAGATGAGGTAGGGTAGCAAGGTCACGTCCTGGCCGCTTTATCCCAGAGAAAGACCCAGTACCCGTTGTATTGGAGGCTGGATGAGACCCAGGGCCGGTCTGGACGGGTGCAGAAAATCGTGCCCACACCGGGATTCGATCCCCGGACCGTCCAGCTCCTAGCGAGTCGCTATACCGACTGAGCTATTCCACTGCACAATAGTGTAGTCTTACGGGACATAAAATGTGTTGCACGTATCTACAGAGCTCTGTCAGAAATAGTCTCCACTCCGATGTCTTGTTACAATCAACATGATTTCAGAAAAGTACACATATTTTTATGCGAAGTATTTTATTGTTGTCGAATTTTAACCAGAAATGTAACATATCAACAAATTGTAGTAAAACTTCCCAAATTCAAATTTCACGAAACCATGCTCAGTGGAATTCAGTTCGTCGTCGCATTCTGACGTTGTAGTGGATAGTAAAACAGAAGTGGTAGAGCGAATAGGCTACAATGAATGAAGTGGCAGAGTCTATCGAACTGATCTATTGCTTGACGTATCCAACAGACGTCACGGCTCAAAAGTGGTTCAGGCTAACTGCACCAGATTTTGCCGGAAAAATCCAATTGTGTTTCGTCATACTGGCGAAAAATACATGTTTAATTTTTAATGCTTTTTATGTTTTGCTGAGAGTCCTCTCTCAACCTGTGCACGGGACGACCACCTACAGGTGTGACGATACCAGATGTTGTATAATACAATTTTGACCTCCTGATGATGAGCACACAGTGCTCGAAACATGTAGAGGTATATAACAAACTTATTATAAAAAAAGATTTTGTGCATTAAGTTGGTTAATTACTAAGTTGTTATGTTTTGTTGTCCGTGTATCCTAGTATAATCTTTGTAAATAAACCAATTTGACGCACAGATTTTTCATGTATGTTTATTTCTATTCTCTAAATGTTTCGGGCAACCATATGCCCATCATCAGAAGAATTAACTGTATCAATGCGATAGCTGGTATATGTCACTCTGTGTGGATGCAGGTTGGTATGAAATCCAAACCTGCATACCAGAAGGTCGTCCACACAGAGTGACATATATAAGGTATTTCATTGATACAGTTAATTCTCCTGATGATGGGCACATGGTTGCCCGAAACATGTAGAGAATAGAAATAAACATACATGAAAAATTTGTGCCTCAAATTGATTTATTTACAAAAACAAATGTTTACTTTATTTGATTTCAGGCTTCCGCCGCGAAGTAGATGAGAACTGCGTTCTTGTGAGTTATTACGCAGCGAGGACTGGTGATTTCTTAGCGACATTTCGGGACAACATATCGATACCATCTTCAAGAGTCAAGGATTCTTGGATGGGACGGACAGATTACTCTGAAACGTCGGTAAGAATTTACCAATTCTTGCTGAGTATTAACCCAGAAGAGCGCAGTATTACTTACAGACCGAAGCCTGAAAGCTCGCATGTAGAGAACTTTAAAAACAGATATTGATTTATAATGGAAAGATAATTGTGCTTAATTAATAATTAACTGATATATTAAGTTAAAAATTAAGAAACATTTAATGAAAAATTTTTAATGCTTTGGAGTTAAAGGAATCTGCCACTAAAAAACTGGAAGCATCTGAAGAATCTCGTACTGTTGCCTACTGTCTTGTGACATTTGGTTAGAAGTTAACAGCTTTTCAGAGCAAACACATTGCATTCATCTTTAGAGACGAAGTCTTTACACTGAAGATGGAAGTGATATTTTTTTCGAAACTATACCATGGCTTAGGTCACAAGATGATTGTTCACCGGCACAAAAAGACATTAACATGCCATTAGCATTACTGTTTTATACTGTGATGGTGCCAAAACTGCACTTCCGATGTTTCTCATTTGATCTGTACAAGCTGCCTTCTTTTAAAACATTCACATGCATAAAAGCTTAAATGTTGAAACTGTGTCTTTATATAGTGCACATGTAGCAGGTAGTAACTGGAGTTACGGACTGTACGCCTGGCGACAATAAATGTCCAACAAATCTGTCGTTGCAAAAGCAGTCAAAAGGACCTTACGTTTCGGTCGGTATTCATAGGAAACCTCAAAAGCTATAATTTGTAAGGGAGAATCAATTAAAATCAATCAATATGGAGAACACAGACTGACATATGAATCGTAACATTTTCGGCTGGAATTGTAATTTTCCTTGCACTAGGCCTTAGAAAGAGATAGAAAAAAGTCCGCTTTATATAAATACAGAGTCCAGAATATTCACTAAGCCGAACGACTCCGGCCGGAAGGGCTGACCACCAGTGAGCCACCCAATTGCCTCAGGGTCTCCGTTCTCTTCGTGTTGCAATTGGGATATAAGGCGGAGAACGTAAGCCCCTCAAAACTGCGCTCCACTTAAATAAAATCCATTCCGTGCTGTGTTCTTAAAATGCATCTCTTTTCGCTAGATTTATTCAAGGCTATGAAGCTATTAAAAAGTTTTATGAATATCAGAACAGTTCTAAAGTTGCTTTACTCCGAGTTAAAGGTGTTCCTGACTCACAGTTCAAATACTGCACATTTCAAGATAATTATTCTTAGCGCAAAGGAGGGAATTGTTTGTAGAGTTAAAATTTATGTAGGGTCGTGTAAGTGGGGAGCAAAATAGATGTACCGTTTAAAACAGTCTTTATTTGGTATATTCGAAAACCGTTTATATGAATCCTTGAAGGAATTCAGTCGATTAATCTTGTGACAAAACACCTCATCACGAACGTGTATATCGGTTGTGGGCTTGAAGCTTCTTCTACGGGGAGGTCATCTTAGGGTCACATTTAGCTCAGGGGAATAAAGTAGGTTGAGTGTAAGGAAATCTTTAGATAGCAAAAGGGACGTAAAAATTATTTTTATTACCAAACATTCTGGTTGATGGGTTAGAATTCCTGTTATCAGAAGTTTTCTGGGTTACTTTTTATCTTTATATATCTGCAATACTGCCTAAGGATTTAAATACCGGCTGGACGGTCCGGGATCGAATCCCGGTGGGGACGAGATTTTCCGCCCGTCCAGACCGGCCCTGGGGCTCACCCAGTCTCCTGTAAAATGGGTACCGGGTCTTTCCCGCGGGTAAAGTGCGGCCGGGGCGTGCTGCTGACCACTCACCCCCTTCTAGTGCCGCGGTCATGGAAGAGTAGAGCTATACCTCTACCCACCTTCTGGGCCACACCGGGCCTCTAATGGGAAAAATTTACTTTTTTACTGCCTACAGATTTTTTTTAATTCTGTCCTGGCGAATACTTGGAAGGCATCACGAAGGTAGAGTACTCACCATCCTTCTATACTCAAACTTTCCCTTGATTAGCATACGTGTAACAGCAGCAGTAACAGCAGCAGTAACAGCAGCAGTAACAGCAGCAGTAACAAGCAGCAGTAACAAGCAGCAGTAACAAGCAGCAGTAACAAGCAGCAGTAACAAGCAGCA
>Ga0123354_10005822_pt1 | contig 18089 bp, 9 predicted proteins | sample TergutLab28metaG_2_FD_97872 | JGI IMG/M metagenome (GOLD analysis project Ga0123354, IMG submission 97872) | Labiotermes labralis P4 segment gut microbial communities from Petit-Saut dam, French Guiana - Lab288 P4 | ecosystem: Host-associated > Arthropoda: Insects > Digestive system > Gut ...
AAATTTATTTAATTTTTAAAAAAATTTTTTTAAAAAAAAAATTTTATGTTCTTTTCGGGTGGGCCATCCCCTCCCCCCCCCCCCCCCCAAGTAATATAAATTTGTCGATGCACGCCTAAAGCCAAGAATGATTAATGCCATGCATCCGCCCAACATGCCCTCACGGAGTGCACAGGGACTTCATATAACATGAAAAAGTGTGTGTGTGCGTGCGTGCGCGCTATACGGCAATATCGATCATTGGTAACAGATTAAAACAAGATGAAAAAACAGCAGTGATGGACATCGATGAAGGATAACTGCAGTTGGTATTGCAGTCTCGACCTTTGCCAAAGAAAATTTTGTCGCGTATTTGATTCAAACTTATGAGTGTCTCTTACGTATTGTAGTGTGTGTGTGTGTGTGAATCAGTGGAGGGATTGCTGTGTTGAAACATTAGCTACGGATTGAAATTGCGAAAAGTGAATATCGTCCATAACGCTTGGGTAAGAATATTCCCCATCGAGACAAGGATGAAATGTACGTAGATTTTTTTTTTGTTTTACCTTACTGTATCCATCATACAACTTTTCCAAGAACTCACAGTAACGAGGTGTCTGTAGAAGTGGCAGCCTCTTGGCGATCACCTGATCAGTTGTCTCTTTGAATTCGTCGAAGACCATTAAATGTTATTAATTCCGTTCTTGCAGTAACTTTCATGACCCTCTGACCCTCTTACGCGTTGAAAAGAGATTTATTTAGAATGGCTATCGAAACCAAATTGTTCTAACCCTCGTGCCTTTTCAAATTGAGTTGTGTGTGAAGTGTCATGAAGATACGTAGCTGTCTTGTGGTTGTATATCTCTCAGGCAAAAGCTGTTGATACCTGTCTATCTTCCTCCGACTGCCGTTCTCATATGGTGCCACACATTGTCTTCACATCTTCCGTAAGGTTCTCGATTTTGCATCATCACCACCACCACATGTTCTGTTCTACGAGAGGTTTGTTACCTCTCCAGCGCTAATTCTCCACAAAGGGCTATCTAGTGCTTCCTCTTGCAAATTACACTATCCTCTCTTTTCCTTCAAGTCTTCCATTAGCTGCTTGCGTCTTCTTCCTTTTATTCTCATCCCTTCTGTCGATCCTTCAATAACGTGTTTCAGAACACAGTTTGTACAGTTCGCTCAGTAAACTTAAATTACACGTATTGCTTACAAAAGATGAATTTTGCCTTCCTGCCAGGAGAAGAACTAGCTGTGCGAAGAAGTTAGCAAGAAGTTCTTTGTTGACCATCTGGTACAGATACTCTAGACTTTATGGAACTCACGAGATTTTTACCGTTTCCGTACCGAGTCTTGTGAATTAGTCCCTAATTTTCAATTTTTTTTTTCAAACATCCTTGCTAATAAACTCTAGTCTACGTCTGGACCTTCCGTTTGGTCTTTTACTTTCAAAGCTTCCCGATCAATCAAATAACATGCCTCCTTCCTGCCTGAGCCTTACTTGCCTGAGCCTTGCCAAAGATTCTGAAGTCCATTTTGAAATTTCGTATTTATGATGAGGCATTTTGACCGGAGCTGTAGGAGTGTTCATTTTCTGCGGTCGCCATGTTCGTAGTTGCCCTTTGCCGCACCTCGGGAGGTGCCATGTCGTGTATTGCGTGGTTATTCAGCTGACGTGTCCCAAGATCTTATTTTTTACTTACCTTACATTAGTAGTTAATTGTACTTTCGTGCGTTCTGTTCTCTCTCTCCCAGCCAGGTATGTGGCGTGTACATCCTGCAGAGGACACAATATTTACGTATATGTCAACTTGAAAGAAGGAAATGAAATGGAGCGTTAATATTGAGAAGGATATGAAGTGAAGATATGAATTGTTGCGAGTTTGAAAGTTTCGCAGCGGTATGGATAAAGTATTCTTTCTTCTGCGATACGACGCAGTGCTCTCGTTGACAACGGCTGAAATGTCCAATAAGAAAGAAGATATTGGATAGATGAAACAACTAAGTTCTGTGGAACAGCCGGGATCCAAATACCAGTGACGCAGTAACATATCCCAAAGAACGAATACCTCATGCCTGAGGATTTTGTCCAATAACGAATTTTATGTGCTGAACCTTCAAGTTCCGCTATCGGAGAAATATTTCGAACCTATTACATTCATTGATGCAAGGACATTCGTTAAAACTACTTCAGCCCTTCTGTCACAGTGTGTGTGATTATTGCCTCACCAAAGTTATTTGCATGGCTGTGGCTAGTGTTAAACGCATATGCAGCTTCTGTCTGAAAGGTCTGCTCGCACTAGACGGTTGCGCAATAGGGCGAATTCACAGCACTGTATTGTTGAGTACTCGGCTTTCACAGACCTCCCAATGAAACAACTTTATGTAATCACTGTGAACTCCTTTGATGATGATCACGAAATTACCGAGAATTGTTTGGAAATAAAACGCAAACAAAGCATGTGTGAATTATTTTGTACATAACGATGGTATATTCTTCTCCAATGGGTCTATGGTCCATGCAGAACATTGGCCTACTTCAGGATCAATTTACAGGCGTCTCTAACACCTGTTTTCTGTAGATAATTCTCAACATCGCCGAACCATCTCTTTCTTGTCTTTCCAAGAGAACGTTTTCCTTCTGGGATATTCTCAAAAACCTCCTTCATAATTCCGTCTCCTGGCATATTAATAAATCAGTCGCATAATATAGTGTCTGAGGTAAAGTTATCGCTGCTCACACCATGAAGGCGCAGGGCGGAGTGGAGGTAGAGCACCACAATGTTAGAAGGCACCAGAAGGAGCGTGGTCAGCTTCACATTCCGGTCCCTTTATTTCTGGGGAAATGAACCATTGGTGCCATTGACGAGGAGACTAAGTGGGTGGCAGACCCGACGTGAACGCTGGAATCAAACCACAATCCCGCCAGCAGCCTAGACACTATATCTACCAAGCTCTCTCTGTATACATTATATGTGTCCATATTTGTTCGTAATTATGGTATATAAAACCAGTCCTTAAAAGTGAAGTAAGATTACAAGTTCGGAAACTTACACATGAGATTCCTGAACTACGTAGACAGACACATTTATCGGTGAAGAAACGCACGTACATTGTACATGAGGATATTAGAGTTAATCAGAGATAACAGAACGAACATTTGTCAAGAAGTCTTTATATAGATATCCAAGACAGGCTCTGTTGTATAAATCGTATGGTAAGTAAGACTTGGTTGTCCCAAGAACAAGAAGAATTTTAGCCTTTTAAAGGTTGGCAATGCCCGAAATTTGTCTGAAAAAACCAAAACTTATTTTTACATTAAGGATATCTTTGTGCGAAGGGACACTGCTCAGCAGACAATGTGATACGGTAACATAATTTGGGTTAAATGTTAACTGGAAATCTAGTATCGTATTTACTGTCTTCTGGAAATATCTTCTGAACAGCCTTTAATTCCAAGAACTGGCTGAACAAGACTCAAAAGTTAAGTGAGTTTGTGAAGTGCAAGGAATGTACGAGTATGTAAAGGTTAGGCTTCCTATAACGTTTTATTTTGATGCATTTTGTGTATCGTCACTGTACACCATAGCTCGGCTTGTTGGAGTTATTTTCCCCCTCGAAATGTGTGTGTGTGTGTGTGTGTGTGTGTGTGTGATGTTTGTGGTCAAAGTCGCAGCACTGGTGTATGTACTCGTGTCTGCCCTTGCCAATCACTGTTCCAACAATGCTCCACTGTCATCACATGTGAGCTGTGTTACACCCTCAGGTGACCTCTGACTCTTTACTCGCCCGGCTCTGAAACATAAGATTGTGAGTTGCAGGGTTATGCGTTGAATCATCTTGTAAAACATGACATTTCCTACTTGTACCAGCTGTCATCGTATTCAAGAGCTATAAAGTTAATATTGATGCAGGGCGCTCGGGCTATCGTCTAGGGCGCCACCTTGCAACGATGGCTCTCGTGATATATTGAAGGCGCTTCCCCTCCCTGCAGCAATTCTTATATAAACTGATTGAAGGGATAACTTGAAAGAAACGTGAACTTGATTCGAGAATAAAAGAAATATTATGGGAGTGATATATATAGACACCCTACTGGGACTGGTCACGTATGGCTGAAAATTGCGTGAGAAACTAATGGCGGCAGTGGGCTTCAAATCGTTTCATTTCACGACTATTATTTCTATCACGACATTTTTTAAATGTTCAGTGGCAACATTTCATCTCTCCCGCCAGCCCACTTGTTAAGCGTAGGCAATGCGTTGCAGTGGCCTTGGGTTCGAATACAGGATAATGCACTGTCCGTTGTTCAGCAGCAGCCAGTTATTGTGAGACTGCGCCAGATGCATTAATATAGAATATTCCAGAAAAAATATGAAAAGCAAACCTCTATACTTGCATTTTGAAATTAGTTTTGAAGTTTTCCATTCCGCGCATTCTTGCAGTCAATCACTTACCTTTATTCCAACTAAATGAACATAATGTGTTAAATACATATATTTATCACCAGTTACCTCCTACATGTTCCGGTGTTTGTTACACCGTCTTCAGGGAGACCATCGCATTACTTGCTCAAAAACTATATGCTTTCTGCAGTGATGTTACATACGTTGTGCTATAGAATGTCAAATATATCGCGTTTTTTCTAATTTACAATGCTGCTACAGTGTTTAATACAATATACATTTCGTCCTTCTATATCTTCAGAATACACTACAAGTTGTCTTGAACACTGCAACAAATATCGTAAATTTTAAAAAAAGAGGATAAAGAGCAATTCCTGAACGGGCCTGCACAAGTCCTGAGGGTTCCAGGAGTTTGAGGCTCCCAGATTTCAAGACAGTTGGCACATAAAGGTGGTAAGGTTGTCAGCTCTAGGCGCCGGCCCCCTTTACCCCCCCCAGAAAATATTCCTGGTACTCATTTCAAAGAAAGGATATATATTACATTCTATAACAAAACCTATGTAACATCGTGGCAGAAAGCATATAGTTTCTGAGTAAGTAAAGCAATGGTCTCCCTGAAGATGGTGTAACAAATACCAAAACATGTAGCAGGTAAATGGTGATATATATATATATATTTATTTAATGTATTATATGCATATAGTTGGAATAAAAGAAGTGACTGACTATATACATAAATGTTTGTCTTTTATTCTTTGATATGAGTTGCTAATTTAAAATGGGGAGAGGGTGGGGTACGTCAAAACACAACCGTCTTGTATCCCATTTATTATGCTGACGACGACATATTTCGGCCACTGTGGGCCATCTTCAGGTCACAAAATGTATATAGAGGAAAATTATACAGGTGCATATTCTAAACTTTCAACGAGATCTCGTTGTCGGTTGGATTATACATATTGACCTAAAAGTACTTCTTCTAAGTAGAGTATAAGAATTTGATGGATATATATATATATATACACACACAATTAAGTAATACCTAGTCTTACAATTGGTGCATTAAGCTAGATTGTAATATAAGTAGTACGCCCTGTATCAGGCGAGAAACTGGGAGGGGTTCTCGATACAGGGCGTACTGCCTATATTACAATCTAGCTTAATGCACCAATTGCAAGACTAGATATTACTTAATTATATATACCCATCAAACTCATATACTCTACTTAGAAGAGCTACTTTCAGCTCAATATGTATAATCCAACCGACAACGAGATCTCGTTGAAAGTTTAGAATATGCACCTATACTATGATCATACTCTGTATAGTTTTCATCTATATACATTTTTATGACCTGAAGATGGCCCACAGTGGCCGAAACATGTCGTCGTCAGCATAATAAATAGGATACAAGACGGCTGTGTTTTGACAACCCTACACCCCCTCCCTAATTGCTTATAACAACGGCGATGACGCAACTAAAGATTACTAATTTCAAATTTTGAAGTTTAAAAACAGTAATGTTATGTAATAACTCTTTTCAGCTGTTAGGTTTTACATAAATGACGATGGCGTTTTTTCATACTGACAAACTCTTTAAGTCCAAGCAACAGTGTCCTTGAGACGTCTAAGTTTCTCAGAGCTGTGTTGTAGAAGATGTGATTCTTCTTGGATATAGCGCCGTGTCGCATGGTGAACAATCGTCGGCGTTTCTAAGGGCCTTGTGCCTTAAGTATGTGCCAGTTGATACGGCGTAGTAACCAGAAGACCATCTTCAGCAAACTTATTTCCGGATTTTTGTGAAATGTGAACCGTCGTTAGCACCATAAATGAAGCTGGCAACTGAAGAACATTTACTCGGACCCCATTACATTAAGAAATACTTTAATTTTATCATTTGCATACGTACACATACATCTCTCTCTCTCTCTCCATGTATATATTTTATTTCCAGTAATTATGGTTAGATTTTCCAATTAACATGTTATGCCCATTTCCTTTCATTTGTGCCGCATGTTCTGTCGGTTTCGTATCCCTTCACTCCATCACTAACAATATTTTTTAGAAACAGAATACTTATAAAACTGTTCACAGTACGAGGGTCCTGTTCCTGCAGGCCAAAATATTCCTTTGCTTTGCCCCGTTCTCAAACACTTCGCCTCTATTTTAGACTGTTTATTCCGTGCATTACGACGAAGTGAAATCTTACGTTAACACCAACAATTGCACTATTTTATTATTCTTGCGTACTATCTTCTACAAAGCTCATATGTTTCGGCATTATTATCTCGGCATCTTCAGGGAGCTGTAACCAACATTTCTTTAACGTATATGTTACAATAAGCCTAAATATACTGTATCAGTATACAGAATTTTACAGGTTTTGGTTAATATGATGTACATAGTTTTCATTAAGTGTTTTGGTTAAATGAAATAGTGTACATAATATACATTACGACACCAAAATGAGTGATACTTTGCTTACAGCTTCTATTTTCTAGCTTCCCAGTTTGAGTCGCCTAGGGAGGTGACATGCTACAGTCTCTTAACCATTGATTTTGTGCGTAATCCATCGGCGCACGGGCTTTCACTTTCACACCGAATTTCAACGCAATATTTTACAGGCTATTCCTCGTTACGGTTGATCCCCGCACCTTCGGCAGCGTCTGTTTAAGATTTACACCCTTGTCCACTTCCTGCGTCCATTTCCATCAATGCACCTCATATGTCGAGTTTATAGCGGAGGAAGGGGAGATGAGGTTTTGTGCTTGGCTTGTTGTCCTCTCTGCCCCTCTCTACTACTTTATTCTTCTCTCTCTGTCGAATCCTTTTCACACCTCGTCGACCGCGTCACATTTCAGCGTCGGGACGCCTGGCGTCTGCACTCTTCAGATAAGCACTGGTCAATCGTGACGTCATTCTGACCAGGCCATTAATGGATATGGCGGGAGAGTGGTTTTAATGTACGCAGGCAGTATTGTTCCAGCCGGTGATCAATATGAAGTCAGCTGTGAAGAAGTTCACAAAGGCACTTAAAATAAATATCGCTGTCTTCTACAAAACAGTAAGCCGCAGCTTGTGGAATGATGCTGGGAGAGACAAGTTTACAGTAAGGCCCATTCTTGGTAATTCTTTACAATTCAGAAGTAGAGCAAACGTTCAAGGAATAGAATGTAAATTTTGGTATGAATGAGACTTGATATGTTAGTAGGTTCTTTTATTGAAGGTAAAAGACCTTCGGTTTTGAGCATTTCTGTGAGAGTTGCCACGGCTGGAGAGATACCACATTTTTTGTTTTTAGAAATTTTGCCACCAGGAGAAAGTTGCTCTTTCATCCTACGTTTGATTAGTCATTTGAAGAGAACTGAACGCATGTGTTTGTCGCTTGTGATTGTTAGTGTGTCAGTCAGAGTTTCTGATAAAAACCAGGTAATTGTGACTATTTCACTCATGAACTCGTAAGACTCTATTATTACGCGCGCCACTATATTCGTTGAATGTATTTATGACACCTGGGCAATTTTGGAGGATCAGGAGGTGTTAGCGATACTGATTGTCTGTAAGCTGTTACCGAATGTTCGGCGTCTATTCTTCAAATAATGCAGATTTTCAAGGGAGACGTACCACACCATGCAAAGAATGTGTATTGACGGATCTTAAGAATTTTAGTGTACTAGAGTAATTTATATCCACTTTTAACTTATCCACCCCTGTGTGGACATGTAAAAATTTTTCTAAATGAAACCTATAGCAGAGTCCGGGTAGGCAAATGCTGTATGATATATTTCCTGCGAAGAATGGTTTGAAACAAATGGTTTCTTTATCGTCATTACTCTTCAACATTGCATTAGTCTATGCCACTAGGAGAGTTCACGTAAACCAGGAGGGCTTGAAATTAAATGTGTAAATCAGTTTATAGATTATGCTGATAACATTAATATATTGGGCGGAAGCGTACATACTATAACTCGAGATCAGAATACAGGACGAAATCACAATATAAAGTTTGATAGTAAATCCTTGAAACGGTGGAACAGTTGAAATATTTGGGAACAGCCCTAACGAATCAAAATTCCATTCAGGAAGAAATCAAGAGCGGATTGAAGTCAGGGAATGCTTGCTATCATTCGGTGCAGAATTTTTGGTCTTCTAGTTTACTATCCTAGAATATAAAGATTAAGTCATACAGAAATTCAATTTCGCCATTTGTTGTGTATGGGTGTGAAAATTGATCGCTCGTATTGAAGGAGGAACGTAAGCTGACGTTGTTTGAGAATGGGGTGTTGAAGATATCTAGGCATAAGAGGGACGAGATAACACAGCAGGGAGCTTAGTTGTCTGTACTTCTCAAATCTAGAAGAATGAGATAGGCTGGGCATGTAACATGTATGGGTGAAAGGAGAGGAGAGACACATACAAGGTTTCTGTGGGGAAAGCTACCACTTGGAAGACTCTTTCTAGATGGGAAGATAATATTAAAACGGATCTTCAAGAAATGGAATGGGGGCATGGACTGTATTGACCTGGCTTACAATAGGGACAGGAGACGGGCTGTTGTAAAAGCAGTAATAAACCTTCGGGTTCTATAAAATGCGAGGAATTTCTTGACTAGCTGAGAAACCTGTTAGCTTCTCAAGAAGGACTCTGCTCCATGGAGTTAGTGTGGATATGCCACAAAAGCAGTACGAAAATATTGTGCGTGCTTCACTTTGACTGTAATGGACATTGTGACATCTGAGCAGTAAAATGTATGGAGCAAGGCGATACTGGCCTTAGTGAAGCTTCTAGGTATTACGGAATCTCAACCAATAGGAAATGGAAATCCGGCTATTTTCGCACGAGAAGGCGGACCCATGAGCCGTATTTACCAATATGGTGTGCACCGCCTTTACTTCAATCAGGATATTGGGCTTTTCTGTGACACGTGATTAGTCGCCAGCTTTAAACTGAGGAGGACGGGAGTCGAACCCAAGTCACTCCATATGAACTTTGTGATGGAAAAAAGTGGCAGTACGACCGGTTTCTGTCTGAGTTCTTAGAGCTTCCCATGTCAGTATAACTCTACCAATTATGCTTATTCCTTCGTTTAGACTTCTTAGTTTTTTTTTAGTAAGCGGTTCAATTCCCGGTATTTCAATAACGTGTTTCCTTCCACTGCCTTGGCAAGTAGCTCCATTAGGGTTTCTTCATTTTTCTGAGTATTATCTTCGTGGTTTGAGAATAATAAAACGAAGTTTCTTCAGCCCCTTTCTGTCTTATACTTAATTTCTCATCACTTCGTCGTCGACTATTAATATTTACTTTTCTCATTCTGGTTCACGTTCTTCGGAATATGTAGTTCGCATGTGAGGTTGCATTCCGAGCTGTTCAAATCAAATTAAATGGGATAAGCGACGTTTACTGATAATTCGCCTTTGATGTTAAACGGGCCAACGAAGTAATAATTCGCCATGGGGTAAGAAACACTGGCGAAATCCTGTCTATAAATGTTGAAGTTAAAATATAAAAACCACCAGTAGAAATACTTCCTTACTATCAGCCACTGAAGCAAATAATAGTATACTTGCCAGTCCGACACTGATAAACTAACCTGAAACATGACTGTGAAAGTAACACACACAAAACCTCGTCATTAAATATTATATATGAATTCTATTGTATAATATATTCGGCACTGTTATTCCTGTCAATACATTTTCCAGTCAGCCACTGAAGACAGCAATACCGGACAGTTTTCTGCAAATTCATTTGAATTTTAGCCACCTGTAATAAGTTTATTTTTGCTTTTTTATTTTTTTACTTTTCCATATTGTTATGTAGCTTTTTTCCCTATTCTGCATATTCTACTTTTCTCTAAAGCATTTCTGTGAGAAGTTATGTTCGGTGAACTGTGAGTTATTTAAAACGAAAGTAAACAATTCAAATATGTTCTAGATCGATGCCTTTTTGCTTTTTGTTTGTATAACAAAAATTCATTAATAAATATTTAATTGCTCCCAATGTCTCTCTTGTCTGATTAAAAATAACACGTTTTCTCTTATTGTTCTTAACAAGGGAAAATATTGTGTTTGATTTATGCTAATAACGAGTGCCTTCTCATGTATTTTAATTGTTTCAGAAGTAAAATACAAACTATACCTTAAGTTGTACAAGTCACAGCTCTCGCTTTGGTTATGGGGAATAGCTCCAACTTCTTGCTGAAAAACGCCACAAACATTTTTAAAATTAAATATTCAAATATTTTTCCTTCTGCTGTTTGCCTTCTTGTACCTAAATACTAGACAACCAAGATTTACACCCGACCATAATCCCATTTCTCTAAACTGCAGTGCAACAACTTCACAGACTTTTCCGAAAATTGTGACATCTCTCCCAGAATGACTACAAGACTCGGACTTCAAATCAGTAACGAATGGTCCTTTGGAGCTGGTCGCGCATCGTGAGATCAATAAACTGCAACTTCTTCGCTTGGAATTATGTATTTGCTGTATGTTGCTAGAAGGGTTCGGCATTTCTTAAATTCGTGTGTGCTAGGACAACTAGGGGTTACTTGACCATTCGTCTATGGGTCAGAACCCACTTTCACGCTTAAGCATTCACGAGGAGTAGAGAGAACAGGATTCTGCTAGTGCCGTCTGTATCTGGCCGCATAAAGCGTGGAGATTCTTTGCCAATTAAGGAAGTGCACATAATTTTCCAACACGAACCTCTCTCGCTTATTTATTAATGGTGTTTTGTATCAGAAGTGCCACGATGGAAGAAAAACAGTCCAAGAGAGTTCATTGAAACGACACAAGATCGCTGAGCAAAATCTAAATGTTCATGCCAGACTGAGAAATTGTGTTCGGTCTGTGCCTGCTATTTCAGATATTTCTATTTGTAACAAGAACATGACCTTTGAGAGTAGCATCTATCTAATGTACGTACATACAATAGAATGCTGACAGATCTCTTAGTATTCAGTACCGTATTCAGTGCGTGTTGTTACTAACAAACAAATGCAGTTTCATTGCGAGAACTGAGATTGTGATAGCGAGGTTGATGACGATGTATGTGTATGTCGCCCGAGACGTTAAGGCGTCTCGACTTGCCTCTTGATTACTCTTAGAGAGATCGAGGTAGAAAGCTTCAACGCAACGTCGGTAAACACTGACCAGTGTACACGGCGTAACATACCGGAACACTTGAGTTGCATACATTTTCTAGGCTTTGTACGTCGTTCTAGAAATACAAACAACGATACGAGATTGTACATGAGCACATTTTCCTGCAATATGGCTGATTGCTGCATATTTGCTCTGACGTGTTTCCTTGTGGATATTCTAGTGTTATGTTCAGCATGCTGTCCCTTGGATTATGTAAGGAGGCTTGTAGATAGATGTGAATATGAGTACTGGAGAAACCATAGTGAAAGGGGAAACAGAATTACTCCGGGAGAAATATACCTCAGAGTCACTTTGTCCAGATAGTTCACGTGGAACGCCGTGGGGAAAGAACCTTAAAGGTTTGCATGTAGACCTCCCTGGGACACCAGACGCTGGTAGCGTCTGTTGTTCTATGTAAGAGAGAAGCAACATTTCAGAGTTTTCAATTATTATCACACTGTCCAGTCAAAAAGTGTTTCTAGCAAATGGTAATTTGGGCTACGTTGTCTGTGTAATTGCCCGAACTGCATTAGACTTTCAATTTTGCAATTCGGTAATGCAATCTCATGCAGGTAGGGGAAGGGAGTTTGTTTTTGGAGAAGACAAACGCGGAGGGCCATGCAAACATCTATCTATATTCGGCAGACTGTGAAATGCGGTTCGAGAAGAAGAGCTAGCTCTCTGTATATAAAGCTATTCAATGAGATAGCCCAGCTAAGGATGGGAAGAGATCAAGAGATGTTTGCTATCTAAAGTGTTTTATTTCCATGTCAAAGTCCGTCGCTTTCCTCTATCTACTTTCCCGTTTTCCTACAATTCATGGGCATCAAGGATTTGTGTATAGAAAAGAAATGCGTGGTCTGTTGCAGTGTTATCAATTCGTTTGCGGCAATCTTCATACAGTGCATACAGTAATAAAGTTCTGCCCCCCCCCCCCCAGTCTGCCTAACCCTTTTCCTCCAAACCAGTACGCCATTGAAAGAATGACATACAAAACCTTTTCTTTTCGTGGTGGTAACGCCGAAAAGAAAATTATTGGTTTCTGTTTTTCGAAATTCACGAATCTTTCGGGCAAAAGGAATGCTACAGCTGTTCCAGAGGTAAAGTAACAACCCCCTCATTTTAATGTAATGTAATGTAATGTTCACCATAGAACAGGCCACAACAGCCCAAAGGGGGAGTACAAGTATAGCTCTACTATTTCCTTAACCTCGGTGCTAGATGGCAGTCAAACTCTCGGCTCCAGAAAACCAAAACATAGTGTAAATATTTATGTGTATATATGTATACACACCAATTGTGCATACACAGTATATATATATATATATATATATATATATATATATGGTAAAATTCTTCCTGTAACGTGCCACTCTTCACGGAGAAGGAGCGGAGGCAGTGCTCTACTCAGCCCTAACTTCGGCGCTAGATGTTGTTGGGTGGTCAACGCCACGGCCCTGTCACTGTATCCCCGAGAAAAGACCTGATGCCCACTTAAGCTGGCTGTATAGACCCCACGGCCGGTTTGTTCGGGTTTTGAAGAAGAAAAAGTAAATTTCTTCCATAGGGTTTCGAACTCCGGACCGTCCAACCCGTAGCTTTATATATATATTTATATACAGTATATAAATATGAACATATATATGTACTTTATGTATGTATGAATATATGTGAGGTAGTAAAACTGTTAATAGTTCTGTTTCTAAAAATAAAGAAACTGCAAATGTAGGGACTGCTCTTTTGGTTCGTGTATTTCAACACTGGGCTGCTGGCCAGAACTCTGTGTGCATCCGAAAGGTCCTGCGACTGGCTACCTCGATCACGTTGTCACTGCTCTTTCTCGGTACTTGGACAAATGCTGAGTTGGTACCCACAAGCCTCGTTGCAATGCTTTCCCTTTTGTAGCCCTCCCGAAAATTGTCAAAATTTTCGCCAAAACACGTCACGTGGCATTGCGCACAAAACACAAATTCAACACAAATGTTCAACTTCTTTCTTCCGCCGCACACTTCCAATAGTGTGCTTCCTACCTTCGTCACTTGCCTATGATTTACCTTTTGTCCAACCTGCCTTCGCCGTAACAACTAGCTGAAACTTTACAGCAGTAAAATTTCTGATTCCACTCACCCCTCTCCACATTAATAATATGTTTAGTGCCTCTCACGCACCTCCTCCGTTTCTTTCTCTCTTCTTTAGTGTTTTCCGTGTCGTAGGAGCTTATTATTCTGAGGAAATCCAAATTAGACTGTTCCTAGAGCACAGTACGCGAAAGGTCGAGCAGATAAAAATATTTCCTTAGGAAAGCCGTATTTAGAAACATGACTTATTTTACTGCTTAAAACCTCTGTGACACGTTTCCAGTCCCGACTGCAGCCCCGTTGCGGGTGAACGGTAACGAACCACCTTATAGGAATCAACTCGTGAAGACAGCGGACAGAAGAAATAGGGAAAGAAATAAATTTATGTTACCCTGTATGTGTGGTTTTGTTATTGGTTTGTAGAGCGAATGTAGATGGTATAGCAGGTTTCCTGGTAAAATGCTTGTTAACACAAGGTAAAGTAAAATTCTTCCTGTTGGAGTGATGAAGGCGTATTGGGGGTTTGAATTGTAGCTCCACTTGTTCATAACCTCGGGTCTAGATGCAGGCGAGTGGTCAGCTGCACGTCCCGGCCACTTTACTTTAGAGTAAAGAACCCAAAGTACCCTTTGTATACGAGCCGGGGAGGGGGGACACGGGGTCCCCCACAGCCGATCTGTATACCTTGGAGTGCACGTCAATTGACTCAGCTAGAAATCGAAACACGATTCTTCGGTTGTCCAGTCTAGTCTACTCGCAACACTGACAATGGTATTCCGGTTGTTAAGCCTGGTAGCGACTACTGTAAGCCACAGCACATGAACTTAAATGTGAGCGATGAGTGCGAGAAAATGAGATTTCCTAAAGTCAACAGCTCAGTAGAAACATGAGACATGCCTGATAAGTAGGCAAAGTAAGGCTGATCGTAGGGACGAGTAAGTCTAAAAGAAGACAATGGAATTTAAAATACCGTTGGTGCAACGCTGTTTCCTTTTCGGTCCGTCCTCGGATGCTCGACGGTATAGCGATTCTTCGCTGTCTAGTGTAGATGTTAATTTTTTATTTCATGAAAGTGAACATCCTACAGAAACAATTTTGGTAATATGTTCCAAAGGACAAGGTTTCTAATGCATTTCTACAACAACCCTATGCTATTTAATTAGTATAACATCTGATGGACATATAAAAATGTTTCACATTAAAACACTAAAATTTCTCCGACATGTTTCGACCCTAAGATCATCCTCAGGGAGCTATACTTTCCTTGCTAAACTCACAATTAAAAATAATCACTGATTAACTTCGTTGTACTAATAGGGTGCTGTGGCAGCATGTCGTATTATGTGAGGGTATGTTGCTGAGAGTGACCTACTGGACGCACACCCGCAGTAGGGCATGAAAGAAATCCTGGTACTCCTCGTAGGCTTGATGGCCCCCATGGCCCTTTGTGAAAGGTTTATGGCAAAAGAATATCTTTATGCCTCTCTGGGAATCGAACGCCGGACCGTCCAGCCCGTAGCGTAGGAGCGACAGCGACTTTGCTGTTTTGGCTGCCTTTTTACATGAAGGCACACTTCTGCATTCACGACTTTGTCAACAGAGAGTTGGTTGTCAGTAACGAGAAGTGTCAGTCGTCCGCGTCACTCTGGTGAACTAAGAGAGAAAACTGCTGTTGCGCGTTTGTAGGCGCTTTCGCAAATTTGCGAAAAGCGACTATTAGCTTCATCATGTCTGTCAGTCCGTCCGTCCATCCACTTGAAAAAACTCGGTTCCCACTGAAGGAATTTTCGTGGTATTTGATATTTGGATGTTTGAAAAATATGTGGGGGCTAAACTAAGTTTAATTAAAATCTGACAAGGATAACGTTCACCTAACACGGGACTATGTACATTCATGATCATACCGTGCGCAGTTCTTCTTGGGATGAGAAATGATTCAGACAAAAGTTGTAGAGGAAATCCAGACAGGCATTTTATTTTCAATAATCTTTTCCTCAAATCTAGGAAGTGTGTCATCCCCGTTGTGTGTGTGAAACTTGGAAAATGGTATGTAGTCAAACAAAACTGCGTCATATGAGGTGTATTTAATGACTATATAATGAACAACTACATGTTTCGGCCTGCACTGGCCATCTTCAGGTTGTCTTAGGGGAACTTAAGATCTTGCTATAAGCATGCTTATAGCAAGATCTTAAGTTCCCCTAAGACAACCTGAAGATGACCAGTGCAGGCCGAAGCATGTAGTTGTCCATTATATAGTCATTAAACACACCTCATGTGACACAGATGTGTTTGACTACATACCATTTTCCACATTTCCCCAAATTGGTCCCTTTATTGTAGAAAAATATGGTAGAGACAGACAGGCCACAGACAACAAAATAATACGGCGCATTCGCATTGCATGCTGGATGACTAAGGCTACACAGACACACACAGAATATGTAATACTTACTGCTTTTCCACGGCACCAGTGGCTACTTTCCGCAATGTTACATGACACTTGCACTGGCCATCTTGTTATCGTTATGTGCGTGCCCGTTTCCGGAGCAGCAAAAACGGCAGTTATTAAACAATTAAAATATTCGTGGATATGAGCCGTGTTGATTGGTACGGTGTCATAGGAGACATAGGTTTCCACCAACCCGGTGTGAGAGCACTAAGCATTCCACGGAAATCATCTGGTTTGTGAGACGCCTCCTGGAATCTAATTCTACATATTTCACGCATGTGAATAATTGTTAATAAGCAGAGTTTATAAAATTTCGTGGTCCCTTTGGCGCTTTGTACTTGTACCCATGCTTTTCGGTATCGAAATTGAAACTTGTGTGCCTTGGAACTTAGGCAGCGCGTTAATTCGTTCACTGATGACCGTTAATACATTCATCCAGCTTTGTTGTCCTCTGTCAGTAAGTTAACTATTGATACGGTAAAGTTAGTTAGTTACTGTCGAAAGATTATAGCGGGAAGAGAGCATTCATTGGTAACAGCGGCGCTAGACTGGGCGAGGGTCATGTTCACGCCCTAATCAATGTAACTGGACGTACAGAAGGCTGGCTAGACCTTAAGGCCGGTCGAGACGTTGAGGATAATAGTAAAATCCCATAATCCTTACCGGTTATTAAACCCGAGTTCGTTCAGCTGGTACCCTAGTCATTACACCGACTTCGCTATGTCGGCTACTAACTTTACTAGTAGTGTTTAATAAAACTCTTTGTTTATACGTAAGTGTGAATTTGTCCTTGAAGACACCATAAATTTGAAGCATAACTGCATGCGTTTTTGTCCTGAATACGATATTGATGCGAATTCTCAACGTCACTTCCCGACCTCTTTGTCTCTGGGAAAAGAACACCCGGTATTCAGTGAGTAAGAGCCCCACTGGGTCCCCAGAGGCGGTCTGGAGAAGACAGAATTCTCTTCTTTTCGGGAATTGAACAACGATTCTTCGGTCGGCCAACCCGGAACCTGGTCACTATACCGGCTACGTTGTCTTTTTAGCGTTTGTCATTCCTTGACTGAGTGCTGCGAAAAAGTGGAATACAAATTATTACTGAAGAGATTATGGTGTGAGGAAATACTGTGTTATAAAAGGATTCCCGAAGAACCACTGTTCGATGTCGGCATACCAGTTGCTGACATTTCTTCCCCACCACTAGTCTGCAACATGCACAAGAACTCCCACAGTGTCCTGTGCTTAAAAGTACATACAACGTGCACCATATTTCAGTGTTTGTGATGACTGTGAAAGGCCAGCACTTGTATTCCTAACACTATACAAAAGAAAGACGTCCTTCTGCTCCCCAACTGAGTACATCCCCGTCAACCCCAACTCCCATTCTGCACTTACTTCAATCTCCCACCACACATACACACACGTTTCGAACTCCAGATGGAGTGAAAGTTCAAACAGCGGATATTCAAGCTACCCCTTATTGATATACTGTATAAACATACAGACATACCTATATGTTATGTTTCCTTGCTCAATTCACAAGAGAATAAAGAAACAAAACATCCGTATAAGGAGTGGACATTTGATTGTCTTTCATGAACCTTATTGAAAGAATAATTGAAAACCGAGAAATTATTTTTATTACGAAGTAAAATATTTTAAAAACGGAAGTAGTTCTTTTTCCGACAGTTGTATCTCGTCTCCGTACACGACACCGTAGTTTCTTGCATTCTGAAAGAACTCGGCGAGGGATGTTTTTGGGTACTGCCTGGGAGACCGATCTTTAGTGCCAGTAACGGCGAGAGGCGGAGAACAGGATGGCCAAGGGTAATTTCTGTTGACACAAGCCGTAATATATCGCGATTTCGGTTGTACGGAGTAGACAAGACACCTCGCTCAAGCGCGGAGATTAAAAGCGGGTGCAGCGCTATTTACACCCCCCCCCCCCCGAACAAGGGGTTAAGGGCTTGGCGCTTAGACCACAGGTACCTTGGTTTATTTAGGTTTTCAATCATTTTTAAAT
>Ga0123354_10005823_pt1 | contig 18088 bp, 5 predicted proteins | sample TergutLab28metaG_2_FD_97872 | JGI IMG/M metagenome (GOLD analysis project Ga0123354, IMG submission 97872) | Labiotermes labralis P4 segment gut microbial communities from Petit-Saut dam, French Guiana - Lab288 P4 | ecosystem: Host-associated > Arthropoda: Insects > Digestive system > Gut ...
AGACAGGTGGCGGAGGCTTGTGAGTGCGGTAATGAACCTTCGGGTTCCGTGAAATGCGGGGAATTTCTTGACTAGCTGCAAACCAGTTAGCTTCTCAAGAAGGACTCTGCACCATGGAGTAAGCAAGTAAGTACGTAGGACAAGGGGTCAATGCAGTATCTTTGGCACCAAGCGGACTTTTTTTTTTAATTTTATGTTTATGATTCCTTGCATCGCTGATAAAATTTTTAAAAATAATTATCCAACGAAATGCAACACAAAGCAATCTATTTATTATTCTGCAAGTTCACTGTACATGTTTCGGGTGCTAAACACACCCATCATCAGGAGTACACAAAACTGTCACTACAGCCTCCGGTACTGGTAATATGTTTGTGCAGCTACCTCCCTCCAAGCTTGGCCACTTTAGAGGGAGGTAGCTGTACAAACATATGACCAGTACCGGAGGCTGTAGTTACAGTTTTGTGTACTCCTGATGATGGGTGCAGTTGAAACCCGAAACATGTAGAGTGGACTTGCAGAATAATAAATAAACTGCTTTGTGTTGCATCTCGTTGGACAATTATTATTAAAAAACCAAGCGGACCCTACTAAGTTGTATCAATCAAGGAACATTTATTGCCACAACACCTGCAATAAACAGGATTAGCCGTTTTTCTACAAACAAATATAAAAAGAGACTCACACAAGAATTTTTATAATTTTAAGTCTCACGGTGAACCAAATATTTTTTTTTAAAAGTGTAAATAAATTTCTAAACTCATGTATTCTGTAAACTAATTCTGTAATCAAAGTAACAATAGTTTTGAGGATACGACAAAGTTCCCCCTGAAGATGGCGCAACAAGGGCCGAAACATGTAGGACAGCGATGATAGTACATGTATTTTATTTTATACGTGTGTTTTGTTGGTATATTAAATATATAATTACTAGGACATTCTGCGTTGGGCGTGATTCGCATTTGATTACATATTTAATCACATTCACATTCTACATTCTACATTCCACGTAACACTTCACTGCCAAAACACAAGAGCATAATAGGATTTCGGTTCAGGTATTTCCACATCCTCAACACGGATGTGGAATTGTGTTTGACAGCGTTAGTAAGTGAAACCGGTAGATTGTATTCTTTCACTGCGCCTCCTCCCAGTGCCTACGCATGCTTTTAGTAGAAAATAACTGTGACAGTCATCGGTCCATTGGGATAAGAGCATCATTAGAGACGTAATGAAAACATGCGAATGCATTGTCTTCTTAGTTGCGTAGTTACGAGGCAAAGGACAATCGTAACGTTAAAACAAAAGAACAATGAACATATCAAGGACTATGAGAGAACTGGCTCTTTGTAAATACAGCCTGTCTCACAAAATGATTTTTGTTATAATGTGATGATAATGCTAACTATAAAAACAAAAAAAATCTTTGAAATAAAAGGAAGAGGGGACTTACTTATTCTATTTTGTAAGAGAAAACCTTCGTTTTAGAGGGTAAATTAGGAGCAACAATTGAAAAATTAGGAAAATTTTGTTTCTCTTTAATAAGAAACATGAATCGCATTAAAACTTTTTTTCAAGTTCTTCCACCTGAACACAGGCGAAGTCAAAGCAGCGCAAATTATGAATCATAACGTTTCCTGGTCGCGTTATAAACCTTGCATTTCACTTCGAATTCTCACTGTCAAAAATTATAATTTTTCAAAATCAACCTAAAACCCTCTCACCGTCGCCTAGACCTGCTGTCAGCGTGATCTATTAAAATCCCTAATTTACCAAACTCTCAAATTCTTATTTTCCTACGATCACACGTGGCATAATAATGCACTCAACTGTATCTACCTAGTCTATATATTTCAGTCACTAGAAAGAAGCCTATTGAAATTCCAATGCTAAGTTTTCGCGATTATCAACATCAGTATTCAGTTTTAAATATGAGGTACATGGAGAAAACACTTTCTATACAGGTATAATTTTACATATATAAAATACATTTGGTGGAAAACACCTAAATTAGAAATCTTTTTTGTTGCACCGTCCACTTCGTAGAGTCACTTTAATTATACCAACTAAAAAATTTCACATTAAAACACTTAAAATCGCTCCAACATGTTTCGATCCTAAGATCATCTTCAGGGAGCCATATTGTTCGTTGCCAAAGCCATATACTAAAAACACTCACGACATTAAAACACTTAAAATCGTTCCAACCTCTTTAGATCCTAAGATCATCTTCAGGGAGCCATATTGTTCCTTGTTGAGTGTTTTTAATATATGACTTTAGCAAGGAACAATATGGCTCCCTGAAGATGATCTAAGGATCGAAACATGTTGTAGCGATTTTAAGTGTTTTAATGTGAAATTTTTTTATATAAATGCATTAGTTTGTATAATTAAAGTGACCTAAACTAGAAACTTGAACATTTCTGAAGAGAAAAATATGTTAACATCAACATAATTATTGCACTTAGTAGAATAAAAATGCTCACTAAGATATGCTGCTGTGTAGAGATAAATTTCTCCAATTGTGGACAATATTTTATTGGTTCGAGCATCTTTTCCTATACCCTTTATTCCTGCCGCCCTCTGCCCCTGTTTGTGAGTACTGCGAACTTTGCTGTTAATAAAAATATGCCACCGTAGGCTACCATGTTCGAATCTTGGATAATAGACCGTCCACACCATTTTATTGCTTATCAACTTTCCTTGAAGGGGCCCTTAGGCATAATCAAGCAGTTGCTTGATACTGCCACATAAAAGGGTTTAGACTTTTTGTCATGCTCATCAGCCCTTGTAGGCTTAGGGCTCCTCTTCGTTGAGGCTTCGGGATCACACACTCAGACACACCATACTCGGTACAACGATCTGTCCGTCGAATAGACCTCTACGTGAAAACATACACCACTCAGAGGAGACAGAAATCCGTGCCCTCGGCGGGATTTTAACCCACAATCCCAGCAAGCCGGCGGGCGCAGACTCACGCCTTAGAAACGCAGCCACTGGGATCGACAGACTGACATAGCCTATGTACAATATATATAAATGCGTAATTTAAGATTACTGTAACCAAATGCCAGCCAAATTAACACAGACTACTGAAGTATATTCCAGGATCCCGCAGTGCTTCAAAATTTTGATTTAACTGTCGCCAAGTCTTTAAGGTTTAATCTCTTTTCTCGGTAATTAAATCAGCATTATCTTTGTAAGATTGGTGATTTTATCCGTGGATTATTAAGAGTACAGTCCTTTGAAATGAGACACAGTGCAGTGTGGTAGAAATACACGGACGTCTTATAAGACCCTTTCCCTTCTATAATTTGGTTATTATAATGATGGAAGCAGCGGGTTCATTTGAAAAAAATGGATACAATTTTACAAGACTACACGGACTGGTAATCCAGAAGACTGTACTTGCCATTGGTCCTGGCCAAAGAAGCTGCAAACTGCGATGCATTCAAACAAACTCAGCAAATTTTATGGGGCAGTGAATACCAGGACAGTTTTAATATCAGAAACGAAGTGACAAAAGGAATGTAGCAAGATATACACCTGAAATTAAATCCAAAATTGTCATGGCAAAAGCAGCATTTAGCACGAAGATCTTCTAGCCGGAAGCTGACTTAAATTTAAAGGAGAAAATAGTAAAATGCTACGTTCTGAGCATAGTTTTGTATGGTGCTGACATTTGGACACTCCGCGAAAGTCAAAGATAAAATTTAGCCTACACCAGGCCACGAAGGCCCAAACCTCTCGCTAGATGAGTTTGAGTAGTAAACATCACGCCCGACCGCTTTACCCCCGGGAAAGAGACACGGTAATCCCTGTACAGAAGGCTAGGTGAGTCCCACAGCAGTTCTGGAAAGGTGCGGAAAATATCGCACCTATCAAGACTCGAATCCCGGACCGTCCATCCCTAGCGATTCGCTATACCGACTGAGCTATCCACGCCCACAGAAATTTCGGAAAGTAGATCGGAAATACGTCGAAAGTTTTAAAAAGTGATTCTGGAGAAGACGATCAGTCTGACAGATCGTGTAAGAAACAAAGAAGTATTACATAAAGTCAAGGAGGAAAGGAATATCCTACATACAATAAGAAAAGAGGAAGGCTAACTCTATTGATCACATCTGGCGTAGGAATTGCCTTCTAAAATACGTTATTGAAGAAAAGATAGAGGAAAGGATTCTGGTGACGGAAAGACGAGGAAGAAAGTGGAAGCAGCTATTGGATTACTTTAAGGAAACGAGAGGGTAGTGGAAATTGAAAGAGGACTGCATCGCACTCTGTGCAGAACTCATTCTGGAAGAGGCTGTGGACATACTGTAAGACGTACTGTAGAATGAACGACAAGAAAGGAAAGCAAAAGCCATTATTTTAAGTATCCAAGTGCGCGTCCTGACTATATATGTTTCTAACAAAAGAAACGACATTTTATTCATTGAAAGAAAGAAAGAAAACAGTACGGGAAGAGAGTAACAGACGGAGAAATAAAAAAGGGAAAAAGAAACTCACACTGCAGAAGTATAATAGGTAAAAACAAAATCAGCCATTTTTTTTCCTTAAGTAATTATTAAGTGGCAAGTCAGATACAAAGTCTATCCAGAGCCATATTTTATGTGTACTTCTTCAGAAATCAATAAAATATACTAATAACAGTGCATTATTCTGAGACACCTGGATGAGGATTACATAATCAAAGTCGAAGCTTCAACAAAAACACCCCCTTGAAATGTGCTAAAGTACGTAAGCCCTGCCACCAAGTGTCTTAGTATCCACTGACAGCAAGTAATGGGAAGGGCCGCCTTTTTGCTGCTTCTTCTTCAACCTGAATGATTCCATAATGGATTCACTGCTACCTACATTTTCCTTAACAGAATAAAGTAAAAAAAAAAGGACACGATAAAGAAAATAAGAGTAAAAGGGAGAAGGAGGTTTAAGTTCCACAGTTTAACCAGAACACGTCATTAGGAAATTAGGAGAAGAGGGGATGGCTCCCTGTACTTATTCTAATCTGAGTCAACGGTACTGTCATGTCTCCATTTCTACAGCAGAACGTCATTTGTCAAAACAACCTTTAAGGTTGGAGATACCTTTTTTGGACTCTTAATGTACGAGCAGTTTTCGAAAGTGAGTTCAGTCTGCCTGCAATATACAGCTTACTTCGAATACTGATTTATTTGGTAATCATAAAAGATTTCTCTTCCTTTTTTCCATCCATTCTTTTGCCTAGTAAAACACTATAAAATCCTTGCTTTTTTCCTTAATTTTCTTCTTTTTTATTCTTCTACGATGTCAAGATTTAGCCTTCAGGCCCAGCTTTGTGTTTCACTGCTTGTAGGATAACCTTTCAAGTCTCGAAACATCTGTTCTTCTCTTGGGCAGTCTCCTATCCTCAATGGTTTTTGCATTGGATCTCCTATTCTTACTTTGATTCCCTCTTTGGAAGTTTGTTTAATTATTTCTACCTGCTTCAATTTTTCTTTCTTCCCTTTCTGAACCTACTCATAAGTTTACACTATGTAGTATCAGTGAAAAAGTCCCTTTCAAAACAAAAGGAAGACATCTTGTAAATAAAAGTATGTACATATGCACGTCGCATGGCCAGCAACGCCATCTGTCAGACACTGAGAGTTTCTTACACATTAAAGTGCGTATTTGTCGATGCTCTGTGACGATCAACGCCATCTGTCAGAAACTGACAGCCTCTCGGTAGTCAAAGTATGTAGACTTCGAGGTTCTTTGACGTTTAACGGCATACGTCACACACATTAACAGTGACTACGACGTATGTGAGTAAATATTATACAAACCTAGTCATTCGATCATAAATCATTTTTAATATACATATAATGTGTTATAATGCGTAATTAGTATGACTGCAGAACGATCTTGACTTATTAAAGCAGAATACATTACAATAAAACTCTTTTTCTTGATAAAAATAGCATGATTATTTAAATTTGTACTACATTCTTTCGCCTATTGGGAAATGACAATTCAAATTGACGCAAGGCATAATATTACTATTTATATTCCTGAATTATTTATAGACATTTAATGCAACCTCTTGGACTAGGGAATGACCTTCATCTACAAGATAAAGGAGCCACTGAAGAACTGCAGACTTGTGGACATTCCTCGACTAGAATTAGAAGCGCCTCTTACCGGTCATCCGTAATGTAAAGTGGCCATTACATACTATCATTGGTACTAAGCATCCAAAGCACAGTAACTGGTATAAGTACAAAGTTACTTTTCATTACTAAAATTTTACGTTCTGTCCACGTGGCTTACTCATGTGGCTAATATAATTTTCAGAATAAAAAGCAGTCATTTCCTTAAACAGCAATAACCAGCCGCCATGAGGTATAAATTGACTCATTACGCACATCTTAATTACAGGTACGTAAAATCCTTACTTCAAACGGACAGTAAGATTTTTGCCTCACCAGAATGTCAGGTCAAAAGTGCCGTTCTTTGTCAGTAATACTCTCTGCCTTCCAGAAATACATACTGTTTTTTGTGCCTTACATTCCCCATCTTCTCCATACAAACATCCTGCTCTTTATGAGTTACATTTTCCACTGTCTGGCCACAAGAGTTATTCTGATTTCTCCTGAGTTACATTCCCCATCTTCTGGCCACATAAGATTTTCTGAGTTATATCTCTCAACGTCTGGCCACATGAGTTCTGAGTTCTCCTGAGTTACATTCCCCATCTTCTGGCCACATGAGATTTTTGACTTACATTATCTACCGTCTGGCCAAACGAGTTGTTCCTTGTGATTATATTTCCCAGCACCTGCCCACGTACCTTAAACACAGCGAATTGCTTTCCCCATACTATAAGCTTATCAGTACAAAGACCGCAAATAAATATTCTCGTGCTGCTTTAGTCTGGCCGATAGTGTCCTTCGGCCTTAAACGAGGAGTGAATAGAAGAGGGGCTACGTTAGACACACAGGGTAACTGGGAGGAGTTGGGCGACATGATTAGGGGAGGCATTCAATTTATAAGTCAGAGACAAGATTTTTCTGTTGGTAGCCATTAGGACAGGCATGTCAGCAGATTCTGTCAGCTGTAGTTGATGGTCTTTTTTTTGTGTGCGTGTGGGCATATCGCACGAGATGGTCGAAAATGTGTTATTTCTAAAGACTATTTGTGATTAATTACAAAGAGGCAAGGGGAAAAGTAATCATACCAGGAATCAAACGCCACAAACTTACATTCTAAGAATTCCAAGGAACTTGGGCACCTATGAAATACTCCTGGATTAAAATAGAATGCATCTGCGCCAAGTTTGGAAATTTTTATTTTTTTCCGCCCAGTAGTCTAGTCTATTGCGATCATTATAATAACAATAATAAGGAAGTGAACGCATAATTACATGAATTTTATCATTTCCCCAAAATAAGCACATGATTGTAGTAGTAGCAGCCTAGCAGTGATGTTCCAAAAGTAATAAGAAAGAGCTACAGCACTGCAACTCAGATATAAGACAAGGAAGAAACTATACAACAGTTTGTACCTCAAAGGACAAAGTAAATAATAGGAAAGTTATCTATACAATGCTTCAAAATCACACTTTTAAAAACGCGCGGTACTCCGGCGGGATTCGAACTAGCAGTCTTAGCAAGCGAGCGGCCGCAGACGTAAGCCTTAGATCGCGCGGCGACGGGGATCGGCCGGTATGAAAGTTAAGGCAACCACAATATTAGTTATACAAGTTCCTACTCAATAAACATGAAATTATAAAACTTAAAACCGCCTTAATTATCTCTGGGTTAGCTCCCGTGACCTACAAAATCAACCGCATTCACAACAGCATAGGCCCTAACACTTTGAAAACTACGAAAAACTAAACTGTAATTAGAGGCGGAACGTTCAACTTAATCTTACGATCTGTAGATGTGGGCAGCACATTCCTCTGGGACGCCGGTTTTCATTTACCGAGCGAAACACTACGAAAAAGAAAAGAAAAAAAAAACCGGCCTTCACAGCCTGTGCCTCATGTTTCGTTTTGCAATGCAAAACGGTGCAGGTAAATTTCTTCTCAGCGTCAGGCACATACACCGATGGTTCGCATAACTCTGGAGATGACTTTGACCGGTCTCTGAACTCGTAATACGTTATGATAATTTAATGGCTTCAAAGTGAAAATGGAATACTATTTTGAATTCATTGTGTGTAGTAAACGGAGATCTCCCCCCCCCCTCCTTCCTGACAGACAGCCTTTGCCCTTGTACCTCCCAGTAAAGAGCAATTACTGCAATAATTGTTCACCGCCACATCATAAGCACACCCAGACACACACACGCAATCCAATTTCACTTTATCTTGAAGTTGGTACGACACCTCAGTTTTACTGAAAGCAAAAAATGTACCAAATTACAAAAAGAACCAAATTCAACGATTCGGTAGTACAGGGTTTTTCATAAGTCCGTGAAACATTTTAAAAATTCGCAACAAATAAACAGTAATGATTACATCTTTCAACAAGACGGCTCTCCGGCTCACTACAAAGATGTGCGAGGACATTTCAATCGAAGCTTGCCACAAAGGTGGATAGGACGCACAGGAAAAGAAGATGACACGTTAATGCGGTGGCCACCTCGGTCCCCGGATTTAACCCCGTGCGACTTTTTGTTGTGGGGTTTGTAAAGGACGCTGTCTTTGTGCTTCGCCTCCACGCTAATCTCCAGATTTTCACAACCATATCACCGCTGCTGTGGTTCTGGTCGACCGTGATATGCTGACACGCGTGTGGAATGAGATGGACTATCGCATAGATGTCTGCCGTATTACCAAAGGTGGACACATTGAGCAACTATGAAACATGTAAAAAAAACTTGGAGAGTTTCTCTCTCTATCAGCGTAAGAACTACCATGATCCGTTGAGTAGTTTATTTGTTGCGAATTTTTAAAATGTTTCACGGAATTACGGATAACCCTGTATTTATAGGTTCGGAACTGTCAGGTTCGAATAAGATTTTTTACCATTTCTGCAAAATCGCTAATCTGGAAATAAAATTGCCATAAGTCTTGGAAACAGACAAATAAATTCGACGATAATAGGATCAGAGGATTTAGAACGGGAGAAGCGCAGTTCCTGAATGGAAAGGCGGGGTTTGCTGAATGAACATACCGAAACCACAACAGCTGTCACAGCGCATGTTAGCCTTTAGAAACGTATTCAAGACAGAAGTATTTTGCCATCACCGGCACCTATCCACACTGAAAACAGTAAGTTAAGAAAAATAACCGAGTATTAGCCCGAAAAACAGCTGAAATGAATTATCTGTGCTTCCCTGCAGTCTATTCAGGCAATAGCCTTAAAAATAGGATGAACGAAAAGTAAACGCAATTTGCTAAACATCTGTATCTGCTGATCTGTATTGATCGCAGAATTGTAGTGTTCGAGTTTAAAATCGTGCAAGAAGTTTAAAAAATTATCGTTCCGTTTAGGATAGACATTAAAATTATAAATTTACTTTACAGTCACGATTGACAACCATTTTCCTGGTCGCTGAATTGTGTGTGAGAGACTAACAGAAGTGCCTCCGTGAAGTCTGAAATCCCTTTGTGTGTGTGTGTGTGTGTCTCGAAAACTTTAGTGAGGCAAGGCCTCCTCTATGAGGTTCATGGATCACACTCAGACACACCACATTCTGTAGGAATCCTCAGTCCGTCGCAGAGACCTCTACCTTACAACACACAACACTCACAAGAGACAGACATCCATGCCTCCGGCGGGATTCGATCTCGCAATCCCAGCAAGCGAACGAACCTAGACACCCGCCATAGGTCGCGTGGCCACTGGGACCGGCTACGTCTTAGATCCACCTTTCTTTGTAGGGTTGCAACAAACAGGAAATTCACCGACAAAACCAGGAACACTTGATGAATCGGAACACCGATATCGATATACGTACGACGCTGTTCCTTTTGACTCCATAAGGAAAAATGTTGAACCTCTGTCTTCCAGACTGCAGAAGTGTACGTAAAATGAATGAGCATATTTTGAAATTTGTATGAGAGTAAATGTTAGTGCGTGGGTTTTGAAATGAAGCAATAATTTTAGCTCTATAACATTCCGTTTAGGAGATACGTGCTTTTAACTTTGTGCATTTACTTTAAAATCACCCTGTATACAGTGACTGACTTCTATCAAATTCTTTCCACATAATCATTAACATTACACTATCATCTTACACACTTCCCAGTGATAAATTAAGCACCATGTCAAAGAAAATTATCACGGATTAGAGATACTGCTTCACGCCCCCCCAATCATTAACTCTAGAGGAACGTTAATGGTTACTTCCACGTTGTTTCAGCTTTAGCTGCCGATTTTTTTGGAACTCCGAACCGGTCTGGAGGTGGAGACGAAGACATGAAACTGAACTCCGGCTATCCAGCATTCTGACAGCTGGGAATCGTATGGCCAATTACATAAATATCAATCCCCGCCTCTCGGCAAACTGCAAACTCTGCGAGCAAAATGCAAAATGCTTTAATGTCAAAAAGGACACCTCTTATATATGGTAGTTTTGTACTTTCAGGGATTAATGTTACGTTTGATGTGCTAACAGAACACAAAGTAAGGAGTGAAGTAAAGATGTCCTTGTCTGTAAATTAAGCATCACGCCGCGATGTACAATAACGCAGTGGTTGTACAACTCCACGTGTTGTTACTCTCTGCAAAAGACGGTAATGATCAGCAAAGCAAAATAAGGATGCCATAAACGAGACGTGACGTCCTCGAGTATGTGAAGGTTCATACTGTGGTGTCCGGCTTATGTGTCTGTGTAGTCTAGCAAATGGACACCTAAAGGTGAAGGAGTTCATTACCTTTACTTAGGTGCTTATCATTTTCTGGTTTTATATAATGACTTATCGAACAAAATTTTGCAAACCTGAAGGCACCACACACACACACACATACACACACACACATACACCACAGATATACGTGTGTATTAATCACCTAACCAATAATTTAATGAAACACAATCCTTCTTCAAAAACTAATATTTTCTCGGCTACTTAAGAAGTTCTCCGTATTTTATAAAAAAAATCATTACAATTTTCACAACAGCCAGCTACTGATCAGCATCCTAGTAAAGAAGTTTATAGGTCAAAAATTTTCAACTCATTTTTCTATATTCTTGTTTATATTAAGCTGGTGCTGGAGAAGGAAGTACAAGATCAGTTGGACGGGTCTGAAAAATACTACGTAGAGCCAATGAGGACAGGAATATCTTACATACAATAAAATGAAGGAAGGCCAGCTGAATTGGTCACAACTTGCCTAGGAACTGCCTTCTAAAACATGTTATGGAAATAAAGATATAAGGAAGGATTAAAGTGATGGGAAGGCGAGAAAGATGATGTATGCAGCTACTGGATGACCTTAAGGAAAAAGAGTGGAGACTGGATATTGTAAGAGGAAGCGCTAGATCGCCCTCTGTGGAGAGTTAGTTTTGGAAGAGGCTATGGACTTTTCATAAGACAGACTGCAGAATGATGATGAAGTTACATCATCTTCCAATTTTCTTTTAAGACTTCCAAGCCTTCACAATTCTACAGATTTCCCCGCCCAAAACTTATATTCATTTATCTTTTCTCCCATTCATGCCATACGACCCGCTCTTCCCACTGTCCTTCATCTGATCAAATTAAGGATATCTATAAAGCTCATCAGTATGCAGTATTTTCGAACGTCGGTTTAGGTCCTTCCGCCAATCCATATAGTTTCCTCAGCACTCAGTTCTCCAACATATTTAGTCTATTTTATACACTTAATATAGGATGCCAGTACAGAGAAGCAGGCAAAATTGCAGTTGTGGTTACTGTAATCTCTACTTTCGTTTGTAAAATATAAAGCCGTCTGGATACATGCCAAGTAATCACAGAGAATAGCCAGATATATCTCTGCCTATACTCGACACCGGCGCTAGAAGATGGTAGGTGGATAACGCCACGAGCCTGTCGCTTTACCCCAGGGGAGAGACCCGGTACCCATGTTTCTCAAGTACCAAACTAGGGGGAAAAAAAAAACCTTTCGGTACTAATGGAAGCAAGCATTCGAAGAAATTACTGTACCCTTATTTTCTTCCTGAATGAAGATTTGATTTGTTAGAGTCGTTCACATATCCGTGCCTATCAAAAGTAAAATTACTGTGGGAAATGTGACAGCAGATCCAGTGTATAAATGTGTTTCGAGCTGGGTGATATATCATTGCCATCGTGACAGTTTTTATGAGAATTCCTTTTTCTTTACGAAATAAAGAGAACCCGGAATGATTGACAACTGCTAAGGAGGTTTTACGGTAGGAAACATTTTACCTCTCCCAATTCTTATTACCACAGCAAAATATCTGCCTGGGATTATAGTGTCTGGTTTGACGCAGTCTATTGATTTACTTTTAATGAGTTCACATCAGGGTTTTGTGATTAATCCATTAATTACTTGGCTTTATGTAAAGCAAAGGCATGAAATTATACGAAGGTTTCATTAGTGAACATAGCTGTCCGTGCGTTATGAACTACAGTTAGTATTTAATTTGCATTTAATGCTGCTATCCTAACAAAACTTTCCAGACAGTTTAATTTCAGCTCGTCTCAGCACCGTGTAAGACCTGAACAATAAATGACATCGACCTCACTGAACAGTTGTACAAATCGATGCTGCTTACGATCTGTATTCGGAAGGTTAAGTGGCCTATTCACATCTCAGTTGGGAAATCAGTTACCCTGACAGATATTACTCGAAATCTTCCTCAGTTCCTCCATACCAATGCCGGGAAAGCATCTCAAATTATGCCACAAACCACTTCCTTCAAGGCCGGGAAAGAATTTCAAGTTATGTCACAAACCGTTTCGTTCAATGCCGGGAAAGCACCTCAAATTCTGCCACAAACCACTTCCTTCCAAACATTATTCCCATATTATCCCCCAGATTATATAAACTGAGAAACTGAAAGCTTCATTAAGTAAACCATAAACAAAAATACATTAACCTCAATCTTGGTACAGGACATCCTGTAGTGTTTAAAGGACAATAATAAAATGAAATAAAATGTGTGCTCCGTCTGACGCAACTATCTTTTAATTTCTTATTTCTGTTATTTTATTCAGGCTAAATCTAGTAGTCAATAATGGAAATAATAAAATAAAGTATAGTTGTGTCAGACGGAGTACATATTTTATTTCATTTTAATTTTAAAAAAAGGTAAAGTGATCCCATTACAGGCCCGGTGTGGTCCAGTGGGTGGGTAGAGGTATAGCTCTACTGTTCCATCACCGCGGGATGAGAAGGGAGTGAGTGGTCAGCAGCACGTCCCGGTTGCACTTTACCCCAGGGAAAGACCCGGTACCCATTTTACAGGAGGCTGGATGGGCCCCAGGGCCGGTCTGGACGGGCGGAAAATCTCGTCCCTACCGGGATTCGATCCCGGACCGTCCAGCCCCTAGTCAGTCGCTATACCGACTGAGCTGCCCGGCCCACTATTTCATTTTAATATTGTACATTAATAACCTCAATCGAAATTTAATGTTTTTTTACTTAGACCAATCTATCACATAATCTTTTGTTACACCGTAAGCGTATAGGTGGTTTAAATACTTTACAGACACAATTTTTTGAAATGCTGTGTTCAGTTGCCAGACCCCCTCGAAATTCCGCTTGGAATTAAGTACGTTTTCCAGAATTATTTTTAAACTTTCTCCACAGATGTTTCATTTATTACCACTATAAGGTTGGATCGCACTGTGAAGACTTCCGAATTTTTATTCACGTACCGATTACTTAAAAACGCAAACGTTAGCTCAGATTACATAGCGTCGAATGGTAGAACGCTTACTGAATATCAAATGTAAAAGCTTGTGGGAAGGAACGGTTATGGCTAATCTGAGACAAAGTCGCGATGTTTGTGGAGAGCCTGAGAAAAACCAAGACCAGTTTCCACCAGGTTACCTATAATTCAAATATGAATTCCTATCCCCATTACTACTACACTCTTAAATATTTTATTTTCTCCTTTAAGAATGCCAACAATTTCAGGCGTTTTTAACCGCAGATCAAATTTCGTATTTCCCACAGTGTACAAGTACGAAGACATGTTAACGTTTTCAAGAACAGATTGGGGAATTATTTGCAACAAAGTGAGCTTACAGTTCTCACTCTGCTAGTCTTACTGTCTTACTTACCTTAATATTTACTTATTGCAGGCACATAGACCTATGTGTTACCAGGGGGTTTAGTCGATCCAGCGACTAGCCTAAGGACTGAGTGACCGGGGTTCGAATTCCAGCACGGAAGATTTTTCTTCTGTGCTCAAAAACGTCCAGACCGTCTCTGAAGTCCAAAAAGGGTCCTGTTCAATGGATACCGGGGTTCTTCCTCAGGGTTTTAAGGCGGCAGGAGCCTGAATTTGACCACTAATCCCCATGTAGCGCCGAGGTGAATAACAATCAGTTTTACATTTCTACTTCCCCTATATTCCTTCGTGACGTGAACAGGAAAAAAATTAATTTTTGTACGAGATTGTAGTCTTGTGGTTGAAATGGAAATAAGGAAAATATATAATTTTTAGAGACGATAATAAATTCAAAAACAAGTTTAATTTCGACTATATTTTACTGTTCGGTGGACAGTTCTTCGATTAAGGATCTCTCAGCAATTTCCCGGACATTGCTTCACCACTATGCGAGAGGTTATTCGATTCCACGGTGTTCTGAGGCCGTAGAATTTGTACACTGTATTTTGGAATTACGGTGATTAATCTAGTGCACGGAGCCAACTGTATAAACGTCGCAATACTTAAGCTCAGAGTTGTGGAAATGATAATAACTTGCAGAAATATTTCAATTTCTAAGGAAAGAGATTGCTGTTCAGTCGTAAGAGACATGAATTATTCGCTCCGTGCTACCTACAAAATAAAACAGACCGGTAATAAAACTGGAAAGCACGCAGACTTGGAGTTTAATAATAAGGAACACTCGAATTATTACAGCTGCAATCCGCTCTCGAGGCAGTTATGATCGCATTCCCCTCACACGATTTGCATTTCGACTAACTATTCCTTTCAGATCACAGAACCTCCCAGAATCACGGGATTAAGCAAGCGCAGAGATTGGAAACGAAGAGTTGGCAACCCATGCCTTCAAGCTTCATTATCTCAATGTATTTAGTGGTACTGCGTGATACACAACACTTAGTGTGTATGCGAAAATAGGAAATAACTCAATTTGAACGGCACGGCGTTTTTTTTAGAGGTTTATGACATGAATGGGCTTTTAGAACGCACTAATACTCCAGAAATACTTGTAATTATACAAAATACCTTTATCGTTATCGTTGCACCTTGCATTCTGTAGTTTATTTAATTAATACACCAACAAATGCACATATATTCACTTAATGATCTAAAATTCACATTAAAACAATTAAAACGCTCCTACATGTTTCGATCATACGATCATCATCAGGGAGCATACATTGTTACTTGCTAAAGTTATAGTTTAAAAACACTCAGTGATTTACATCGTTACGTTGAGTTGGTGCTGTGGCAGCATGTCTTGTGTATTGTGTGAGTCGTATACTGTTCAGAATGAGCCTGGCTATGGGTGTGCGTTGTGTGTCATATAGTGTGTGACACAATACACAAGACATGCTGCCACAGCACCAACTGAACGTAACGATGTAAATCACTGAGTGTTTTTAAACTATAACTTTAGCAAGGAACAATGTATGCTCCCTGAGGATGATCGTAAGATCGAAACATGTAGGAGCGTTTTAAGTGTTTTGATGTGAATTTTAGATCATTAAATGGATATATGTGCGTTTGTTGGTGTATTGATTAGATAATATACAAAATACGTTTGAAACTGAGAAATTTAATTATGTATGCTGTAATATACAAATCTGAAAGGAAGCAGGTCTGACAGTAGTTACTGAATGACAACCTGTGAGCAAAGCTAACTTCGCACATGCATGTAGACGCATACAAATCCACGAACTCTCAAAGAACAAAGCGTCATTTACATTGTTGGTTAGGCTAATTCGATAGAATAATTATCTATATATTTCAGTCCCCTCTCTTTTACGGGTTAGGCTCGAATCCGATTCGAATTCATAGCCGTTTCTTGAATAGTTTGCCTACATCTACACTTTTCTATGGCCGTGTATAAAAGTGCGAGTTTTGTGGTACGCCATTGTCTTCTCTGTTCAAACCACACCCTTTTTTTCTACTGTGGTCTTCTGTTTTGTTATTTCATAAACAATCCTTTTATAATCTCAGTAAATCTTCCACTCTGTTTCATCCAACGTTTATGTTCATTGACACTTCCCAGAAGTAGAATGTTCGTTTATTTCGTAACAGACATACCATTGTTTATTATCAATCAATAAAAACCACCATCTAACACAGCTACATTTATTGTGTGACAACAGATGCTTAACAACGAGCCACATGTTTCGGCCCTACCGAACCATCATAAAACAGTATATAAAGAATTAAGAAGATAATATTCTAAGTAACTGTGTCGGATGGTAGTTTTTACTAATTATTAATTTCTAAAATCCGTTCCTTGAATTTTACTTAATTCTTCTCAAGGCAAATTTGATTTTCATGCAAAAGTGTAATAACTACCATCGATTCGTAGGATACAAAATTTGTATACTTCTTTGCTTTGGTTTTAATGGTCTGATTATGGTTACACATATTCATTAACATGGTGGTATGGATGTTTCCTGTTAAGTGTCATGCATTTTGCACACAACTTACACCTTGAGCAGTCGAATTGCGACACCTGTTTTACATCCTATCAAATAACTTACTGTAAACAGATTTATTAATTAGTACAGGTACAGTGCATAATCATACGGAGTTTGACATTCAGAGGACCGTGCATCTTGATATATTCTTATAATAAAAGCCAACGAGATGCACCATTTCTCAACTTTATTTTGGTAAAGAACTCTACATGTTTCGGACAGACATACTGTCCATCATCAGAAGCCTTAGTACTGTATCTCAGCAATTGCTATTTGTCGTACTATTTATGTTGACTGTCCGCTGGCGAGGTCAGAATGGACCTCGCTAGCGGACAGTATGACAAATACCAGTTGCTGTCATTTAATCAGCACACCAACTAATGCACATACATAAACTTTTTACATTAAAACATTTAAAATCGCTCCAACATGTTTCGATCCTAAGATCATCTTCAGGGAGCTACACTTTTCCTTGTTAAAGTCACATATTTAAAAACACTCACTGATTAATTTCCTTATATTAACTTGGTGCTGTGGCAGCATGTCGTATTGTGTAAGTCGTACGCTGCTGAGAATGCGCCTGTATATGGGTGTGAGTCGTTTGTTATGTTGCATGAGACTGATAAAGACCAGTTGCTGTGTATACAGTGTTGAAACTCCTGATGATGAACAATAGATCTGTCCGAAACATGTAAAGTTCCTTACAAAAATAAATTTGAGAAATAGTGCGTCTCATTGGCTTTTATTATAAGAATATAAGAATCATACGGAGATTCAAACAGAGAAAGCAAAGCGCTATAGCATGCCCTTATGTGTATGTGTATATGCTCAATCTTTCAACTGCAAACAGACTATATACAGCAACTGCAGTAGGCTACTTTGTTACTTTGAAAGAACCACGACGGGCATATATATATAATATATATATTCAACTTGCGGTAAACCTCATAGCGTGTGAACATAACCTATCCGCAACACAAAGTTGTCAGCTGTATATTATGACCAAGAACAATGGCTTATCATACACATGCTTATGTCATTAGTACGAGCAAAAATGTCATACGGGCCTTTACTTCAAGTTTGGTTTGAGTAAAATTAAGCTAGACGAAGGCCGAAAATAATCCAGACGTGGAATTTTAGATATTGGTTGAATAAAATTATATACGGTCCTAAATATAAAAACGGGGGATGGAAAAGTCGGACGAATCGAGAACTAGAAGAGATGAGCAAAGGAGAAAATATAGTAAAATGGATAAAAGGGCAAAGGATAAGCTGGTTAGGTCATCTAGAGAGAATGGAGGAGGATAGGAT
>Ga0123354_10005824_pt1 | contig 18087 bp, 15 predicted proteins | sample TergutLab28metaG_2_FD_97872 | JGI IMG/M metagenome (GOLD analysis project Ga0123354, IMG submission 97872) | Labiotermes labralis P4 segment gut microbial communities from Petit-Saut dam, French Guiana - Lab288 P4 | ecosystem: Host-associated > Arthropoda: Insects > Digestive system > Gut ...
AAACACTATGGGATCCCAAAGTGGACAAAGCATCTGGTAACGAAATTGTAGGGGCCTGAAGATGACTGACATCTAGTCGAAACATGTAGCCTTACTCTAGAATAAATAGATTGTGCTGACGTAAGTTTGTGTATAGATGATTGTTGGAGGTATAAATCCACGCATTCTTAACGTTGGCCCGTGGTGAAGGTGAAGGTTCGCCTTTAAGCTTCCATTGCTGAAGGCTCGGATAGACAATCTCTGATACCATCTGAACAGTAGGGGCACCTGAACCGGTCCGTACACTGCGCGAGACTGCGGTACCTCCGCAACTGTCGGGAGCAGAATTTCGATTTCATAGTCGTTCTGCTTGCTGCCCAGTCGGTATACCGATCAAGGTCCAGATTCCTTGCGGTGGTTTACTGATCCAGACGTAGGTGTAATTATGTTGTCGCAATAAACTAATGAAAAGTTTCAATAAATGTATTTTTTTTTCTGGTCAGCTCTCTTTCTGAAGGTTCATTTTACTCCCGTAGCATTTGACCACGACATTTTCTCGACAAGAATTCTACTTGCATTTGGAAGTGCCTTATGCCACTAGTTAAGTAAGATTTCACAGAACTGAATTACAACTTTCTTTTTGAGGACCACATAAAACGGATTGGCAGACCACCCGTAGGCCGACGTCACAGAACGTGGCTCCTCTGCAGCATGCCCATTTCTTAACTTTCACCTACGGTTCACTTCCACCAAGTTATCAGAATAATTTTAGAGAGAACATTTAGGGCTGTTTATCTAAGTATTTTATCGGCATCTGCTTTATGCAGAATGGGCCACGAAAAAGTAGCTCGCCTTCCGTTTTGTAAGTGTCCTTGTGTTTTCTTCTGGCCTTAGTACGTACATTGCGTAGAGTGTTTGTACAGTTTGTCAACAGTCGTGCTGTCAACATCCCCCCTCCCCCCCAGGCTGGTCGTCCTCGATCGCATGTTGTTCTCCTGTATTTACGCTATGCTACGGACTCGGGCTGCTTTTTCGTGGCCCACTCTGTATAAGAAGGCGTACCGTTTCGGAAATGGTTTCTATTTCCGTCTTCTGGTGGAGATGTTATGATGAAATGCCTAGAGTGTTGGATCCTAGGTAGAATTACTTTCATGGCCCACGAGAAGAACAATAGAAGCATTTCACAAAATTTAGTTGATTATATATTAGCAGAGTTTCAGGTTCGAATTTTGCTTCCTGAGGGACGGAAAGTTACGCAATATTCCTCCCCTCTTTCATTCCTTCGTGCGCCCTAGCTCTAAGGAGGTAAGTGTTAGTAATTATCGTAATTTAAGTTTCCGGCAGTAATATTTCCTGCACAAAAATAAATCATCTTCAACAAATTCAAGCACACGCAAATATATGGCGGTTTTTGAAAGTAATTTTGATGTTTTGTTGACCGTGTATCTCAGTATAATCTTAGTAATTGGCCAACTTAATGCACAAATTTATCATATTCCTACATGTTTCGAGCACAATAGTGCTCGAAACATGTAGGAATATGATAAACTTGTTATAAAACAAGAATTTGTGCATTAAGTTGGCCAATTACTAAGAATATAAAAGTAAATTTGTCCCTACACATGTCGTGAAGACGTATAGGGAACTGGATGTGTGGCTCCATTTAATCTTAATCTCGGAAGCAGATATAGGTGGGTGGCCAGCCTCACGTCCCCGTCCGCTTTATCCATGGTAATAGGTAAAAAGATAAAGAAATCCCATTACAGACCTGGACAGGCCCTGAGGGTTCCAGGAGGTTGAGGATCCCAGACTTCCAGACAATCGGCACGTGAAAGTGGTAAAGTTGTCAGCCCTACACGCCGGCCGCCTTTACCCACAGGAAATATTCCTGGCACTCATTTCTGTTAGGGGCTGAGTCGACCCCAGGGCCATAGTGCGGCCGGAAGGATTATGTCAATGAAAAATTCCAGTGACACAATCGGAAATCGAACCCGCGACCTTCCGGCTTGTTTGCAGTGCCTCAACCAACTGCGCCGTAGCGTGCCTGGGAAGGGGTGCCTGTACCAATTTAATATACAGCTGCGTGGATTTCAGAATCGGTCTGGACTTTTCGGAAAAGAGATAAATATCTCGCCCTGCCGAGTTTCGAACCACGGATCGCCCAACCCATCAGTACACTGAGTAGGCTATCCCGCCCACCATTCGACACGTAGAGTCTTCGATGCTGACAGTTACGTTGGATAACCCACAAAAATAAACTCTCCTGTAAGATGCTTATGATGAAATTGTTAACGAAGGTACACGAGCCCTTCTCCCAGTGGTCAGAATGTGTTACCGGCATTTCAGGTTCAAGTCCTGAAATGGACCGGCGATCCAGGTTCAAACCCTGAACGGGCTTCTTGACATATGTTCCTTTGACTGTAAGTGACCTAACTAGTTGAAACAGCAGGAGTGTGAGGGCCGTTAAAGCATTCAAAAGCTTGAGCCTGTGTAGAACATCCATCAACTGTCAAGTTGGTAGGAATTTTTCAGCTCGGTGTTCCGAGTGAAATCCGAGACATTTGATAGTTTTGAGGACGTAATTCATTCAGTAGAAAGTGCCAGTGGGCAACACCCCTAGATATTCGTTTATCGTAAATTTGGGGTCTACTGACATTCATTAGCGCAGCCAATAAAATTTGACTTTACAAAAAATTAAATTCGGCCTATGGGGGGTTCTCCAAATTTAAATTTCGACCAACAGAATCATTTCAGTACATAAGGGAGGTTTTGGCGCGGTTTGAACCTGAATCGCCGGTCCATTTCAGGGCTTGAAGCTGAAATGCCGGTAACAAATATCTGTTCTGCAGAGAACTGATGACATGAAGAGTAATTTCATAATTCAAGAAATTCATGTGAGAGAAGTAATTTTGTTTTAAAATGACTGTGTTTTGGTTTTCTATATCGTCCACGATAATCAGGGTGTTGAGATTTTTCGGAGAAAATTGCTGCCTCTCCTCTCTCAATGTTACTAAATGTAATTCCGGTGGACCATGGTAAGTGGGTCCTTGTCACCACGGCATGGCGCGTCCTCAGGTTGCCTCCAATATAGAGGGTAACTGCGAATATGTTGAATAAGCAGTCGAGGACAGCCGAAAAGAAGTGGTCCTCCAGCTTGGAAGATGGGCGAGGTGCTAACAACTCCGCACCGTAGAAGTTTGTCTTGTTACGAAACGCTTACTCTTGCCTCGGGCCTGGATTGATCCTTTGCTACTACCTAAGCAATGGAAAGGGACATAAAATTAAGTACATGGAATATAAGGAGCCTATATAGTTCAGGTTCACGTACAGCAGTAGCCAGGGAATTAGCAAGGTGTAAATTAGTTTTAGTGGGTTAGGTGAGACAAAGAGGGCACTGTAAGAGCAGGGGATTCTATATTTCTCTACGGAAAAGACACGAAAATCATCGATTGGGATCAGGATTTTGGACACCACAGAATAGTATCAACAGTTAAGAGAGTAGAATTTGTTACTGACATCATGTCATATACAGTTCTGAGAGGTCGCTGCTTTAGTACCATTGTTTTGAATGTGCATGCACCAAGTGAGGAGAAAAGTGGTGATTCAACAGATAGTTTTTAATAGGAATTCGAGTTTCACCACATTGATCACGTATTAATAGATAGGAGATGGCATTCGAGCATAATCGATGTACGATCTTTCAGGGGAACTGACTGTGACACTCATCAATATCTGATGGTTACAAAACCTTAGGGAAAGATTGGAAGCAATTAAACAAGAAGCCCAGGAGTTTGAGGTGAAGGGATTTAATTTCAGGAAGTTGAGTGAGTTGGAGGCTAGGAAACAGTATCAGATTAAGATCTCAAACAGGTCTGCAGCTTTGGAGAATTTAAATGATAACGAGGACATAAATAAGGCCTGGGAAAACATGAAAGAGAATATCAAATCTTCAGCTGAAGAGAGTCTAGGTCTGTACGAATTTAAGCAGCAAAACCACGGTTTGATGAAGAATGTTTACAATTTTTAGATGAAAGGAAGCAGGCTAAAATGCAGTGGATACAGGATCCAAACCAAAGCAATGTAGATAATCTAAACAATGTAAGAACTGAAGCCAGTAGACATTACAGGGAAAAAAAAGAAGGTACATATGAAAGCTAAAATTGATGAACTTGAAACTAACAGTAAGATCAAAGACATCAACAGCGACTTGTACAAGAGCATCAATGACTTTCAGAAGGGTTACCAGCCTGGAACTAATATTGTGTAGGCTGAGAAGGAGAATATGATTACAGACTACCACAATACTTTGGCTAAGCAGAGGAACCATTTCTCTCTGCTACTGAATGTACATAGAGTTAACGATGTTAAGTAGACAGAAATACATACAGCAGAACCACTAGTGCCTGAGCCGTGTGCCTTTGATGGTGACATGGCTATTGAAAAGCTAAAAAGACACGTATCACCAGGTATCGATCAAATCCCATCAGAACTGATTAAACCTTGTGGTAGAAAACTCGATCTGAGATCCATAAACTTATTAATTCTATTTTGTATAAGGAAGAACTGCCCGAGGAGTGGAAGAAGTTGATCAGTCAATCATTGTAGCTATTTATAAGAAGAGTGATAAAACAGGCTGTATTAGCTATACATGTTTTTCACTTTTGTTAACTACGTGTATGATTTTATCCAACATCCTGCTGTCAAGGTTAACTCCGTTTGCGGAGGAAATTACTGGGGATCAACAGTGTGGATTTCGACGCAACAGGTCAACTACTAATCATATATTCTGCTTTCGCCAAATACTTGAGAAAATATGGGAATAAAATGAAGCAGTGCATCAGGTGTTTATGGACTTCATTCAAACCTATGTTTAAGTTAGGAGGGAGGTACTCTTTGATATTGGTGTTGAGTTTGGTATCCCCATGAAACTGGTAAGGCTAATAAGAATGTGTCTGAATGAAACCTATAGCAGAGTCCGAATAGGCAAGCACTTGTCTGAGGTGTTTCCTATTGAGAATGGTTTGAAACAAGGAGATGCTTTATCTCCATTGCTTTTCAACATTGCTTTAGAGTATGCTGTTAGGAGGGTTTAGGTAAAACAGGATGGCTAGAAATTAAATGGTACATATCAGCTTTTGGTTAATGCTGCTGTTGCTGATGATGATGATGATATATGGGGGAGAAGCGTCATTTCTGTAAAGAAAACACAGAAGCTTTTGTAGTTGCTAGTAAGGAGAAAGGATGCTGATAAAACTAGGTACATAGTCATTTCTCCAGATCAGAATACAGAAGGAAGTCACAATATCAAGGCTGATATTACTACCTAAGAAATAGTGGAAGAGTTCAAATATTTGAAAACAACCTTAACGAATCAAAGTTCTATTCAAGAAGAAATTAAGAGCAAACTGAATTCAGGGAATGCTTGCTATCATTCGATGTAGAATCGTTTGTCTTCCAGTCTGTTACCCAAAAATATAAAGATTCAAATTCACAGATATATATTTTTGCCTGTTATTTTGTATGGGTGGGAAACATGATCTCTCACATTGGTGGAGGAACGTGGGCTGAGGGTGTTTGAGAACAGGGTGGTAAGGAGAATATTTGGGCCTAAGAGGGACTAGGTAACAGGGAGTGGAGGAAACTACATACTGAGGAGCTTAATGATCTGTATTCCACACCAAATATTATTCAGGTGATCAAATCGCGAAGAATGATGTAGGGATTGCGTGTAGCACATAGGGGGAGAGGAGAGGTGCATATAGGGTTTCGGTGGGGAAATCTGGGGAAAGAGAGCCCTTGAAGGTCCCAGGAATAGATGAGAGAATAATATTAAGATGTATCTTCAGGAATGTGATTGGGGGGGGGGGCGTATGGACTGGATTGGTCTGGTTCAGGACAGGGACACGTGGCGGGTACTTGTAAACGCTGTAATGAAACTTCGGGTTCCGTAAAATGAGGGGAATTTCTTCACTAGATGAGAACTGATGAACTTCTCAAGAACGACTCTCCTCCATGGAGTGAGTGAGTAAGGAAGTAAGTATGTACGTAAGTATTTATGTAGGTAAGTAATTCAGGGTGGATTCTGTAGATGGAGGCAGCAGGTCCCTCCGAAAATTCTCAACAAACATATCATCCTACACAGAGTAATAACCCTCAAAAAGCCATCATTTGAACAACGCCCACCTTTAAAACCTGGAAACTTAACGTGCATTTTATTACAATACGGTAATTTGTCATCTGTGCAGCGGTGATGCTCTTTATGTCACCCCTCTGAAGTTCATACAGGTTTTACGCAACATATCGCATTGTGTGTTATCATCACTGCATCCAAATTTATGGACCCATGAATTTCTGCAGAAGACACGGAGCAGGTAAGTTATCCAAAACAAGAGGACGTTTCTCAATTCACCTGAAGTCCCCATCCCCAAACATTCACATGCCTGTCACCACTTAATCAATCCGTGTCACATGTAAAGGGTGATGTTCTGGTCTTATCGTCATTTTCCAGTAATTTGCCAAAGGTGTATTCGTTTTCTACCGTCCCCATACATCCCCCCACCCTTTTTTTTAGCACATTTCCTCAACATTTACTTTCTTCGCTCCATCACAACGTAAAACCAGAACCGAGAAACAAACAAACACCTAAATCCATGTAGAATCGTTAGGAGTTGCTAGCGAGGAGCGGAGGGGGCGATCAATAATCTGTAATGCATTTGCATTTGTTTCGAATAAATACGGTGCATTTGTGTACACCAGAAATATTATGTTGCAACTTTGTGTGCGAATTCAACAAATTGCTCGGGTGTATCAGTTCGTTTTAATATTTGTTTTGTAACACGCGAGAGAAACCGTAAATAGATCGGATTTTGCGGGCTATTACATTCGTTATTTTCCACATTTCGTGTTATATGGCTTCCATCTGGTTAAACGATAAAAATATACGACATATGTCCTGTAACACAGCTGGCACGTTTGAGGTTTCACCTTCCGATTGGTCGTTTAAGACTATGAATTTAAAACAAGCCAGAGATCACTGCATAGCGGATGGAAGTTTTTTTTTTATTCTTGTAATATACGTGTACGTGTACGTGTACGTACAGCAGTTGAGGAAGATTAGCTAGAAGGAGAACGTGGCGTTCAAAACTGCCTACAATATTTGAGTCATAAATCCTTGGTGGCAGGCGTTACTTCCATGATCTAGCCGTTGGTAGGAGGAAATACTAAAATGAAATTTAAATACACACACACACACTCACACGCACACGCACACACCACACATACAGACACACACCACACACACCATACATACAGACACACCACGCACGCACACGCACACAGACGCGCGCGCGCACACACACACACAAACACGCGCGCGCGCACACACACACCATACATACAGACACACACACGTGCACGCACGCACACAGACACACACACCATACATACAGACACACACACACACACCATACATACAGACACACCACGCACGCACACGCACACACACACACCACGCAACACACACACACACATACACACTGTCCGGTCGTGCTATGAATTCAAGTGGCTGAGGAGAGAGAGACACAGCTGGGGAGTTACCAGAATTTGGTGAAAATTCGGACCATATAAATGGGCCGGAAATATCAGCCGAGCTCTACTATCAGCTTTCCAAAAAGGTTTCCCTTCCGTCGTGTAAGCATTCTTCCACCTCTGATTTTTTTCTCCATAAGAACTGTTCGTACAGGGGTGTAATTCCATCTTGCTCGATGATATGAAGTTTACGGTGTAATTATCTGTGAGTCAATGTGTGGCGAAACACAAGTTGTCTTGGCTTTCGTAAAACTACCTCATTTCCGTTTGAAACCACTCTGTCTTGGTAATTTTAAACTTTTTGTGACCAACGAAACGGAAGTTCTGACAATTCAAACTTGTGAGTTAGAAGCGCCTTTCAGTACCGGCGACGAAATTGCTAACGATTTAAAATAGGAGTTGTATGATGTTTATTGCAGTAGCCATTTGTCAGGCACGTCCGCAAAGTTGCGAAAAGCGCCTGTTAGCTTCATCATGTCTGTCCGTTCGTCTGTCTGTCCGCATGGAACAACTCTGCTCTCCCTGGATGGATTTTCATGAAATTCGATGTTTGAATACTTTGAGAAAAACTGTCGAGAAAAGTCAAATTTAATTCAATCGGATAAGAATAACGGGTACTTTACACGAAGACCACTAGAAGTTTATGATCTATCTCGCTCATTTCTTCTTAGAATTAGAAATGTTTCAGACAACATTTGTAGAGGAAATCAAGACACATATTTTGTATTGTATAACTTTTTTTTTCTTTCGAAAATCGTGCCGTTTGTGAGATAATATGGAAAAATATGGTAGAGCGGGGCAGGTCATAGATGATAATATGGAGCATGCGCATTGCATGCTGGATAAATAAGGCTACACACGCACTCATAATAAGTAATACTTACTGCTTTTCCATTGCAATAATGGTTGCACGAACGCGCCTCAGTGTTACGGTATACGTACATTGCCTGTTCTGTTAAATCTGAATGTACCTATATGGCTAATAAATATACATAGGACATTGCCAACAAATATTCGTGATACTAAATCCAACTCATGTGGGTCCAGCGAGATCGGGCCTGTTTTATTTAAACTCTTAAAATGTTCCAGACTGACCAAAAAACGGTGTTACATAAATAATAACCAACACGTATACATTCACAGGCAGGATTTAACATAACACATAATTTGACTGAAAATTTTGTGATAAGCATACACAAGTTATCTATTGTTTTTTCTTTGGCACGATCGTCTTATTACAAACGACGTTTTTAAGTGTGTCTTCCAAGTAAGTTCAGTGCGTACAAAACAGAATACAATAGTTGCTATTTTTAGCAGTGGATTTTGTTTTAAAATTTAATTTTTTTTTCCTCACTGAAAGACACTCTTTTGGAATAATGCACTTTCATGTTAATGTAAAAATTATATTGTTGGAAAACAAAATATATTCAGTGTTATTGTTAGGAGGCAATAGGATCTTCACTGGTAACAAAGCAAGCAACACAAATAAAAGATCCCAAACACGATATCTCATTCATAACGAGGAGATAATAAAGAAAATTATACCAAAATAATTATCTAAATGCATTGAGATTTATCGCGTATCTTTACTTGGATTACAAGTAACTGGTAAATGTAATTTACTCTAAACTATATCTACCTCTTGGTTGTTGCAAATAAAATATTACGTAGTCATTATAATAAAAAATCTCCTTTGTTATACATTTCTTCTCAATTATATTGAGCCGGTGTTAAAAATCTTGCGTCCTATGTTATCTCTTTTCCCTCATCTGACATATCTAAACTCCCTCCGTGCTCTCTGATGCGCTTGTGCGCTCTGACGCGCCCGCTGCCCCGGGCCTCTCAATACATTCGCTATTTTCAAACCAAACAAAGAAACCCATTAATTAAGAGGCTCCATCTCAGGCTTTGCACCCTATCATAATAGCCTTAGGCAGCGAATACGTACGTGGAACAGTCTATACTGCGTTACCATCCCACCCTGACTGTATTATATTGTGCTTCTGTCCTTTTTTTGTATCTACAGTGGAAATTTACTTGTACTTAATCTGAGTCCTGATATTCCAACCGTCTAGGTTATTGGTAATTTAACGATGCTGTAGTAGCTCAGTGGGTTAGTTAAAGAAAAAAGATCAGAAAGGAAGAAAAGTATGGTGAATTAAGAGGGATTTGGAAGAAAACGGCCATACCTCGTTTAAATATAGACATACTGTTTCCACTTTCGCACAAAGGAGTCAAATAAAACCAAGAATATAGCTGGACACTTTTAATCAGCACACCAACTACATTAAAACATTTAAAATCGCTCTAAAATGTTTCGATCCTAAGATCATCTTCAGGGAGCTACACTGTTCCTTGCTAAAGTTACATATATGTGATATATAAGAATAATACGACCTTATTTATGTACATTTAACAGTATAGCGGGTATAGCTACCTAATAAGAGAAGAAAAAGTTATTAAATATTCAACACTTATATTAATATAATCGCCAACCTATTGCGTGTAATCTATTCAATATAAGCAATTTTAGTATTTTATACTAAAATAAATGAAATTATATATAGAATGAAAAGCTACCAATAAAAAGGTTTATTGGTAATTTTTCATCTTATATGTAAAAAAATTTATTTTTAGGTATGAATTATGTATATAACGCCTGTAATCCAACAATCCTAAAATTATCTATAAATAAGATAAAAGATAACTTTAGAATTGTTCGATTACAGGCCCAAATTACTTATATCCGTTGTTTTGGATTGTGATTTGTATGTATATTTTTTGTTACTAGTACGGTTTTGTTGGTTATTGTATGTTTTTTTTTTTATTTGAGGGCATGTTTGGTGGTTACTTACTTTTAAATATTTTAATGTAAAAATTTTATGAATGTGTGTCAGTTGGTGTGCTGATTAAACGACTCTGCGAAATGCACGGTGCAACGATAGAGATAGCTGGGCACATTGGTTGGCTTGCCGGAAAAACCTCGAGTTGGGTACATGCCACTTGAGTTACCCCGCACGATGTAGCTTATCATTCGTTGAGAACAAACGTCGAAGCATATCACATGACCAGTACAGTATTATCAAATATCTGGCAATAAAGTATTCAAACATTTGACACATATTACATAAATAATATTTGCCCAAAATGCGCATTAGGAAGGTCGTGTCTATCTGTAACCTGATTTCTATTAACCTTTTTGAATTCTAGGCTACATAATCTAAGAAACACAATTTTGATAAAATGTGTAGTCTACGTATTGCACACTTTAAGTGAATCTGCAATAAAACACCGCGTTTCCCCAAAATGGTTCGTCGTACGAAGTGACTTAACTTGGCTAGCATATACCGAAACTCACACACCAGTTGGTGGCAGGCCAACACCTTGGTCCAGTGTTCAAATTTGGCCCTCAGACCGGCCATCCTGACTGAGGCCTGTCGTGGTTCCTCTCAGTCGCGCAGCTAAACTGCAGGATGGAAGCTCACAATATGTCACGGCAGTTTCCTTCCACATCTTTTACTCGCAATTTCATATTTTCTGGTCCATCATTCGACACTTGTAGTTTAAAATGAGATATCAATTAGTATTACACAAACGTACGTCAGCACAATCTATTCTAGAGTAAGGCTACATGTTTCGACTAGATGTTAGTCATCTTCAGGCCCCTAAAATTTCGTTACCAGATGTTTTGTCCATTTTGGGATCACATAGTGTTTACATTTGTGGATTATTTATTAGCTAAAGCTTTCTAGAATTTAGCTAATAAGTAATCCACATGTAAAACACTATGGGATCCCAAAGTGGACAAAACATCTGGTAACGAAATTGTAGGGGCCTGAAGATAACTAACATCTAGTCGAAACATGTAGTCTTACTCTAGAATAAATAGATTGTGCTGACGTACGTTTGTGTAATACTAATTGATTTTCAAGCACATCGTGATGCCTTCATTCAGAATTAACATGAGATACTTTAAAGTGTTATGAATAAACATACAACAATAATCAAATTGCACATTTTCGCCAAGATCAGCAACTTTGTGTCACAGATGTGCCTATATCTCCCTCTTTGACAACCCCCTCTCTCTCCCTCTCTCACTCACACACATACACACACACACACACAAAACTCTTAGAAATATGGAGAATTACGAAGTCCTATTTGAGCAATTCTTTCGGCATTCCAAACCTAAATAATAATAATAATAATAATAATAATAATAAGGGGACCGCGGTGGCACAGTGGTTAAGGTGCTGTGTTACAAATCGGAAGGTCGCTGGTTCGATCCCAGTTGGAGTCAGTGGATTTTTCATTGTCATAAAATCCCTCCGATCGCACTATGACCCTGGGGTCGACTCAGCCTCTAACAGAAATGAGTACCAGGAGCATTTCCTGGGGGTAAAGGCGGCCGGTGCATAAGGCTGACAACCTTACCACCAACCTGTGCCGTTGTCATGAAATTTGGCAACCTTAACTTCCTGGAACCCTCTGGGCTACTCCAGGCCTGTAATGGGACTACTTTACATTTTACCTTTTTAATAATAATAATAATAATAATAATAAAAGCGAGAAGACTCTAAAATATAAAGACCTTACAATGGAAATACAACGTATGTGGAATGTAAAAACAAAGGTGATACCAGTAATAATAAGGGCGACTGGGACTATTTCAAAGTCATTCAGAAAACACGTGAGCAACATACGAGGAAAATATGAAGTCAAGGAACTACATAAAACAGCCATATTGGGCACTGCACACACACTTCGGAAAGTACTAATGTAAAAGTACAATAGATGCAACACTGAAACTAACGATATAAGCACCATGAATAGTAACAACAGAATAGCTGCAACACTGTATTCCCTAGAGACATAGTTTGTCTCAGGAATATAAGTGTAAATACCCTGCATAAAGGAGATGATGATGATGATAATAATAATAATATTTCAGTAAATTTGTGGCACCAATGAAATTAATTTCTTACTTAAATGTAGTAAAGAGCAGTGTAAGTTCAGGACCCTCAGATCGCCACACAAGCGCTGATATAAGCCAGCGCTTTAAAGTTACGTGCTACTGGAGTATGTGTCGATATATCGCGTATAAAAATGGCGTCACGGTCGGTGAGGTTCCGTATTCTTGAGATGGGCTTCGAGCGTGTTATTAGAGAAAACTTAACAGAATGGAAATAGACTTTCTTAAACAGAAATACTCCTTCGAAAGTGTTAAAATGTGCAAATCCGTGTGTTTGCTCAGACTTATTATTGCTGTAGATAAAGTGCTCGGGAAGAAAGTAAATTCAGACCATTTGTGGGCCTAGCTGTACGGAAATTTAAATGCGATATATCATTTCAAATTTGTAAAGAGAACGTTTGTAATGAAAACCTTATTTCACTTACTAGACTACCACTCACACCTGCATATATATATATATATATATATATGTATATGCAGGTGTGAGTGGTATAGAATTTAGGTGGTATATATAATCACATTTCATAGTTCATATATACCACTCACACCTGCATATATATAATATATAATACATATATATGCAGGTGTGAGTGGTATATATAATCACATTTCATAGTTCCCGCGTTTATATATATATATATATATATATAAACGCGAGAACTATATATATATATATAAACGCGAGAACTATATATATATAAATATAAACGCGAGAAATATATATATATATATACAAACGCGGGAACTATATAATTTGTTAATTTGTCTTCATCTGTGGGTTTCAGTTAGAGATTAAAAATTATGCTAGTATTGAGGTTTCCACTGAGGCTTGGTTGAAGTTCCCGTTCTTGTGGGACAGGACGCTGCGTCCTACATCAGAAGAAAGGATTCTTCAGATTAAATCTATATTTATAATTCAGCACCATACTGTACAAGCGTAAAAACAGAAAGCGACGGGATACCTTCTCTTTGTCACATTCTCAGAGGCTACTTCTTCGATTCACGTTGTACCCTCTTTGTAACTTGCGAGGGACATAAACAATGATGCAGTGCTTCAGCCTGCATCCGGATAGCACACCACACCACACCAGCCAAACCACAACGTAACATCAACACGCATCGAACCACAGCAATACAATCCATGAAATAACACATCAAATAGAGTCGCAAGCTCCTGAGGATGGATGTATTAACATCCGAAACATGTTGAGCATTAAATAATGAAATAAAGAAGCAAGTGACATCAAGCTGGTCTCTCTTTATTCAACTATCAAGATGATGCACGGTCCAATAAACATAAGATTGACTGTTTTATGTTTACTTTTGCAAATTATTAAGTGGCAGCAAAAGCAAAAAGCGGGCTTTTGGGCCGGCGGATAATTACAATAAATAACACTAGATTCGATGGGTTACGGTGTAATTGTATTCTTTTTTGGGGTGACTCCCTGGCGTCTGAATTTTCTGTGCCGACGTTAGGGCCTCGTTGAGCCGAACATTTCCTGTATAAATACCCTATCAATATCGTCCCAATTATTCTTCTTCTTTAATCGAATTATGAAGATGCAACAGACAGAGTTTTCCGAAACTTCGGCACAGAAAATACAGAAGCCGGGGAATCACCGAAAAGTATACAACATTCACAACACGGCGAAAGTTTGCAATAAAAATCAGTATAATTATTCCCCCGCAAATACAAAACGATATCGAAATTATGGTTGTTTTACTGAACAGTGCAGTGCACAAACGAGATGGAGCGTTTTTACTGCGCGGTACGAACTGGGTCTTTAAATGAAATAGATAAATTTCCTGTAACTCACCGTGTAACAGAAGGCACATAAGTTAATCAGTTTTTAGTGCAACATTCTTGAACTAAATATTCCTAAAAATCTTTGGGCTTCTGGCCAAGTTGATCGAAAAATTATTTATCCTAAATCTAAAAAAAAAAAAAAAAATTTCTCTAGTGACGGACGGTTTACTACTTTATACTTAATGTCTTACATTTTATTAGTGCACTGGAGAGCACAAAATATTTAAGAACTGCAGAAACGGCAAACAGTATTTTCTGCTACAAAAGAAACACCCCGCTCCTGCTTGTTTGTGGCAAGACCACCCTCTCAGGGTTTAGGATTCGAGACCGTTGCCCTCCTGGGGTGCACTGCACACAAGATTTCCCTTTCCTCTATTAGAATGAGGGTGGATGCTGTAGTGTGACGAAGGGAAGGGGTCTAAACTTGGCAACCTCTTCCGCCCACCCGGGTTTGAACGTAAACAAATCTGGAACCCATCTCAAGTCAAAACCCATACAGTAGCATCAGCTCCCCTCCATGGCAGCACATTAGACAGTCTTTTGTCTTCTGACAACAGAATATTCACCGTCTTCCTGTCAGCGAGATGGAAAGGGAGTGGTGGGTCAGACCTTGCAAGGGAACAGGACAGCCTTGCCTTCGGTTAAACACGTCTTCCCCCGAAACTGTTTTGAAATCCACACTTTAAGATCATTTGGAGGCAAAATCAAATTTTGAACTCTTTCTTTGTCTTTGTTATTCTGCACCTGTAGCACATAGGAACTTCTAACGTGACGCATAAGCAGCCCCTAAGTTGGAAACGGTATTGTAGACATGTTTTGGAGGGACGAGGTGATGGGGGAATGGAGGAGACTGCATAACGAGGAGGTAAATGATTTGTACTCCTCACCCAATATTGTGCGGGTGATAAAATCGAGAAGAATGAGATGGGCTGGGCAAGTGGCGCGTATGGGTGAGGAGAGGGAGGTGTATAGGGTCTTGGTGGGGAAACCGGAGGGAATGAGACCACTGGGGAGGCCTAGGCGTAGATGGGTGTATAATATTAGGATGGATCTCCAGGAGGTGGGATGTGGGTATATGGACTGGATTGGGTAGACCCAGGATAGGGACAGTTGGCGGACGCTTGTGAGTGCGGTAATGAACATTTGGGTTCCGTGAAATGCGGGGAATTTCTTGACTAGCTGCAAACCAGTTGTCTTCTCAAGAAGGACTCTGCACCTTGGAGTAAGTAAGTATTGTAGACATGTTTTACAATTCCTTAGGCGAATGATCGGCCCAATGGAGGAAAAGCCATAACGAATAAATAAAAATAAAAACATAAGTCCATGCTCTGATAAATATTTGAAACCGCGATCGCAGTTTCTTTGGCCGAATCCCAAAATCTAGTACTCTGGGCTATTTTCAAATACGTGTATAGGCCAGTGTTTTCACTGTGGATTTGCAGTACAATAAAGAGTAAGGTGAATGAGAAATGGTCAGAACTCCTTAACAGAAAGCATCACGTAGACTGGAAGGTGATATTAAATGCATAAACCTTTAGAAATGTCATTCACAGCGCAGGATGTTACGGCGATATATGCAACACTTAAGACTGGAGTACAATATTAAAGTGATAAATATGGAAACTCACTAGACTTTACATTTCAAAAGATTACCTCACATAGATTGAAGGGTAATAAATATTACAGAGAGAAATGCATAAATCTGCTGGTCGGAAAAGTATAATATAATTTAGATTTGACGATTAAATTTAACTTACCTAATTTTTTTCCGTCTTTAAAAAAGAATAGACCTTAATGTCTTCTGAGTCAAATATGAAAATTCCTTTAGATATTACCACACTAATTAGCTAAAATTTTTGGACAAAATTTATTTTAGCCAATTTCGCATTTTTATACGGAGGAAACATCATAGTCAATAACGGCTAAATCTGAACTCATTAACGCTAACAATGATTTTTAAGCAAGTGTTCTACGTGCTTTAAATTTGGGGTCTACTTTTTCAAAAATGGCTTTACATGTTTTTTCCTCCACCACACACATAGAATTTTGAGGTGACGCATCCAGCAAGGCTGCATTCTTAACCATATAAGTTACTAAGGGGGGGGGGAACCGTGTTACAATTGTACAGGCAGTAATTTCTTATTTATTTTCATTCCTCAAACTTCCATTCCTTTCGATCCTCCATCTATTTTTTCCCTTTCGCACTTGTACATTCATCTTCCTTCATTCTCCATTAAAAGAGTGAATTAAGTTATATCTTCATGCTTCAGACGACACAGTTACGAACATTAAGCTACCACCTGTGTCAGCGCGTGGAAACTAATTTTCATAAAAAAAGACTTAAACAAATAACCAAAAAAACCGCCTTCTTTTACGTACATAATAAATCAGTGACAATATTAATTATCTTGGTACATTCTAATAAAATTTCTCTGTACAATTATGGAAGTAACCACATAATTATTCAAGTAAGTTACCAGCCAATTTTTGTCAAGGCTGTTAAAAACATTTTAGGCTCGAAGTTGATATGTTCTTTCGAAAAGGTATAAGATTTCAGCAGCGTTTCCGTTCTTAGATATCACCGCTTACACCAATGAATTACTGATTGGGGAAAATAGGGGCAAATTATACATAAGACGTCCTGATAAAGGCCACTTAAAAATCTTACGACAGATATGCAGGAAGTAAGTTTGCAGAAACGAGCAGGAATGAGGTTCGACCGGAACACAACGTGCAGCACGAAATTGCTATAAACAAACGAAACTGGACGGGCGTGTGCACTTGATCGACACAGAGCGATTTGTGCCGTGATTTTATTGTTTGTGCCATCAAATGCAAGCCTTTCAGAAACAAATAATGATCATCAACGTGTTGTGGAAATAAACATGGCGGTTTACTGTTTTATCGGCCGTTTTTACGAGGGTGTAACACATTTCATGATGTCTAATTCCATGCTTTAGTGCATTACCATGGGAAACACACAACACACGTAAAAACGGCTGGTTTGGAAGCAAAAGGGAGTATATCAACTGAGGCTGCATTTTGCAATATGTGTGGCTGACAGAGATGGCTGGCCCAGCTGTATTATGGGTGAGTTGTTTGGCGGCGCACTCAGTGTCTCGCGTCGATGGCAGATGAATGAGTATAAATATGGAACACTGGTGGAATGATAATTGATAGTGAAAAACGGGGCACGTAGAGAAAGATCTATCTAACTGCCACATTGTCTGCTACGAATGCCAATGGCCGGTCTTGGAATCTTCGTACCTACATTAATTATGCATTCCTACACTTTCTCAACATCGCCGTGCAGTTAACAACCCTCATCCTTTCCTCTCACAACTTTTAAGGTACTGCCGTTTGGAATTAAGATGTAAAATTGCGTACACGTGTAACTAGCCAGAAGACGGTGCCACATAACGGGAAATCTCGAAAAATAAAAGCGTATTAGCTTAAATTCTGGCGCAAAAATATGATCATTTCGCACCTGCTATATGGGAAGGTGGGAAAAACTACCAACTTAACACTTGCTTTTTAAGATCCTGTTCCAGGCACGACTCCCAAAATTTAAAATTACCTTGGGCCTATTACGCAGAGGATATATATATATATATATATAGTGGTCTAGTGGTCAGAGTTTCTGGCTACAGATACAGAGGTCCCGGGTTCGATCCCCGGCGCTACCAGATTTTCTGAGTAGTTGTGGGTCTGGAACGGGGTCCACTCAGCCTCGTGAGCCTCG
>Ga0123354_10005829_pt1 | contig 18081 bp, 16 predicted proteins | sample TergutLab28metaG_2_FD_97872 | JGI IMG/M metagenome (GOLD analysis project Ga0123354, IMG submission 97872) | Labiotermes labralis P4 segment gut microbial communities from Petit-Saut dam, French Guiana - Lab288 P4 | ecosystem: Host-associated > Arthropoda: Insects > Digestive system > Gut ...
AATCGCCAAAAGCCGCGTCATTATTGGTACCGGGAGGGGGACTCGAACCCCCAAGGCCTTGCGACCGGCGGATTTTGAGTCCGCTGCGTCTACCAATTCCGCCATCCCGGCAGGGGTTTTCTCACTAGGGCAACCGCGTCCCGCTGTCAAGAATCGCTTGTAAGCGCGCCCCCCAGCTGTTAGCTGGGAACCCTTATGCACATGCCCTGGGGAACCATTGCCAACGCGGCGGCCATTGTCGCCGGGAGTCTCGTCGGGCTCATCATGCACGGCCGTTTCCCGGAAAACGTCAGGACCATCGTTTTCCAGGCGCTGGGGCTTGCCGTCATGCTGATCGGCCTGCAGATGGCCTTGAAGATGGACCGGCCGCTCATCATGGTTTTCAGCCTGGTGCTTGGCGGCATTGCCGGCGAGCTTTTGCGCGTCGAGGATCGTCTGGAGGCGCTCGGAGAGCGTTTGAAAGGGGCTCTGCGCTCGCGCAATGCGCTTTTCACCGACGGATTCGTCTCCGCGTCAATCCTTTACTGCGTGGGCTCCATGGCCATCCTGGGGGCTCTTGACGACGGCCTGCGCAATGATCCCACCATTCTTCTCACCAAGGCCACCCTGGATGGCTTCGCCGCCATTGCGCTGGCATCCACCTATGGGGTGGGGGTGATGTTTTCAGCCGTGCCCATCCTCATCTACCAAGGGGCGATGACTCTGGCCGCCGGGAGCGTGCGCGCCTTTGTCACCCCGCAATTGCTGGGCTCGCTTACGGCGGTCGGAGGCCTTCTCATCGTAGCCATTGGCATAAATCTGCTGGGACTCGCCCGCATCAAGGTGGGCAATCTCCTGCCCGCGCTCGTGGCGGCGGCGCTTTTGAGCTTCGTCCCCGCGCATGCGGCGGGCGTCATATCCTGATTTGCGTTTCACCCCGGTTTAAGCCAAAAGAGGGGCGTCATGCACGAAATGTCCATTGCCCAGTCCATTGTGGACATCCTCCGGCAGGAAATGGAGAAGCGCGGGCTCACAAGGCTGATCCGGGCCACGGTCAGGTTCGGCCGGCTGACCAACACCGTGCCCGAGGCGCTGGAAACCGGGTTTATGGCCGTGACCGCGGGCACGCCCTTGGAAACGGCGGTGTTTGAGCTGGTGGAAATTCCCGTGCGCTATCGGTGTTTCGGGTGCGGCAAGGAATTTTCCCCGGAAGAGCCGAACCGGCTGCTCGCTCCCTGTCCTCATTGCGGCGAGGAGTTTGGCCATACCGTGATAAGCGGCAAGGAACTGTACATCGATTCCATCGAGGCGGAGTGACTCATGAAGGTGTCCGTAGTGCGCAATGTATTGGAAGCCAATGATAGGCTGGCCGGGGAACTGAGAAACCTGTTCGCGGACAAGGCCATATTGGCGCTCAATCTGATGAGTTCCCCGGGAGCGGGCAAAACGAGTCTTTTGGAGCGCACGCTGGCCGATTTGGCGCCCGAGTTCAAGATGGCGGTCATTGAGGGCGACCTCCAGACCGACAACGACGCCAGGCGCGTGGCCGCGACCGGCGCGCAGGCCGTGCAGATCAACACCGAGGGCGGCTGCCACCTAAGCTGCGCGCAGGTCTTGGAGGCGTTAAAACAGCTTGATCTCGAAGGGCTGGACATCCTCTTTATCGAGAACGTGGGCAACCTGGTGTGCCCGGCGGAATTCGATCTTGGGGAGGACGCCAAGGTGACGCTTCTGTCCGTGACCGAGGGCGACGACAAGCCGGAAAAATATCCCCTGATGTTCAACTTAAGCGAAGCGGCACTGGTCAACAAGGTGGATCTCCTGCCCTATGTGGATTTCGACATGGAGCGGGCCAGACGCTTCATGCGGGCGTTAAACAAGGACATGCCCATCTTCGACGTCTCCTGCCGGACGGGGCGGGGGCTGGACGACTGGTACGGCTGGCTTCGCGCCAAGCGGGCCGCGAAGAAAACCACGAGGCCGTCAGGCCGCGAGCTGTAGCTCGCTATGGAGCGCCAAGGCCGCGTCTGGCGAATTTACTTCGCCGGACTGTATGCGGCCGCAGGCGCGGATAAGGAGACTGCTCTATGTCCGGGCTCTTTGATTCCACCACTATCGCGTCCATGACCCTGCCCAACCGCTCCATGCGTTCCGCCACCTGGGAGGGAATGGCCGGGGACGACGGATCGGTCACGCCGCAGCTCACGCAAGCGTATGTCGATCTGGCCAAGGGGCGCGTCGGGCTCATCATCACCGGGCACGCCTCGGTCAGCCCCGAGGGCCAGGCCGGGCAGAAACAATTGAGCGTCTGCCGCGACGCCTTGAGCCCGGGCCTTGCGGCCTTGGCCAAGGCCGTTCACGCGGCCGGGGGCAGGATCGCCCTGCAGTTGGCCCATGCGGGCGACCAGGCCAACACCAAGCTCTCGGGGCTCTCCTCCGTGGGGCCGACGGCGCGCGCCGTCGGAACCGCCGCCACCGGGGCCGGGACGCTTTCAAGCAAGGGACATCTTCCCTGTCATGCCCTGGATCAGGCGGGCATCGACGCCCTTGTCCAGGCCTTTGCCCGAGCTGGCGCGCGCGCCAAGGCCGCCGGATTCGACGCGGTGCAGGTCCACGCCGCCCACGGCTATCTGATGCACCAATTTCTCTCGCCGGTCTGGAACACCCGCACCGACCAGTACGGCGGTTCGGTGGAAAACCGGGCGCGCTTTCTTTTGCAGGTGGTCCGGGCAGTGCGGGAGGCCGTGGGGCCGCAATATCCCGTGCTTGCAAAAATGGATAGCGAGGATTTCATTCCCGGCGGGTTCTCCCTTGCCGACTCGGAGGTTGTGGCTGTGTGGCTTGAGGAAGCGGGCGTGGACGCGCTGGAACTCTCCGGCGGCTGCCGCCAGGCCGGCGATGCCCGCATGTCCGCGCGCAAGGGAGCGATCCGGATTCCCGACGGCGAGGTCTACTACCGCGAGGCCGCCAAGCTGATAAAGAGCCTCCTCAAAATCCCGCTCATTCTGGTGGGCGGCATTCGCTCCTTTGAGGTGGCAGGCGAGCTTATCACATCCGGCACGGCCGACTACATCTCGTTTGCCCGTCCGTTCATCTGCGAGCCGGACCTCATAAAACGCTGGCAGGAGGGCGACACGCGCCCGGCCCTGTGCGTCTCGGACAACCTCTGCTACGGACCGGCATACGCCGGGGAGGGCGTGCGCTGCGTGACGTTCGAGAAAAAGAGGGCGAATACAGAGGCAGGTCAGCACATGAAGGTTCCTCTTCAACCAATAGAAAATTTTGAAAATGAAGGATGGGATTCTCGACTAACTCCTGAATCTCGGCATCTATTTGATTTAATTGATAAATACCATATTTACTTTAACATGCAGGATAAAAAGTATCGGTGGATCGTCCGAATACTAAAAGTATTGATATTATTTTTAGCAATGGCAAGCACGATTGTGCTTGGCTTAAAAACTGTAATAACTGTTGATATTCAAGTTGTTGTAGGGTTGCTGTTGAGTTCATTTATCACTTTTTTAACAGCAATATCATCATATTTTAATTTTGAAGAGTATTGGATTAGGAATATATCTATACACATAAGGCTAAACATCATGAGAGATAATTTTATATTTTATGCAAAAGCCAATGCGTTAGATAAAGAAAGAATTGAATTCTATAGAAAAGAATTGGAAGAAATTCAAATGGAAAACATTAATTATTGGAAAAAAGCGATCAAAAGAATATGATCATTTGAATATTTTTATGTATTTGCATTGAATTTATTTGTATATTGGGTGATGGTGGAAGCATCAATGAGCTATATTGCTTATAGATTCAAAAATCAATGAGAGCAACTTGTGAATAGTATTAAAATTAAGTGTGAAAAGCATTTAGAAGAGCTTAGAAAAAGTTTGGAGTGTGCATATCCTGAAGTTAGTATATTTGATAAATCTTTATGCGTGTATGCTTGTGGTTCATTAGGTAGACTTGAAATGCTAGAGCCGTCCGACTTAGATCTTTTCTTTATTACTATGGAGGAGGATAAAAGTGGTAATGGTGAATTTTTTTCCAATTTGGATAAATATCTTTTTTTTGCAAAGCTATATGAAATAAATAAAAATTTAAAATATAAAGATCCTAGTAAGAAAGGAGGCTATTGGACTTTTATTTCTAAGAATAATCTACTAGAGATTGGAAGTAGGCAGGAAGATTATAATAATAGCTTTACTGCTCGAATGCTGCTGATTCTTGAGAGTAAGCCTGTCTATAATGAAACTGCTTATGGCCAGCTCGTAAAAGAGATGGTCGATAAATATTTTGTAGACTATTCAGATCATGCAAGTAAGTTTCACCCTCTTTTTTTGATGAACGACATATTAAGATATTGGTATACTCTTACAATGAATTATGAATATAGACGAGATGATGCTGATAATGAAAGCCAAAAATGTTGGAAGAGATTGAAACTCAAATACGCAAGATTGGTCACGTGCTTTTCGATGTTAGCATGTTTATATGAAAATGGAATTTCTTCCGAATATGTTATAGATTGTATTAAGATGACTCCTTTCGAGAGATTGTATATGCTTTCCAAAAAACATGTAAATTTAAAAAAAGTCGTTGAGAATATTGAAAAAGAATATAAATGGTTCCTGTCCTTAAAACAGTATAAGTCTGATTGGTGGGATTCAGAAGAAAATAAAGCAGCTGCGTGGAATAATGCAAAAAAATTCCACGATATCATGATGCATAAATTAATGTATTTTGTTTCTAAAGCAAACCCAGATTTGCGAAATAAAGTCGATGTGTATTGATTGTTTGGTGAAATATGAATTATTATGCTCTATTTTTAGATAATACAAGGTACATCGAAAGATGTTTATCATTGATCAGGGCTATTAGTAGTCCGGGCAGCTCGTCTTCGCCGCATATAACTTTGAGAATTTTTAAGGAATCCAAATCAAATTTAGAATATATTAAACAAGTGAGCGTATCATATCTAAACGTTATCGAGCCAGGTGCTTTTAACTTAGAAAAAAATAATAAGCCACCATTTGTTGTATATATCAGGTGTGAGTCAGAAGAGCTCGAGGGCATTGAGTATAAACCAAAATATCCATTTAGCCGCCTTCATATTACGCTATATGAGGGTAACGATTTGTATTATGCTAAGGAGCTTTTTTCTCTTCTTTCTAAAGCAAAATGGCATTTTCGATTGTCATATTCTACGCCATTAAAATTAACTGCAAAAAAAGTTGGTTCAAAGACAAGGAAGACCAAAGAATACTTTAGAAGCCTTTATAAAGAGGTGCTGGGAGTTGCTCTAGAACAAGTACCTTCCATTGAAGATACTGCTTTTAAATTGAAAACAGTTGAAAAAGTTTTAGATTATCTTCAGATTTACCTTGAAAACCAATCAATCGATAAAGGAATTGTCTCCTTTTATGAAAGAAAACCAGAGTGGGGTTCTGAAAAAAATTCTAAAGAAGCAAGATATACTGCTGGTAGTCAGTTGAGTTTTGATGTGTTACAATCTGAAAAAAATCCATATGTCAACAAACTGGTGCAAGATGCAATCTACGTTACACCTCCTGAATATGCGCGAGACATGGCGAAGTGTGCTTTAGATGCATTTGGAAGCGATTCTAGGAAGATAGATTTTGGAGATTCTGCAATAGGTACTGGTGCGTTGTTCCTTGCGCTAAAGAAATGGGTGGATATAGTTAATGAAACACAGAATTCAAAATATGAATTCAATTCTGCTATTGGAGTCGATATCGATAAAATGATGGCTCAAGAATCTTTTATCCGCTATTCAAAACGTGGCTTAGCAGTGATTTATGGCGATGCGATATTGCCAAATACAGATCTAGGCTTAGCTAGAAATTTGATGCTTGTAAATCCTCCGTATAATCGTCATGAAAATATACCAAAGGGCTATCAACAGCGCATTAATGCTTTTGCAGAAAAGCAAACAGGGATTAAAATTTTGGGAGATGCAGGCTTATATGTTTACCACCTTTTAATTATGGATAAATGGCTAGGAGAAAATGGCGTGGCGGCCTGGCTCATTCCTAGTATTTTTCTCCAATCGCGATATGGGAGGGCTGTCAGAGAGTATTTATTGAATAATGTTCAGATGGTACAGTTGCATGTTTATGACGAAGAAAAATTGCAATTTGATAATACACACATTTCAACAACAATAGTTACTTTTGAAAAAAAATCAAAAGTAGACTCTGCTAATATTCGTATTTCGTATGGCGACTCTGTGATGAAGCCATTGTCTGTTTTTGAAGCTAGATCCGCTGACTTTGAAGACTCTTTAGAAAATTGGCGCAAAATTATCTACAGGACATGCACATCTCAACATAAGATTGGAATTAGTCCTAAAATAATTAGATTTGACGAATTATTTGATATTAAAAGAGGTCTAGCTACTGGTGCAAATTCTTTTTTTGTGTTGGATAGAAAGAAAGCGGAGCAAATAATGATTCCAAATTTTGCTCTAAAGCCGATACTGCCAAAAGCAAGATATTTGAATTCATTGATTATTAATGCGCAAGAGGATGGTTTTCCAGATGTATCTCCGCAGCTAGTACTGATAGACTGCGATATTAATGAGAAAATCATAAGTCAGAAACATCCAAATTTTTTTGCCTACCTTGAAATGGCGAAGCAAAAAGATGACGATGGCAAATCAATTGTCGATAGAGCATTAGTACGAGGAAGACGGCCATGGTATAAACAAGAGAAGAGAGAGGCTCCACCTTTCCTGTTGACGTATATGGGGAGGAAAAAAAGTAAATTACCGCCGCTGTATTTTATTTTGAACAGATCTGAAGCGACGGCATTAAACACATATATTCTTTTGTACCCTAAGCCTTGGCTAGATAAGTTATTAAAAGAAGACATGTCGCTGTATGAAAATTTACTTTCATCACTCAATCAAACCGCTAAACAAATTATTTCACAACAAACACGTATCTATGCTGGTGGACTTCAGAAACTTGAGCCAGGTGAGCTGAAAGGATTATCTCTGATCGATATCCCATCAAAGATAGCACAGGCATTCGAGCATAATAAAAATGATTTCGGTGGGTTTTTTCACTCTCAAGGCTAATTAGTCGGTACACGGTGACGTACTACAGAATTTTGCCGAACATCCCGCAGATAGGCTGCTCAACAAAGTCCCGCGCCTAAATATACTCTCTCCTGTTCAGCCCCAGCAAACAAAACACTTCATACGTAATAGTCCCCCACCAGCCCGCCAGTTCCTCCGGCGTTATAACGCCCGCGCCCTCGCCGCCAAGGAGCCAAATGTCGTCTCCGGGCGCGGCGTCCGGGATGTCCGTCACATCCACGGCGGTCATCTGCATGCACACCCGCCCGAGCACCTTGGCCCGCCTGCCGCGCAAGCACATCTGCGCCTTGCCCGAGAGCCCCCGCGAATAGGCGTCCGCGTATCCCACCGCCGCAATGGCCACGGTCATGTCCTTTTGGGCCGTGTACGTGCGGCCGTAGCTGATGGACTGCCCGGCTTTGAGCGGATGCACGGAGAGCAGCTTCGTTTTCACGCTCATGGCGGGCTTTAACCCAAGGCCCGCGTCGTGGTTTAGCGTGCCGTAAAACGGGTCGCACCCGTAGAGGGCTATCCCGCCGCGCTGATAATCCAGATAAAGGTCAGGATGCGCGAGAATCGCCGCCGAATTGGCCAGGCAGGCCTTGGGCGTAAACCCTTTTTTCGCAAAAGCCTGGCGTATGGCCGCAAACGCCGCCTCCTGCTCGCGAACGTACGCCAGAGACTTTGGTTCATCCGCCGTGGCTAGGTGGGATGCTATCATCCAAAAGCGCACGTGCTTCATAGTGCGCAGTTTTTCGGCGAGCCGGGGGACGTCCGGCAGGGTAAATCCCAACCGCCGCATCCCGGTATCGAGCTTGAGGGCGACGGATATCGCCGTGTTCTTGGCGTCTCCGTGGCGTTCAAGCTGGTCGATCTGGTCGAAAGCATGGATAAAGGGGATCACATCAGCCGCCCAAAGAAGCTCGTAGTCAGCGTCCGTCACGGGGCCGAGAAGCGCGATGATGCGCTTTGCGTATCCGCTCTCGCGCAAGGCGCAAGCCTCGCTCACGGTGCCCACGGCAAAGGTGTCCGCGCCGGCCAGGGCCAGGGCTTCGGCGATTTGCGTCAGGCCGTGCCCATAGGCGTCGGCCTTGATGACAGGGATCACGGCATGGGAGAGCGCGTTCAACACGTGATAATTATGAACGATGTTGGCCGGTTGGATGATGGCCGTCACCAGATTGTAGGGGATGCTCATCGCAAGCTCCATTGCCCCGCGGTTCACCTTGGGGTAGTCTCAAAGGCATGAACGATTATCGCACAATCCGCGTTTTGCCGCCGCACCTGCAAAATCAGATCGCCGCCGGTGAGGTGGTAGAGCGGCCGTCAAGCGTCGTCAAGGAATTGGTGGAAAATAGCCTTGATGCCGGGGCCGACCGGGTGCAGGTGGCGCTTGAGGGCGGGGGGCTCTCGCTCATTTCGGTCCAGGACAACGGGCGCGGCATGGAGAAGCGCGAGCTTGCGCTTGCGCTCACCCGCCACGCCACCAGCAAGCTTTCCGCCCTGGAGGATCTGGACAGCCTCGGCACCTTTGGGTTTAGGGGCGAGGCGCTGCCGTCCATCGCCTCGGTCTCGCGCCTTCGCATGAGTTCCAGAAGTAAGGACAGCCCGGACGCGCACTTTGTGGAGGTGCGCCACGGCCAGGTAGTGGAGGAGGGGCCGGCCGCCCAGAACCGGGGCACGTTGATCGAGGTGCGCGATCTTTTCGCCAATGTCCCGGCGAGGCTCAAGTTCATGAAGTCGCAGGCGACGGAGGTGAAGCGCTGCCAGGAGGTGTTGGAGCGCGTGTCCTTGGCCAGGCTGGACGTCGCGTTCAAGTTCACCGTGGGCGAGCGCGCGGTGCTGCGCTTCGTGGCGGGTCAGGATTTGCAGGCCAGGCTTAGCGTCATCTGGCCCCCTGCCGTGGTCCAATCCCTGACGCCCGTGGAAGCCGAGATGCAAGGGAGCTGCGTGACCGGATTCGCGGGGCTGCCCCATGCCGGCCAGGCTAGGCCGGACCGGATGCTTTTTTACGTGAACGGCCGTCCCGTGCAGGACAGGGTGCTCCTGCGCGCCGTGCGCGACGCCTACAAGGGGAGGATGCTCTCCCGGGAATACCCGGTGGCCGCGCTTTTCATCACGGTGGGACCGGGCGAGGCGGACGTGAATGTCCACCCGGCCAAGACCGAGGTGCGCTTCCGTGACGAGAAGCTCCTGTTCACGCTTGCGCGCACCGCCGTGGCCAGGGCTTTGGACACGTCCGCGCCGTCCGCGCGCATGAAAAGCATCCTGGACCATAACGCCCCCGCGCTGCAGGGCCACAGGCCGGCCGCCTCCGATATCGACTCCGGCAATGCCGCCGCCGATGCCCTGGACCTGCCTCCCAGGCCGTTTGCGAGCAAGAGGCTGGCCCCCTACCGGGAGTATCTGGCGGAGGTGGCCAAAGAGCGCCCAAGTCCGTCAAGCCCGCCAAGTTCGCTGGACCCGCCAGGTGCGTACGATCCGCGCGACCCTGACGGGATAGGCGCTTCCAGACTGCGAGGTGCGGACTTTGGCGAGTCGGACGAATATTTGCGCGGCCTGCCGGAGAGAAGGCGCGAGTTCGACTCCCCGTACGGCTCCGCGCCAGACGATATCAAGGAGAGCGAAACCCGGCCAGGGCGAAGGTTTGAGCCCCGGGCGCTGCATGAATCCCAGGCCCCTTACGGCGCGGGCGAAAAGCAAGACGGCGCTCCGCGTGTTTCGGCCAAAGGCGGCCGGTTAAAGTCCGGCATGGAATACCTGGGACAAGTGGCAGGCACGTATCTGGTGTTGCGTCTGGGCAGCACGGGCCTGGCCCTGCTTGACCAACACGCGGCGCACGAACGGGTGCTCTTTGAGAAGATGAAGGCCCAGGGCACGCGGGGCCAGAGCCAGGCGTTGGCCATGGGTTTTGAGATGAGCCTGCACCCGGCGGAAGCCAAAAAGTTGACGGCCCTGTGGGCGGATTTGACCGCGCTTGGTTTCATGCTGCAATCGGTCAAGCCCGGCGTTGTGGCGGTGCGGGGCATTCCGCCGCTTCTCTCCACGGGCCAGGCCAGGGAGTTTTTGCGCGAGATACTCTGCGGCCAGGCCCGCTCCATGGAGGATCTCTGGATTATGATGAGCTGCAAGACGGCCATCAAGGCCGGCGACGCATTGGCCTACGACGAAGCCCTGGCCCTGGTGGAGGCCTGGGGTGAAATCGCCGACCGGGATTATTGCCCGCACGGCCGCCCGGTGGTGGTGACCTGGGATACGGCGGAGTTGGAGAAGCTCTTCAAGCGCAGAAAGTGAGGCGCACCGTTTCGCTATCGCCCCGCCCTCGTGAGCCTTCCCGCCAGTTCCACGGCCGCGAAAAAACTTCCCATGTCGGCCGTGTCCTTGCCCACCAGATCGTAGCCCGTGCCGTGGTCCACGGAGGTGCGCACAAACGGCAGCCCCAGGGTGACGTTCACCGCCTGCCCGAAGTGGACGAGCTTTAAGGGCGCAAGCCCCTGGTCGTGGTACATGGCCAGGACCGCCGGAAACTCCCCCTGCCAGGCGCGGTGGAAAATGGTGTCCCCGGGCAGCGGCCCGGCCGCGTCGATTCCCGATTGTCTGGCCCGTTCAATGGCCGGAACAATAATCCGCGCCTCTTCGTCCCCTATGGTGCCCGCTTCCCCGGCGTGGGGATTGAGCCCACACACGCCCACCGGACCCCTAAGCCCGAGCGTCTTCACAAAGCCGGCGGTAAGCGTGAGGCAGCGCACTATCCGCGCCTCGGTGACAAGGTCCGGCACGTCTTTCAGGGGCGGATGGGTGGTCGCCAGACTCACCCGCAGCTTGGGGCCGCACAGGTGCATGCACACCCCCTGTGGGCCGACATGCGCGCGTTCGGCCAGAAACTCCGTGTGGCCGGGAAAATCGAACCCCGCGGCCTTGAGCCCCGCCTTGTTCAAGGGACAGGTGACCAAGGCGCGGGCTTGGCCTTTAAGCAGGATGTCGCAGGCCAGATCGAGCGAGAGCCCGGCGGCCAGGCCGCCCAAGGCGGAGAATTGACCCGGTGCAAGGGAAAAGCGTTCCAGCCCGTCCGGCTGGGTAAGGTAAATGCCGGGCGGCCGCCCGGAAAGCGGGCGTTCGGCCGTGTCCACAAGGGAAAGCCGCGTCCAGGGGCGGCCGATCCCCAGGCGGTCGGCGTGAAAAGCCAGGGCGGACTCGGGGCCGATGAGCACGAACCGCGAAGCGGCGGCTTGCCTGGCGGCCAGCCAGCGGCAGACAAGTTCGGGGCCCAGTCCGTTGGGGTCGCCCAGGGTGATCAAAATAGTCTTACACATCACACATCGACGCCAAGCTCCCGGTAGACTTCAAGATACCGCCTGGCGGCGCGTTCCCAGGAGAAATCGGTGAGCATGGCCCGGCGCTTGATCTTTTCCCACAGGGCGGGCTTGTCGAAAACCGCGACCGCCTCCCGGATGCTTTTCAAAAAGGCCGCTGCCGTGGCCTCGGGGAAGGTGAAACCCGTGCACTTGGGATTGGGGTAGCCGATGATGGTGTCCGAGAGGCCTCCCAGGTTGGTGGCCACGGGCGGGGTGCCGAAGCGCAGGGCGTAGATTTGGGTAAGCCCGCAGGGTTCGTAGCGCGAGGGCATGAGAAAAATATCCGAACCGGCCTGGATGCGGTGGGCCAGATCCTCGGTGTAGCCGATGCGCACGGCGAGCCTGCCCGGATACCGCTCCATCATGTCCATGAGCGTCGCCTCGTGCTCAAGGCCGCCTTCGCCCAGCACCACGACGCCCAGGTTCATGGTCATGAGTTCGGGCAAAATTGTGATGAGCAGGTCAATGCCCTTCTGACGCCGCAGGCGTCCGATAAAGCCGAGCAGCGGCCGGTCTTCGATTTGGGGATTGAGGTCGAGTTCGGCAAAGAGCGCCTTTTTGCACTCGGCCTTGGGGGAGGCGTCCTCGGGGGAGTAGGTGCAGGGCAGATAGCGGTCGTTGCTGGGAGACCACACGGAGTAGTCCGCGCCGTTTAAGATGCCGCGCAGATCCGCCTTGCGTTTGCTAAGGATGCCTTCCAGGCCGCAGCCGAACGCGGGCGTCAAAATTTCCTTGGCGTAGGTGGGGCTTACCGTGGAGACCATGTCGGAATAGGCGATTCCGGCCTTCAAGAGGTTGAAATCGCCCCAGAATTCCACGCCGTCCTGGGTCCAGGCTTCGGGAGGCAGGCCCGAGTTCTCGAAGAGCCTGGATGAAAAGCGGCCCTGGAACGCCAGGTTGTGGATGGTGAGCATGCTTTTGGTGTTGCGCCAGAAGGGGTCGATTTTCTGCCAGTAATGCAAATACGCGCTTGTCACGGCGGCCTGCCAGTCGTGGATGTGGAACAGGGCCGGGGCGCTGTCCATGCGCCTGGCCCATTCCAGGCAGGCGCGGCAGAAAAAGATGAAGCGTTCGCAGTTGTCGAAGTAGTCGCCGTCGTGCGTGTTGTAATAGAAACGCCGGTCGAAGTATTCGCCGCGCTGGACAAAGTACACGGGCAGGCCGTGATAGTCGGCCCTGTAGATCTCGGCGGTGATGGGCTGCCACGGATAACCCACGGGGCAGCGGGAGACCAGAAGCCGCAATTTGTAGTCGCCCGTGCTCAACCGGCCGTAAAAGGGCGAAATCACGGCCACGTCCACGCCCATGTCGCGCAAGGCCAGAGGCAGGGAACCAAGGACGTCGCCCAGCCCGCCGGTCTTGGAAAACGGGTACATTTCCGATGCGATAAAGACAATCTTGTGGCTAAACGGCATTGCGGCCCCCGTCTGGCTACGCGCCCGCCATCCGTGCCGTCGGGCGCTTCGTCGGTTCTTTTTCTTACGTCGCACTCCCCGAAGTCTGATTCAATCGTCTGAAAATCCGCATGTAATCGGCAAGAATGGCCGCATGGTCGAAAGCCAATGCCGAAGGGAGACCGTCCAAGGAAAATATCGCCGCGTTCCTGGCGTCGTCGCCGGCGTTCAGTTGCGATACGTCCACGGGCAGGGCGGTGAAGACCACGCTCATGGTGTGTTTTCGCGGGTCGCGCCTGGGATCGGAATAGACGCCCAAAAGCCCGGTCAGCTCGACATGAAGCCCTGTTTCTTCCAGGGCTTCGCGCACGGCGGCGTTTTCCACGGTCTCGCCGTAGTCCACGAATCCGCCCGGCAGAGCCCATCCATGCGGCGGATTGGCCCGCTCAATGAGCACCACGCCGCGCCCTGGACAGGAAATGACGATGTCGACCGTGGGAATCGGATTGCGATACGTTTCCACGGGGTTGCCCGTGTGTTCGCGGAAAGTGGCGTCTTTGGCGTTCATGACATATTCCACAAAGATGCTAATGTGGATTCTATACGCGGTGAGGCCCCTCCTGACAAGGTGGTTCTTGGCCGGTGATCGGGCGACAACGCGCCGGACGGTGGGGTTCAATATTTTCAACCGGTGCTTTTTCGGTTTGGGCTGGTAGGCCGGTCCATGGCGCGATCGGCGGCGGACAGTGCAAGGAGGGGACAAATGCCGGTTGCCCAAAACGAAATCGGCTTTCAAGGCCCTGGTTTCCTTGAAAGCCGATTTTGGCAAAAGGAGGAAAGATATTTTGGGATAAGCAAACGCCGTGCCAACTTCTTTGCTCCTTTTGGATATGAATATAACACAATGAAATAATTAAAACATTTATTCACGCTGAAAGACGGCCGCCACCGTATTGTCGTCAAAAATATTGAACCTCCACCGCCCCGGCCCGCTATCAAGGCCTTCTTAAGTAAAAAAACTTTTACGACTCCGAGACCGGGCGAAAGCCGTTTTGCGTTAACGTGTCGATGGGCAGAGCGCCCGCCCTGTACACGATGATCCCCCGGCCGGCCAGGGGCGCGACCACCGTGGAAGCCAACCCGCCCGCCGGACGCGGCTGCCCGGCGAGAAGGGCATCCGCTGCCTGGCGCACGGCGGGGCAGAGCTGTGCCAGGTCATTGACCGGCGCTTCGCCGCTGACGTTGGCGCTGGTGGCCACCAAGGGCGTTTTCGCGGCCAGACACAATGCCCTGGCCACCGGGTGGGGAGTAAGCCTGACCGAGACAAAGCCTTTGGCGTCCGCAAGCCTGGCCGGGAGGCCGCTTTTCATGGGCAGAACGATGGAGAGCGGCCCGGGCCAGAACACATCCATAAGCTCGCGGGCGCAGGCGAATCCCGGCCAGCGTGTCCGGGCGTTATCGTCTTGTATCAGGGCCAGTTGCGCCCTGTCGCCGATAATGACGGGCAGGGGTTTGGAGCCGGGCCGCCCCTTGATGGCGACGATCCTCTCCAGGGCCGCGGCGTTCCCCATGGCGGCGCCCAGGGCGTAGAACGTCTCGGTGGGGTAGACGATGCAGCCGCCTCCGGCGACAACCTCCACCGCCCGGCCGAGCGGACTCTCCGGAATAGCCGTATCCTTTTCGCACGCCATGGCTCTCTATCCTTAACGCAAGGGACTCGCCAAAAAAAGACTTCGATGGTAACAAATCCACATCAATAGGGAGGTGACAGTATGGCTACTTCAAAGGGGATGCAAGCGGCTGCGATAGTCCGGCAAAGCGTTGCGGATTTGAAAATTGCGTGCGCGGGCTTGGGCGAGGCCACGGCGTCGCGCGCGCCCGAGGGACGCTGGTCTCCCAAGGAGATACTGTCCCACCTTCTTAATCCGGAAGGAAAAGACTGGGTTGCGATCTCCAAACGTGTTCTCGCCGAGGACACTCCAACCATCGACCTGTACGCCGAAACCTTCTATTCGGCCGAGCGCGCCCAAATGAGCTTTGCCGCGCTGTTGGCCAGGCTGGAAAAAGATTACGAAGCCCTGGCGCAACTGGCCGCCGGTCTTTCGGACGAACAACTGGCCCGCAAAGCCCATATCTCTCTGTTCAAGGATTCGCCGCTCGGGGAATATCCGGCGCTGGGCGACGTCATTGCTGGCGTGGGGGCGTTCCACGTTCCGTTCCACATTGACCACATACGCGAGATAATCGAGGCCCTCAAGACAGGCGGCAGCGCCAGATCCGTCCCGACCGGAGCGCAACTGGCGCAAACGATTCGCCAAAATGCGGCCGACCTCAAAATTGCGTGCGCTGGGCTGGACGAAGCCACGGCATCGCGCGCGCCCAAGGGACGCTGGTCCCCCAAGGAGGTACTCTCGCATCTGCTTGGCCCAGGGGCTGGGGGAACAGACATTCTTATGGCGGTCTTCAAGCGCATCCTTACCGAGGACACCCCGACCATCGACATAGTGCCTGATGATCCCTTTTATTCAGCCGCGCGTGCCCAAATGAGCTTTGCCGCGCTTCTGGCCGAAGTGGAGGAAAAGTTCGAGGCCATTGCGGCGTTCGCCGCGAGCCTCACGGATGAACAACTGGCGCGCAAGGCGCACATCCCGGCATTCAAGGATTACCCCCTGGGGGAATACCCGGCGCTTGGGAACTTTATCGGCGGCATTGGGGCGTTTCACGTCAAATTCCATATTGACCATCTGGGCGAGATAACCAGGGCGCTTTCCGGGAAGTAGCGGTGAGCCCATCCGGATATCGGATCCCGATAGGAAATCATCCGGCAAAAGACATCCCCATAGGGACTCTGAAAAAAATTGAACGGCTGACCGGAGTGAAGCTGCGTTAGCGCGGATGGACGCCACCTTCTTTTTGAGAAGGGAAATTCTATGAAAAAGTTTTATATCGCCGGGATAGTCCCGGAAAGCGCGGAAGAAGGCGGCGGATACTCGGTGTATATTCCCGATGCGCCCCAGGTCGCCGCAGGCGGTGAAACTATCGCTGAAGCCATTGGCAATGCGACGTCCGCCCTGTATCTCGCCTTGCGCGGTTTGGCCGAGCTGCGGGCCGCCATACCGGAGCCATCGGCCATGGAGGATGTCCGGCCCAGGGTACGGGCGGAGCGGGAAGGAGACGGGCTACCCTATCCGGAAGAGACGGTGTATCAGTATATTCCCGCGCCTAACCTGGATATGGCCCCGGTGCGCCTGAATGTTTCTTTGGCCAAGGCGCTGGTGGAAGAGGTGGACGATGTGACCGGCCGCGTGGGCATGACCCGCTCCGGCTTCATTGCCGCCGCAACGCGGGAATACCTGGATCGCAGGGCGTCGAACCAATAACTATCTTATTTGAATATAAGGGCTAAGCGGCTATCGGCAATTTTCATCCGCGCGGGATTCCGGTCGCTTTATGCAGTCGCGTCGCAATATCCACGCCATGAAAGCCTGTATCAAAAGATACTGTTTCACCGTTCAAATAACCGTAGCCGAACTGGCCTACGAACAGCGCAGCAATCTCATGATTCTGGGAATCGTAGAACAGAACGCCCCAGCGAACATCGGAAGGATGATCCACGTGTTTGACCGTTATGCCGGAAAACACCGGACCAAACGTCTCTACGAGATTTTTATCGAACGTCTTCACAATCTCCGCCCAATCTCGCAAGAGTTGAGGGGTTAAGGACACCCGCGTCAGCGCAGAATCAGAGAAATGCAGCACTTGAATTTTCGCAACGGTTCCGTCTTTCAACAGAGTTTTGAGCGTTTCCAGATCAGATTCCGCGTGAGTCTGCGGCACAGTTTGGCCGTAGACACATATCGGAACAAGCAAGAAAAGGATCATCAGACATAACGCACGCATGACTATCACTGAGACCGATGGCCGGTCTACTCCGAGCCGCTTGCTGAAAAACGAAAATTCCGAAGAGCCAGCTGAACGATGGGATGGGGCCACGATTCATACGTGACGAGTCCGGCCTCCACCGGCAGCACATTTGTTTTATGAATGTTTTTGCTCCCAGGAATGGTCATCACAGCATCAAACTGTATTTGGCGCTTCAGGGTGTTCCGGGTAACAAGCAGCATCATGAAAGTGTCGTTTTTTGCGGGCTCTTGCGTGAATTTGAATGTAATATCAGCCTTGGAGAGATTGGGCTGATAAACAACATCAGTAATCTGATCCCCAGCTATGACGACGTTGATTCCAAAAGAATCTCCAGAGAAAAGGTACACGGTATTGTCCGCTACATAGGGTATCGGCTGGAAATCCTCCACGTAGTAATGCTGGTTGTCAATTTCCAGCTTCAGATGAAACGGTTTCCGAAAGACAGGTTGATTCTCCGCATAAGCCTTCGGGGTATCTCCCGCGTGGACACTACAGACGACCGGCATAATGCCAAGAAAGAGAAGCAACATGCAAGATCGCAGCATGGCAGAGCTCCCAACGTGTCCCGCAAGGCTATATGGGTTCCAAAGGGCGAAGCCCTTTGGCGGGAGAGCCCCGAGAGGGCGGAGCCCTCTCGGGCGGGGCCTGGGGCGGAGCCCCAGCTAATCTCCCAACACGTAGCTGAAAATAAGCGGCGCCACGATCGAGGCGTCGGAATTAATCATGAACTTGGGGGTATGGATATCGAGTTTGCCCCAGGTGATTTTCTCGTTGGGCACGGCCCCGGAGTAGGAGCCGTAGCTGGTGGTGGAGTCGCTGATCTGGCAGAAATAGGCCCAGAACGGGGTATCTTCGAGTTCCAGGTCCTGGATCAGCATGGGCACGACGCAGATGGGGAAATCTCCGGCGATGCCGCCGCCGATCTGGAAAAATCCGATGGGCGTCTTCTTTTTGGCCATATCGAGATACCAGCGGGCCAGGTGTTCCATTTGTTCGGTGCCGTGGCGGATGGCGCCATGGTGCTTCACGTTGCCGCGAATGATCTCGGAGCAGAAGATATTGCCCAGCGTGCAATCCTCCCAGCCGGGGGTGTAGATGGTTAAGCCCATCTCTTTGGCGGCCAGCACCCAGGAGGCCTCGGGGGGCATTTGGAAGTGTTTTTCGATGCCGGGCTGGTCCAGGAGTTCGTACATGAACTCGTAGGGGAACTTGGGGGTGTTTTGTTCGGCGGCCTTTTTCCAGAGCTGGGTGATGCGGCGCTGCACCTGGCGCATGATGCCTTCGGGAATGCAGGTGTCGGTGACGCGGTTGAAGC
>Ga0123354_10005835_pt1 | contig 18077 bp, 13 predicted proteins | sample TergutLab28metaG_2_FD_97872 | JGI IMG/M metagenome (GOLD analysis project Ga0123354, IMG submission 97872) | Labiotermes labralis P4 segment gut microbial communities from Petit-Saut dam, French Guiana - Lab288 P4 | ecosystem: Host-associated > Arthropoda: Insects > Digestive system > Gut ...
AAGACCTATCACATCCACTGAACAGTTTCACACAATTCTTACAATTAATTTCAACTACATGCACCAATTTCTCAAATTTATTTTTGGAATAAAACTCTACATGTTTCAGACAGTTCCCCTGTCCATCATGAGGAGTTTTTCAATGTACCCACAGCAATGGTATATGTCATACAGGTTTGCTGTGTGTACAGTGAAAAACTCCTGATGATGGACAGAGGTTTGAGAAATCAGTGCACCTAGTTGGTTTTATTATAAGAATTTATCACAATGCCCAGTCACCTGAATGTAAAGATTTCACACAAATTGCAAGTGTGTATGCCATAATATGTGGAAGCTGATTCCACCTTCCATCTACTCGTATATTATCACTGTACTTCCTTCTGTACCAGAACCCTTTCACGGTACCATACAGCATATTCTAAATAGTAATTTCAAAACTGTCAAACTCACTTTGTCAATAGAGTGAAAGAGCACTTTCTGAAAATCAAACCAAGTTCAGGAACCCCTCATAGGGACAGACACAATCAAACACAGACAATGGGAAGGATGACAAGGAATGATAAAAAGTAAACTGGACAGTTAGACATTTAAATAATCTCACACAGTGAAATCCCTATTCAATGAATGTCTGGGGGAATGGCATTTCTTACATTATAACGAGGATTTCACATATGTATAATTGTCATAAAATTGTACAACAAAACTGTTCATCATTCTCTCAGCCTTACTGTATGTATTTATAAAAAAATAATTTCTTTACATTAGCTCAAGAAACCACTTTTATACAAATAAAAAAAATTACATGATCAATAATATCATGTAAATTTCTATATGACACAAAATAAACACTAAAAGAACATAAGTTCTGAATCAAAGTGACTGATGCCACAAGCAGCATGGCTTTGGTGCATGTTCAGAATGTGACGTCGACTCCACAAACATCACTTTCGCGTGTTAAAAATAGGTGGCATAGAAAACGTGTAAACATCAGCTGTCATTTCAATCATAATTGTATTAAATTTACATATAAAGTCTGTAAGATCAAAAATTCATTCCATTAAATGTGGATTATTTATTAGAACTAAATTCATTAGTAAAGTGTGACAACAAATTTGCAGATAAAGTGAAGGGGCTCTAATTTTCTTTACGCTTTAACATTCACAATTTATTTTAATTGTTAAACATAAATAAAACTATATTATTATGAACACACTATAAAATCAAATGTCATTATGTACATGGTTTATGCTGGGCCTTGTCTGGGATAAGAAAAACTATTCACTAAATTGGGATTTCACTGTAACTAGAATACAGTACATAAAAACAGAATACCTCGGCACGATCCCGTGCGTGGCTAAACACACGGAATACTGGGAATATGACTGTAGGTTATATGTTTATAACATCTATTTTTAATTTTAACACTACCATCATTACTGTTTTTGTAACTAATATTATTATTATTTGTTTCACTACTGTACATTAAAGGCATTAACAGTAAAAGAGGTGCAATTATGCAATAAAAATCAATTATGTGTGCAACACCTTATCCTAGCAATACCAAACACCACCACTATGCTTGTGGTACAATGGGAGAGCAAGAAATAAAATGCACAGTACCAATTTATACAGCAGTGACTTGACAGATGATAGCTGGAACACAGTCAAACCATCATCTAGAGAGAATCCTTAATAAGTGATGTCAGTATGTTATTTCGGTTTGACAATGAGTATTACAGTTTGACAATAAAGTACTTGATGGCCAGTACCCTGTCTCATTGGTTTACATATGTCCACAATATTGCCATAATGCTGCCTGTGAAACAGTGCTGACACACATCACTGCAGTCAGCAGCCTAGTCACTTCAAGCATGGCACTGTTACAGCAGATTTACTTGAGATAATGGGATACTAGTCACAAGAATGTATACAAAATATTTCATGTCAAGTCAAACATATCACAGCAGTGAGATGAAAGCACAGAAAGCCTGGGCACCAGTATCTACTTAACACCATTAACCACGTGTCAAAACAATTATTAATCTGTTCCAAAAAAAAAATTTACAAAATACTTACAAATTTGTACAAACAAGTAGTCTACAGCCATATGTAATGTGATAACATTTAGGATTGAAGTTTCATTTATAAATTAAAACAATCCCACAACTTGGGGAGGGAAAAAAACTTAGGAAAGAAATGTACAACAATTTGCCTTTGTCAAAAATGTTCTATGTCTGAATTCTAGTTCATACAGTTCAATCCACAGCATTTAATTGTTTTCTACAAAAAATGGTGTCCTCTAACGTTTGGAACTGCAGTAAGCTCATTCAAAAAATGAGAACTTTGACAACAGCAAATATTCACACCCACATACACAAGTCCCAATACTAAGAACAACTGCTTTAGTTAGCCAGAGCAATAAACAAAAATGGCAGATTTCTGCATTAAAGTGTAACTACGGTAGACAAAAATCGGTCTTATGCAACAAAATTCAACAGCTTCACTGCAAAAACTTCAACCTCAAATATCAGTCAGCAAATCCCTCTTGAACCTTACAAATATAAGATGAAAATATTATAGGATGTGTATGAAATGTGCATCTTGGTGTTACAGTAATTCAAATTCCAAAGCATCATACAACAGAGCATAGCAATTATCAATTATGTCCATCTACATATAAAATGGAACAATTGTTTTTATAAAAGTGGTAGGAAGGTTTTGGCATAAAAAGAATGAGGAGTGTTCTTATTTTTAAAAAAAAGGAGATGTAATAAATGAAAGATAATAGAAAGCCTCAATTCAACACACCATGTTCAAAGCTCTCATACAAAATATTTTATCCTGGTGCACACAAAACTATGAGGAGGAATAAATTCATGCAATTCTTCACTCTTGAACTCAGTTACGGTGCACCACGAACCCAATGGTGTAGTTGCGAGAGGCACGCCCCATTCTGCGAAGACGACCTGTAGCAAAAAATCAACATATCTATGACACACTCTTTCTTTCCATAGATGACCTGTTCCAGAATCTGCTGTTTTGTCTTATTAAGCTTTCAAATTAACCGTTCTTTATATTGTTTATTACACACAGCAACACTCAATATAAAAATTACATGTTACCGAGCACGAATAGACACAGTGAGAAGAATACATACATACGTTTCTTTTCAATGAAGAAGTGGTAACAAATTATATCTCACTATCACTTGTCAAAATCAAGATAGTGTGCTTATTAGTGTTATGTTTCAGCATGTTGCTGGTTTACCTCACACCCTTTCAATAACAAGCTGTATTCCCTTAGATGCAGCTACTTAACACTTTAAATTCTCGATTCCTACCTGGTAGCTAGTTTATATGATCTACTCCAAAAGAACACCCCCCTCCCCCTCCCCAGCTCTAAATCTCATATTACATGCTTTTTGGTAAAAAAATACCAAATGCACCTAGTATTTTCATCATGACCATCAATCCAACTGCAGCAGTGCTCAAAACTACCCACAGATTGTATGAAATTCATGACAAAAACCTACAGGAAATTTTCTCCAGCCATTGTCATTTTGGATCAGTCCGAATCATTTCAAGGCCCATTTCACTTGCATGCCTAGAATGCTCTCTGGTGTCATACAAAAAGTGTACTTTTTCAATGCCACATCCAAGATGCAGTTACCTAGTCCAGCAACATCCCCCTTCTGACACAAAGGTTACAGACAAGACCTGAAGATAATGCCATATCAAAGAGTAGTTGTGGACGCACCATAATTTATCAAAGATAATGTGCCATAACTCAGAAAAATGCACACAATAAACTAGCATGCAAGACCAAAATCAAAGATTACCATCAGAACTACTTACAGTACTGACATTTTGATTCCTACTTAAATTTAACAACTACACAATATGTCACATAATACAGAGTGGGCCAAAAGTAGGTATACGGTATACAGTGTATAGTATCCAACCTCTGTATACCTACTTTTGGCTCACTCTGTATGAGGTACACCAAAAAACTGCTAAATGAATCTAACAAAAGTTCTCTCACTGTCCCTCTTAACTTGTTGCCATTTCAATAAAGAGTAAAATAAAATCAGTTTACTAGGACTTATTTGTGGACTGTTCATTCTGACATGAAACCAAATCATAATATATGAACCATAAAAACATTTCTAAAATTTGTATGACAGACCTACAGCAGCTGCAATACTGCCAATTAATGATATTCACTACCGCCAGCTTCACAACACAAGAAGCACACTACCCTGTGATGTGTTTTATTATTTTATCTTCAGAAATATGCCACTCAAAAACAAGTATTAAACTACGTTCACTCTAAATGGAACCACAAAAGCCTTCTTAGGCAAACTCACAGCAGTCTGAATACAGGTCACTGCTTCATCAGCAGGCAAGAAGTGTCCACAACACAACAGACAGAACTCATTATTATCACTTCAACTGTGAACGCTCACTGTTCTGGTGTGCACATGCACGTGCATTAAGCTAAAAAAAAATATAAAACAAATGCCATGATTGTCAGCAACCTTGCTTCAAACATGGCATGGCCCAGGTTCATTTCTGTTTCACAAACAGTAAGTACTCTTTGTAGTTAAATTGAAAATGACATAATTTCAAAGGTCCCAGATTCAATTTTGATTCACAGGTAATGTTGCTGTGTCTATTTTTAAGTTATAGAAGGCACAAATAACATTTATAAATTTGTGGTTGTCATACAAATATTAAAACACACTTGGAAAACACAAATAAATATGTTTTAAAGTACATTATTCTCCCCCATTACCTAAAAAATTAGTGTAATATAGGAAATCCCAAGTAAGATTTAGGAAATTTTTCAAACGGTTCTACTTGCAAGTGTTTCAAGAACTATGCATGTAAATTTTAAAATAATCATACTTCTTGGCCAAGATGTGGCCACATGGCATGGTGTTTAGGTGCATGAAAAGCCAATCACTTCTGTTATTAAAAAAGTAAAAACAAGCAAGTGCTACAATATAGACAACATTCCCTCATATACACCTACAGAATTGAATTTCATTATTCGTAATACATACCCCATCTCTCATTTGTGTGTTTACTTATTTAATTATCACAAAATGTTTCACAGGAATAACCTCTAGGTTATTCGTAAAAATATTCAAACACTTAAAAATAAGATTTCATAAAAAATGTAGTGATAATGGTAAATAAACTTCCCCTTGCTTAATTACGCACATGCCACAAAGACAAACCACAGAGTGGAGGTAGTGCTCCACACCTTTACCTCAGCGCTGCACACAAGATGTGTGATCAACTTGAAGCTCTGTATATTCTGTTGTGTGTCACTACTGGCCAGTTATCTGCTACTAACTATTAAACTACTGTGTCTAGTGAATCTCCAGTAATTCACCTCAAATACCCAATAACATAGTCATAACATGAAGAAAACGTGTGCAATTTAAAGGAGGATAATTAGCACAAACTTGGAGAGCTAGTAACAACTGACTTATCACTGAATGCATTTTTATCCGTAACACAAACACAAACCACTACAAACATAAACACATACAATCCTGTGTTGCTCCCAATATGTGTGCTAAGTTAGGAACACACACAACATAATTACTTTAGTCCACACATCTAATACACAGGGTCTACACAACAGATACACAAGATGCTTTAAACTAACAAAAATGGCATCATCCTTATCTTTGGAGTGAAATTGTTGCATTCCCATTCAAAATTATTACATCTGCAATCATAATTATTACATCCAAATTCCAACCTATTCCATCCTCATTCCAAACCATTACATCTGCATTCCTAACTCTTACACCTGCATTCCTAATTATTACATCCCCATTCCAAACTATGACATACCCATTCCTAATTACTATACCCCATTCCAAACTACTGCATAACTAAATGTAAACACTGTCAATAAATTAGCATATAATCTATAAACCTAATGTCTTAAGCCAGTGGCTACTTTGTTTATTCTGAAAACTGGGCCTGTCTTTATCTTCAGGTGAAGGGAAAAAAAAGTGAGGGGGGGGGGGATGAATTCTAATATGACAGCTCATTTGAAAGACTTACTAAAAGCACAAGCAGATCTTTCAAAAAGGCCCAACACGTTAGGATCCTTCTCCCACTCCTCCACCTGAGAAAACAGACCCAGTTTTTGGAATGCTCTGCTACAATAAACCCAATAAGAATGACAATGTCCAAAGTTCAAAACTTTAGTCAGGCTAATAGCAATACACCAACATAATCTTTGAAAGGGCAACATGCAACCTACCACCCCCTCAGTTAGAACAGAGATGGCAATGGAAATCCTGTTTTCAAACGAACTGACGATTTTGATATTTTGCATATATTGTGTAGCAGAATGAACCCAAATCTAGTTCTACAGAAAAAAATAAACAACAAATTACTAACATGCAAGATTATTTGAGAAGTTCAACATCGATGCTACTCAAACATGAAATAATCAAGCAACTAGTGTGGGGTAACAAGGTTGTAAAAGTACAGGAGTTACAACAGATATGACTATTATTTTGGACATTATCCACTGTCTGGAGTTTTTTCATCATCAGGCACAAACCTTGATACATGATCATAGAAAAAACTCAGCTTGCAAACATGATGCTTGAAAAACTCAAGATGATGTACAACAACCAAAATAATTGTCGTATTTATTGTAACACATCATCAGAACATTTAGACTCAGCAGTAAAGGCGTATTTTATAGGATGAGTAACGTAGGAAGTCCTGCACCTGTAGAGATGAGTATGACAGAAGTCTGACAATCATATTGTATTAAAAATATTTCAAACTATGGGAAAAATGAGCCACTGAAATAACTGGTTAATGTCTGACTTCATAATAAACACATGATGGCATGTGCACAAATGACTCGCTCTGCAAACTATACATATCATAACACGTCTGGAACTTTCATACCACTGTGGTTAATGGCCCACTCTTTATTTTATAATTTTGTACTCAAATGAATGAAATGAAACTTTCTTCAAACATGCACCGTTCTGTTCATTAACATTATGTAACAGCAATATTCAAATTTTTTGTACGATGCTTTCCAAACCAAAATCTGAAAATTAAACTTTATACCAAAATTTTGGAAACTTTTTTCCATCTCAACATTGTTAAAACAACACAAGAATTTTAAAATTGACCCACCTCAATAAGCAGCTATTGTTTAAATGTACATGTTTCAAGTGTATCTGGAATACTGACAGCTCCATATTTTACTAAGCCATCACAACATATTTATGTTACATCACTATCACACTTTTACTTTTCATTTTAATATACCACTAACTACACAACAAGTTAAGACAAAAATTGTAAGACTGAGATCTCAAAACATCTATTAATATAACACATAGAGAATTATACGATTCCTCTTTATACAGCTTGCTGACATTGCCTGAAGATGGCTTAACCATATAAGATGAAGTGCTGATTGTTTTATTTAAAGACCCAGTTCGAACCACACAGTAAACACTTTTCATCTCAATTATAAAAACCAATCAGTTTATGATGTAAGTGGCACAAGTCGCTGTTTGTTTTCAGATAAATACAAAACACATATATACAGTGTGGGCAGAGCATACAGTTCTTGAATGTTAAACTGTTGGTGCATCACGTAACCAGTAGGCTTTAAAAGGTTAACATATCAAACTGAAACACGCTGTTGTAGTTGTGGTTTTAAATTTTAATAAATACTCGAGCTGACAGTTTTCCATCAGTAATACTGCACAGGCAGGTCTTGTTTTACTCCAGGGTTACGTTCCTAAAAAAAAAAAACACCGCACAAATAGAACACAACATTCCCAATTAGAACAATGTATTTCCCAGGGGTTTGGGGACTGACATCCTATATATTGTATGACTATACTACTAGTTGACATACAGACCTGTAGAGTATATAGATACTGTATATAAAGTAGCTACATTTCTGTACAGTATACATACATATCTATATAATGTATTTATCTATTTCTAATGCAAGAAAAATATAAGAGACTCACATTCATAATTTTTGGTATCACTCATTCCAAAAGGAACGCAGTAGTCTTGCTACACAAATAACACTTCAGTTCCAGACATAGCACTTCCTTTAATTCTATCAGCATTATAACAAAACTGACGTACGCTACGAATGAATCCAACATCATGGTGTATGTCAAAAATTTGTTCACCTTTAAGAAACTGCGTAAAACAAGACCTGTTGCATTTTGTGTATTTGTTATGCCTCTTGTATTCTGGATGTATTGTGTGTGTTTTTGATTGTCACGTTTTTATGCCCTTATATTTTATATACATTACTATTTTAACATACTACTGGGTTGTTTTTGACCCCTCTAATGATTTCCTAATTGTAAATAAAGATGAAAATTACCGACATTAGACTCTCCACATCAGTCTTAAGTCATGAATGTTCTTAAGAGTAAGCTCTGATGTGAAATCACAACCAGCCCAATGACAGAACGGACTGCCTACACCACTAGGGTTACACAGCTCCCGGTAATGTCATTTAAACATAATCATAGAACTACATGTAAAAAGCTTCATAGTCACCGGTATTAAAAATGACTCTCTTATTCCACGAACACTGACAGTACACTGGTCTGTCATTGTCCAAAACATTAATAAAAAGTATTAACATGTACCAATTTTAAATTTATATATACCCTTGCACTAAAAAATTACAACCCCAAAGTTCCTTCTGTCATTGGAAAAAGTGTTCAATGCACCCAAAGCAACATACACACACTGAGCACATGGCCAGGAATTGCGCACCATCTACTTGCCACACGAACTAGTATTTCAGAGCACATATACCACAATATTAATATAACATAAGCTTACATGATGGAACAAAGTATGTGGTAAAATGATGATCAGATACACTGTGTATCACCCATGTTAAGAACAGAAATATCACCTAAAATTAAATCTAAAAGTAATGAAAGAATTAAAACACTGCAATTAGACACTAACAGTTCAGTCACTCTAAACAGGCCATTAATGTGCTGTAAAATTATACACATCAATTACCTAGCAAGACAGACTTTTATTCTTATGAGGAGGCATCAAAGGCTACATTTTGTTTGCAATTAGCACGTATTCCCCTTCCAAATTGCAAAAGAAAAGAGACAAATCAATTCATGCCATGCTAACAATTTATTCTTGAATCTTGCACATACATTTTATTTTGAATAGCATCCTATAAATAAACTATGAATATAATAACTGCAGATTTTGTCAAAAATATGAAAGAAAGAAAGGCAGAAATTCCACCACAAACATATGTATACTTGGATTTAAGCTCCTTTCAATTGCAAATTTAGAGAAAAACAAAATGCATATTACCACACTGATTAACATACCCACACATGAAGAAACAGTCGGGCAACACCAACACAAGACAACAGCAGGTGGGGTTCAGGTGTGGGTGTCAAGGCATATGACAACAAAAGGGAGTTATGAACCTGTAGTTATGACAGATGTTTCATTATTTGCAACTGTGTACCTTTTGTCTGTACTTCACATGAGACTCCAATTTCCCTACTATTGTCAACCAAATCCCTAACAAACAGTGAATGTCACTGTACTTCAAGCTGCGTACAAGCATCCTACACATAAAGTTTCCAATCAATCCATTCACTCAACAGACAAGATCCCTGTAGTGGCTTGCAATTTATCAATCTGACAGCTTGTACAACATACTTAATAACAAACAAATATTTAAATTTTTTTTAAGTTTCAGATTTTAAGAATTATGCCAGCAGAATTGAAATGTGTATGGTAACAGTAAGAGCAATAATGCACAGAAGTGTGTACAAACAGTTTAAAGCTGGCACTTCTAAAAAAAACTACTCATTAAGCATTTTGTTTACATGCTACATCCAGAAGTTGTCATTATATCAGAGAAATATTAGTTCACCACAGGATGGGATGTGGGGGAAGTTGTAGTAACTAGAATAATTCACTGCGTATGACAATTACAGCAGTGACACCTATGAACATTTCGGTGACACCCTACATCTATGTTAGTTGCTTATTATGAACTATGCATCATTCATATTATTTGGCCAGTAGCATACACAGTACACACACTTCTACTGTTAGTCTTAGTTAGTCTACCAGGCATACGTAAGTGTTCTTAAGTAAGACACAGTTTTGTTTGCCATGCTTCTTGCAGTATTAGTTCCATTCCTTATCAATCTGTATTCCAGAATTTTGTATGTTTGATCATTACAGCCAATAATAAGATTATAAACAATGTTTAAAAGAATTCAGGTCACCTAAAATGATAACTTATTATTGTATACCTGGACAGTGAAGGGAACTTGCAACTCAGACTAAAGATTAATGAAGTAATCATTTATTACAGAAGTTTCTCATGTACAGTACTTTTCAGCATACATCTGTCAATCAGTCATATCCTGAAAAAGGCAGTCAAATGATCAAACCAAATTCTGATTAGGCATATATTAACACATCAGCATGAAAATACACAGATGCTATTACAAAATGAGGGAATATGTTGCAAACCGTAATCATCAATCAAACAAGGATTTGCTCAAATGTGTGATATGCCACATAAAACCACATACCAAAAAAAGGGCTACATTAACTGAAATAAGAAGATAATGCCTTATTTTGAAATTGTAGTGAAAATAGTTATACAAAGCTCAGTTACAAGAAACATGAACATGTCTAATAAAAACCAGCCTGTATGCTGAAAAGTATGTCCACATTGCGGTTTTATCACAATTAATAAGTTTAATTTTGTTCTAAGAAACAGGATAAGGTTTGAGATTTTGAGCAGTATTTCAGAATCACAACCAGACATAAACTTCAAACTTAATTCTATAACATACATACCACTCTGAAAGCATGAAATTTATCCTGACAAGAACATACATTTCCTTTCAACATTAAGTAGGGAAACAGTGTGGGCCAACAAAACTGCACCTACCTTGTAGAACACCTGTCTTGCACACCAGCCACCAGGAATCTGTTCTTCAAGAATAAACAATCTACCACATCCAACCTGCCCCTGCCTATATCCCCAGAATGAAAGTACCCCAGTTGAGTACCCAAATGTTCAATGAAACATTCCCTAAAAGTTGGGGAGAGGTTACATTCATTGGCCAGTCCATAAGCCTTGCCCAGCATGCATGGAAACACATCTCAAAATTCATCCATCAGCATTTAAGTGTGTTTTCCAGAGTGTGCCATGGCTTAGGCACTTAGGTGCTGGCTTCTGACCACGGATGCCTGGGTTCGGTCCCAGGCAAGTCCATGTGAGATTTGTGGTGAGCAAAGTGTCACTGGAACAGGATTTTTCTCCAAGTATTTCAGGTTTCCCTTCCATTTCACTAATGGTCCATCATCGTATCTTATTCACCCATAATACATGCTATATTATCTTAGCAACTGATATTATCATTAAGCAAAATGTTTCTCTCTTCTGTTTTCCCAACACGTGGGAGACTCGGTCTGACACTGGGACATGAACAGTCGAAATATGACAACATGGCCTGTGTTTGGTGATGACATATTCTGCATGCTTGGGAACAGCATATTTTGTATGCTTCTTTAACATCGTGAACACAGGAACTCTTAGTGAGATAAGTAATGCTTCAATTTTTGTAGGGAAATGTAAACTGGAACATCTAGATACCTCAAAAGGTTCAGTCAATTCATGGTTCATAAAACATAAAATTTAGTGTGTTCACTGCACTCAAAATTTCAATGTGTATAAAGCATCTTTAACTGCAAGATTTCACTACCACATCATATGAAGTTCCCTTCCTTGTTTGTGAAAATGGTGGCTGGCCAAAATATTAGTACAAGATGTGAAGAAATGGTACTACTACCTATGAATGAGACATCATCGCACTACGAGCTTGTTGCTCCAACCCGAGTCAGGCGTACTGCAAAACAAAGGAACATAATCACTAGTTCAGAATTACCAAACACTCAAAACAAAAATGAAAAACTCATCCACTGTACAATGAGATGTATGGTGCTACCAACAGCACCCACACCCTCTTACCAAGGCAGAGAATTCAGTCATGCATTATCAAATCTATGCGCAAAAAAATGGAATAAAATGAAAGTAACATTTCAAACACACATTATAAAAGTGAAGTGTCATCATTTACAGAAGCTGGAAAATTATTTCAGAATGAATAATAATGTATGTAAATGCATAATAAAGGTAAATAAACAACAACAAAAGTTGTCTTCAATTCTCCATTGTGTGCTTAAAATCGTACTCCATTTTGTCACATTTCATGTTAAAAACAATCAAGAAACAAACAAAAAAAACTTGTAATTAAAACCAAAAAGTAAACTAATAATAAACAACAGAACTGCAGAGGCAAGGGAAAAACACACTACAGTTATTGGTATCACCTCAACATCAAAAGAAACAGAAACTGCATGCACTAGAACTCCAGAGTGCCTTGACGCAGTCATCACAATGTCGTCCAGACCACCTCCGCTTGGGAATAACTAAATGCAGAACAAGTTTCCTATTGCGTTAGAGACATTCTGTTTTAAAACCCAGCACACTGTTTTAAAACCCAGCACAACAGACTCAACTCCTTTTAAACATTTATTACAGAAGGAAAGTACTGGTCAGATAGGTGACTTTCCACCAAGAGTTAGAGCACAGACAGTTCTCAAATTTTTGCAAGTCTAGATGCCAGTCATCAATTACACTCGCATGACAGGACCTATGGTTTTATGTTACCGACAGTAAGTATTAGTTTCCTTATACTATGTGGGAAGGAAAGTTAAAACATCCAATGAAGAGGTAAAGCAATTATAAGACCATACAACCTGGCTGCCAGTATATTCATACACGACCTAACACCACTATGTACAATTACATAATGTAAGGGAGGTTCCTGCTACTTGAAGACTCTTCACACATCAGTACACATATCTGACAGCATACAATCAACTAACATATCACCTACCACACACACATTCAATAAAATGTTTTATTTCATTAAAAAACATACCTATCAGCAGACAAGTGTCCATTTCACTACTACTAAGACCAAAGTCTAGCTTGTCTGTAACTGTGCAAAAAATGTAATCAAATTTGAATGTCTTTTCATTTTGGCTGAATTAGTACAGTTACATTATGTCTTCAGAAAAATTCAACCCTGCAAAACATAGTTTATGTACCCATGCCTGGTCCCTTGACTGTGCGTTTTAAATAAATAGCATAAAAACAACAACAGCACATTCCTTAGAAAATACAGAAATAGATGTTAAAATTTTGAACTGAATAATTGAGTTATATCACACACAGATATTAATCATCAATTACTCTGTTCTATTAACATGAAACAGGCTTACACACAATACCTGCAGGTCTATGAGTATTCCTGCACATGTATCAATACCACACAGCTTTTAAAAACTTCCTAATTCATGGAAAGTATGGTACTGGCAATAAAAGTACCTGAGTACTTATTAATTTTTTCTCATAATTTTTCATGATGCACATTCAGAACAACAGAGCCACAACTGAAAAAAAAAAAAAAGCTTCAACATACTATTTGGAAGCTTATGTTGCCTTTAATACAGTGTAATAAGGCCCATATATAGCTGCTCTCCTTCTGCCAGAAACTTTCACGTCATTTAGCTAGCTCCCATACACATACGCACAGTACAAGACTTCAAACAGGTACACTGTGAGATTTTAATTTTGAGTTATGATCCAATTATTCTATAATAAACATTCCAATTTTGCTCTTTCAAAACAACTTTGTTTAAATGTACATATCAACATCATTCATGTACTTTGAAGTACATGTTTAAAGGACAATTCCACATAAGAACAAGATGCATCCCAAAATTCTGAAGTTGGAGTTCCTAATAGACATTGTAAAACATGCACATAGTTCAATATGCTTTTTATAAAAATAAAGTATAAAGAAACAGGTTTTTATCACAGTAACTGTAACTTTGTACAGTATAATTACTTCGTTTTTGTAGACCTACACTGTAAGTATTTGTCATCATTCTATCAAACGCTCACAGAAACAACAAGAGCAATCCTAATCCCGTCCATGTAATGAAGCTCAATTAACAAGCATAAAAACTGAAATAAATACATCAGCTACCTCCGTTTCAAACAATCATCCTCAAATTTTAATCTGGTGAAACTTCGTTAACAGTAAAATTAAACAGAACAGAAAGAGGCAATAAAGAAGAAATTATCAGTATATGATAGTGGAATGAAGGGAAAAAATGAAAGAAATTTATCTAAAAATAAAGAACAAAGTATGCAACATGTTCAATGTGTACACACAATGGGAACACGTCCTGTAACAGCTACTGCTTCATCCTTCTACAGGATGATCTACAAAATGCAATCTTCCTTACATCCAAACAACATTCAAACACTGATGAAGAACATCACAACTTGTTTAACTTACAAAGCATTACACATCTACAAATTTAATCTTCTGTACAATTTTTATGGACAGAACACTTAGATGGCTATGGAATCTTTACCGTGTATACTGTTGAAAAAGTGTCACTATAATATTAAACCAAATTTCACTTGAAAGATTTGATACAGTAATCATCTTCTTGCTTGTTAATCACTATTTTGAAGAATACATAATGAAAGGGACATACTTTAATGCAATTTAAATCACATATGTGAGTGGTTGCTGCTAAACACTGACAGACAGTAAGAATGTACATGAACAGAGTCTTATACAAGGTGTCTTTCTTCTCAACATTTTCAGTGAAGTGATTCATTATATTCAAAGACAAAAGGGCCAAAGCTAATTTAATTTTCTTTGCTTACCTCAACAAAATCAATTATGTTACAGAATATTCAAGAAACCTGAGGCTACCAGAATGGATAACTGTTTCTTGGCTATAATGTTGCTTGATAACACAATTCGAGAACTTTTTTTCTGTTGCATCCTTCTCATGTACGTGTCAGCGAACGTGTTAACATTCCATTCACTTTCCTACATTCTTCCATTCTTGATTTCTTGCCAGATCTCCCCTCTCTTCTTAACATCCTTCAGTACATGGTCGTACCACCTTACACTACATCATCCTGTATGTCCCTCTCCTTTAAATCTTAACTGTAATGTCCTTGGTACCCTCTGTTTACCCTTTTCACACAGCCAAACTATTGAAGTCACTGAGTTCCAAATTCCATTTACAAATTCTGAACTCCAACTTCTTTCTAAACAATTACCATTTAACACTAAATACAAGACAAGAATTGTTTCCAAATCCATCATCTGAAAAATGGGGGTAATACTATAATCGCGTATATGATTTAAAAAGTTCTGTATAGGTTTTTTTTCTTCTGAAAACTGAATTCTGTACACTATTGTATTATCAGGGCTGTCTGATATTTGGGTACACATACAAGGTAATTTCTTGCTTATCCTCAACACGTCTCTAACCTTCCATCACCAGTACTAGGATTTTGCTTTAGTTCTCTCTGTAAACAGGGAATGCAGAGTACTGCCAACTTGTGACAAACTTTTCACATACTATAAGTGAACATAAAGAAAAGTCAAATTATCCTGGAGGTTCAAAGGTATTTCTAGGCACTAGCAGTGTTACAAATGATGTTTCTGTTCTCCTAGGATGTGGTACGATTCAACCTTTGAAGATGAGACCAGCATTCTGCCTTGGAACAACAAGCGCCAATCACCCAGGTACAATGTGCCACATTCCAGAAGAATGGAGATCTCAAGATCCAAAGAGAGTTTTAATGGGTATATAGGTACAATTATCACATTTCAGTCTACTCACTTTGGTATTTGCTGCATAAATTATTTAATTGTACTGACTTTACTGTTCAGCTACGAGGATGTTCAAAGGTGGACACCATGTCTCTTCACTATCTTTTGGAAGTCTATGAGTTCAAAAAAATGGCTTCCAAAAGACTTCCAGTTCCATACTAAATCTCAGAATTATTTCACTGGTATTTTATGCACTCTGATGCAGAAACTTCAGAAAACCTTAAAGGAAGATTCCTTTGCAACAGTATTACAGACCCATCACATTCAAAATAAACTGCTGAGCTAGTATACACATAATGCTAAGAATACCAGAATAGTATCAACAAATATCAGGCTTCATTTTGTCTTCAATAAGAAGGAAGTTAAGATTTCACACCAAATTCATAAATGGCAACACACAAACCCTGAAATATTTATAAAATTCCGAATCTTGAAGCTTATTACAAATTACAGAACTATCAACAGCTAATTTATGCAATTTCAATTACCACATATCACACCATACAGAACAGCCAACACAATACCAACCCCACAGAACACAGTCCTTCTTGAGAACCCAACAGTTCCTTAGCTACTGAAGAAATCGCCCTCATTTTATGCAACTTGAAGCTTGACTACCATGTGCACAAATCTATCACTGTCTGTACCCTGAACCGGATGGAAATACATAGGACTGAAATAACCTCTGGAAAATAATCAGACTGATGTACATCATAAAAATGTATTATTAAGAAAGACAGACAAAAAATATGAAAGTTTCTGGTTCAGGATTACTTAAAAGCAGAACAATTCATAGCTGAAGTTCTAAATTACCCTGGTATTACACTAAAACAAAATATTCTCCTGCAAAACAATATAATGAAAGCGTTCTTGCAAACAACAGTACTAACATCCATATGCCCCAAACAAAGAATAAGGAACACAATAATGTCAGTCTGATTTGTGTTGTGCTGGGTTACAAAAATCACATGCCACATGCCTGTATCATCAATTTACAATGTCAAGAGAGATTACCATGTTAGTAAAACACACAATATAAACTCACATATATACACAGAAGCACCAAAAGAACTGCTCCTGTATTAATCGCTCACTAGTACAAGTACACAATTATTATGGGGAGTTTTGTATATTTCCTACTTCCACTAAGCTCTCATATACCCTGTCCTACAATCACAACCATTCACATAATGAACTACACGTTTCAATTCAGCACATAACACAGGTATATTGTTTGAAGTTACAGTGTTTTGGACTCCAGCCTTACAAAACGAAATCAGAGAGAACAATAAAATATATACAAATGCAAGACGGTGGACTTATTTATTGCTGCAAAACACTGTAACATTATGAACACCTACACAAGTATATGGTGCTGAAACTGACACTGCCAATAACTCCAATTTTACTAAAAGTCTTCAAAGATAATCATCCTGAGACTGAAGGTTGATGCATCGCATAATGCCTTCCAATTTTGCAAACATTCAGATCACATTTCAAATACTTGTCCAAATACCTTCCCGTCTGGCTTCTTTGGCCCCCAGGAAACTTGGAAAGACTGCACTACTGAACCTTACACAATACGCGATTCACAAATACACAGACGCAGAGCTTCATGCATTCATAACCTCAGCGCTACATGTAGTGGCCAACACAATGCTCCAGCCACTTTCCTTCTGGAAAAATAGTAACCAGTTCCCAAATGACAAGTGACTGGGTAAGCTGGTCTGAATGAGGTGGCAAAAAGAAAAATCCTGCCCCTGACAGCAACAAAATCTCAGCATCTGATGATTACAGAAAACGTCAATTTTTCACATTTAAAATACACTATACTTTCCACAAACCAACTCATTTTTGACTCCTAGGTTGGGAGACTATAAGAGAAAACGATATACTAGAAATTATTGACCCTTTGTTTCTTACACAAATACTTTATGGCTAAGACAGACATCACTGCAAATAACAAGTTACACACATCATGCAAAAAGTTGTAATAATTTACTGATAATAAATTTTATATTTTACCTGAAATGTACTAGGCAAAAACTTGGAACTCTATTTCAATGTTGTGAGACTAAAAGTCTGAACATGGTGAACAGAAGTAAAAACAGCACACAAGGGAAGGTATCAAACATGGAATAGATTAATGATCATTTATTCCCACCTCACGCCCACCCCCCCCCCCCACCCCGACAACCTCATTCTCTCCCCCTACTCTCCATCCACGCACAACTCCTACGCATCT
>Ga0123354_10005837_pt1 | contig 18077 bp, 17 predicted proteins | sample TergutLab28metaG_2_FD_97872 | JGI IMG/M metagenome (GOLD analysis project Ga0123354, IMG submission 97872) | Labiotermes labralis P4 segment gut microbial communities from Petit-Saut dam, French Guiana - Lab288 P4 | ecosystem: Host-associated > Arthropoda: Insects > Digestive system > Gut ...
CCGCGCGTGGTGCCCGGCACCCGGTGGATCACCGGAGCGGACCAGGTCGGCCACCACGTCCTGGACCTGGTCGCCGGTCGGGACTTCACCGCTTCGGGCACGGTCGAAGCCGCTGAGGTCCGCGCTGGCGACCTGGCCCCCGACGGTTCTGGGCCGCTCGAGCTGGCCCGCGGGATCGAGATCGGCCATATCTTCGCCCTGGGCCGCAAGTACGCCCAGGCGTTGGGCCTGACCGTCCTGGACGCCAACGGCAAGTCCCAGGTGGTCGTCATGGGCTCCTACGGCATCGGCGTCACACGCGTCCTCGCGGCCCTCGCCGAAGCCCACCACGACGACAAAGGCCTCGCTTGGCCCCCCGGCGTCGCCCCCGCCCACGTCCACCTCGTCGCCACCGGCAAGGACGCCGAGGTGTTCGACACCGCCGAACGCCTGGCGCAGCAGTGGTCCGCCCAGGGCATCGAGGTCCTCTACGACGACCGTCCCAAAGTCTCGCCCGGCGTGAAGTTCGCCGACGCCGAGCTGTTAGGCGTCCCCCTGGTGGTCGTCGTCGGCAAAGGCCTGGCCTCCGGCGTCGTCGAAGTCCGGCCACGTGTTGGCGAAGCCGTCCAAGTCCCCGTGGACGAGGTCGCCGACGTCGTCGAAGCCCGTGTCGTCGCGACGCTGTCCCCAGATGCATGACCGCCGCCCCGGTCTCCGTAGCGAGGGTGAAGGTCACTGCGACAGAACGACCAGAAACTGAGAGGTGGGAGCGGCATGTCCGAACGTAATGACTTGGTTGAGTCTGGCCGCTTGGAATCCGCGGTTCGGGTTGAAGACATGGACTGGCGCGATATTTGCCAGATCGAACGGGACTACATCTGCCGCCTCGTCATCGAGCACGATGACGAGCTAGGGCTGTCGGAAGACACGCCGTTCCAGGTGAACCAGTACATGACGCTGGCCGACGATTTTTTTCATGGTGGGGCAGTGACGCCCGACGACCTCTTGACAGCCAGATGCGAAGCGATCCGCCTCGCCGAGGACCGACCTGACCGCGACAGCAATGACGCCAAGGTGTTCGACCTGGTGTCGAGGAACCTGTTTGACGACCCCGAGCTGGATTCCGCGCAAGACCCCATCTGGTTCCTTCCCATCCATTGCCTCGACCAGCTGCAGCCCAGCTTCGCGCACGACTACGTCTCATATTTTCTCCGCCGAGTCCGTGCTGAGCACCCCGAGTTCATCATCGACCCGGGCTGATCGGGGCCCAGGGGCAGAACAATTTCGCCCGCGGCGAAGGGTGACTGACGAAATGTTCGGGACTCTGCTCGCAAACCGACCGGACCTGGACCACGAGTTGCTGAAACGCATCCGAAACCCGAAACCGAATGAACGCCGTGCTCCGCGACATTGTCGTCACCGGACACGAACCGCATCGCAGACTCGTTCACCCGGTCCGCGCACGGCGGATTCTTCATCGGCTCGCCGGCCAGCAGGTGCGGCAGAAAGCGATAGCATGACCGCGTGGACGCAGCGCTGAGGCTGACACGATTCAGTGGAGAAGAAGTGTTCCCCATCCGTCGTGCCTGGTGGCGGATCGGATGCACCCCGGGGACTCCCTGGGACCGTGGCTGTCCGGCTCTTGGCGTCCTGGGATCAGATCGCGGGCTGTGGATCATGGTCACTACGCACGCTGGTCCACGAGACGGTCAGGTGCAGCCCAACTGGGGCATCGGAAAGCCGGGTGTGGAGGGGTTGTGTAAGGGGTCGACGATCAGGATACCCCGAGGATTCGACGACGTTTTGGATGAATATGTGACAAACTTCTACTACTGGGAGCACCAGGAGACCGATGATAACGTCATTGAAGTTCTCGATTCTAGTGGTGACCGTCGGCTGCTCCGACTGACTGGGACGACCGCAGACGTGGGCCATTACGATGGGTCGAAACCGGACAATAATATCCTAGTGGAAGCGTGGTTTGACAGAGTTCCTATGTCTGATGAGTTACTGGACGCCATCATCGACGAGGAGATCGCGAAGAAACCAGGTGCCACGGCGAAACAGACAGGTCAGATCATGAAAGTGGTGATGGCCCGAGTCGAAGGTCGCGCAGAAGGTGCGATTGCGGCAGCCAAGGTGAAAGCGGCACTTTCGTAGCCCTTGCGTCGCGCTGAACATCACTGTCAGAGGTCTTGCAGGCTGAGTGTCAGAGGTCTTGCAGGCTGAGTGTCTTCGCGGACCTTTCCCGGTGCCGTCGAACCAGCCGTTCTGTTGGTCTCTGTCTCCATCTCACGATTTTTCAGTGGCCGGACAATGTGCCGCGTGGGAGCGTGGCGGCGTTCTGCGTCGAGCAGGGCAGATCTCGCATGTCTGGGAGACACGGCGGTGGTGCTGGAGCCTCGGTCCGGGTCGAGACCAACGAGAGTGACGAGGTCAAGACCCAGGCCGTGGCGGTGCGCTTGGCTGAAGGCCCCGGGGTTCGACCATGGGCAGGTCATCATCTCCGAGAAGATGCGTGCGATGGGCCTGGACCCTTGGTGCGGGTGGGAGGCCGTGAGGCCGTGAACTGTTTCTGACCAGGACATCCGGGCACACCGTGAGCATGGCACTCGACCTTCCAGGCCCGAAGTCGTCAGGATCTGGTACACTTATTGCGAATAATTCGGTTGTTGCGTTAAGGAGGTCGACATGATGAGTCCAGTTGCAACACTGGTGCCCGACCCGAAGGACACCGAGCTGGCCGTCTCGGCGCTCCAGGTGCTCAGTGCTCTCGACACCGAGCTTCCGGTCCTGCATGTGAGCGGGCGCGACGTGGCGATTCCGCATTCGGTGCTCGTGGCGCTCACGCAGGTGCTCGACAGCTTCGCTCACGGCGAAGGGGTGACGGTCATCCGTGTGCACGCAGAACTGACGACCCAGCAAGCCGCAGAAGTGCTCAACGTCTCGCGCCCATTCCTTATCAGGTTGCTCGAGGACGGACAGATCGAGTACCGCACGGTGGGCACGCACCGCAGGGTCTCGGCAGCCTCGCTCATGCGCTACATGCGCGAGGATGATGCGCGTCGCAAAGAAGCCGCCGACGCCTTGACTGCGGAAGCCCGTGAGCTTGGTCTGACCTGATGCGGGTTGTCTACGACGCCAACGTGCTGTATTCAGCAACGCTGCGCGATGTTCTGATCCGTGTCGGAATGGCACGATTGGTCCAGCCGAAGTGGACTGAACAAATCCTGGACGAAACCTTTGAGAACCTTCTCGCAAACCGGCCGGACCTGGACCCTGCGCGGCTCGAACGCACGCGAGACCTGATGAATGCCGCGCTCCGCGACGTGCTCGTCACGGGCTACGAGCCCCGGATCGCGGACCTTTCCCTCCCCGACCCAGACGACCGACATGTGCTCGCCGCTGCGATCCACGCCGATGCAGAGCTCATCATCACGAAGAACCTGCGCGATTTCCCTGCTGATACGCTGATGCCTCTGGGCATCCAAGCGCAGCACCCAGACATGTTTCTGTGTGCTCTCCACCAAGACTATCCGCGGGCCCTCACAACGATCGTCTGTGAAATCGCCACAGTCTGGCGGAACTCAAAAACCACCCCAATCGATGTCCTTGACAGCCTCAGCGCTGAGGCACCCAGGGCCGCGGAACTCATCGGAACCACAATCGGACTGTGACTTCGTCAGAATATTCCGACTGGCTTCAGGGTTCGACGTCAGGGGCTGGCAGTACGGACAGAGAACGATACGCCGCTGTCAGGGAAGACAAAGACACAGGAACCGTCCCCATTGTCCTCCGCCGACGACGTCCGGTGCAGACAAGCCGCCGATGCCTTGACTGCGGAGGCTCACGACCTTGGTCTTACCTAGAAGAAGGAAGACAATGGGACGGTTTCTGGTGTCCTGTTTGGTCAGGCGAACACAGCAGAAACTGCGAGAGCGCGAAAGACGCCGGTCTGGGCCGCTCGTCCCTCGCAGTCGCCCGCCGGCGCGGACGTGACCCATCGAGTCCTGTGCGGGATGTATAGTGGATCGATGGATGCTTTCATCCTCTACGTGAACGGTCGGTTGGAGTATGACGCCGCCGACCTTGATGCACTTGGTGTGCCCGGACCGACCAAAGAGTTTCTCCTGCGGCACGGGCTTCCTCGGCTGCACCCAGACCGTCTGCTCCTCGTGACCTTTGAGCCCAAGTTCTATCTCACCCCTGATAACAGGATTGTCGTCGGCAAGCAGGACATGTGCGATGACTTGCCCATCGTGGTGGATCCGCAAGATGGGTGTGTTTATACCAGCGGGGAGGGGGAGATGGCGTACCTGAACAGTGGTGTCGACATGTTCGTGTGGTTCTTGTCGAAGACCGCTCTTTTCTTCGAGGGGGGCGAGCCCGCCCGGAACGCACAGTTCAACAACCTCAATAAGTTCTTCTGTGAGGCTGACGGAAATGCGCTCGGACGCGGGACTTTCTGGAGCATCATCCTCGAGCAAATCGAAGACGGCCTTCTCGGCTGACACCATTGCCTGGCGGACCAAGTTCCAGGTCGTGACCAGCGACCCCTGTCGTCGGGGTTGACCCAGTCTTCTTCGAGATCTGTCTAGACAGGGGAGGAGTGGTTGCCGTCAACGACCTGCTGCTGACTCTGGCTGAGAGACACACCTACTGGCCGCTGTGGTCAGCTGACATCCCGGGTCTTCGGTCTGGTCGGGGCGTGCCTGCTCGGTGGTGTCGTCGACTACGCCGTCGGTGTGCCTTGGGTGGTCAGTCGTCTCCGTCCAAGACCTCACGCTCATCGCCGCCGCCGCGGTCCACGCCCAGGTCCGCCTTGACCACATGCACCGTCAAACAGTCAGCCCAGGACGGTGACACTCACGCTGGTGGGCCAGTGTCTGGTCCAGGTGCGGTTTCGCCACTGACCGCCCTGGGGCACAATTCTTCCTACTTGCAGTAGGATGAGTTCATGAGTAGTCCAACCGTCGAGAAGCACTCGGTCTCCATACCGCGCACCACCTCCGAGGGTGTGCGTGCGCGGGTCGGGTCGCGCGGGTTCTCCGCATATGTCTCACAGGCGGTCGCGCGCCAGCTCGAACGCGACGCCCTGGACGACCTGGTCGCCGAGATGGACGCTGAGCACGGCCCGGTCGACGAAGACGCCGTCGCCGCGATCATGGCCCGGCTCGCGCGGTGATCGTCGGGCCGCACTGCGTGCTGCTCGACGCGGAGGCGTTGTCTGCCCTAGCGGTCCGGGACCGTCGTGCACAGGCATGGACGCACGTGCTCCAACGCACCGACTCTGTTCTCTACGTCTCCACGCTCACCTTGGCCGAGGTCACCGACGGCACGGCCCGTGACGCAGCGATCCGCCGCACCGTCAACACGTTGCGTCTCGTCCCAGTGACCCACGACATCGCCTACGAGGCCGGACGCCTGCGCACCACCGGCACCAAAGCCCGTCGCAAGCCTCGTGACCTGACCGTCGATGCGGTCGTTGCTGCCACGGCACTGACTCTGCGCCGCCCGACGGTGGTGTTGACCTGCGACCCTCACGACCTCACCATCCTTCTCGCCACGGCCGACCCGCCAGTTCGAGTCGAGAGCCTCTAAGACAATGGGGACGGTTCCTATGTCCTGCCTGGTCAGGCCACACCACTGGCGTGGGCGACAAAGATGCTGCCTTCCTTGGAGTACCCCAGCTTCTCGTAGTAGGGATCAACGTCGCTCATGACGTACACGGTCTCGTCGGGCCAGTGCTCGCAGACGTGGTCGAGCAGCGCACGCCCGTGGTGCTTGCCGCGGTGCGAGCGGTCCACCAGCAGGTCGTGGACGTACACGCCGAACCCGTCGTCGTCGCGGCACCGGACGTACCCGCACAGCTCGTCGTCTTCGAACAGCACGAATACCACTGAGCTCGTCAACGCGCGCTGGTACCTGGCCCATCCACCGCCGTGCCAGTAGTCCTTCCACTCGGCTCCTTCACGTTCCAGCAACGCGTAGAGCTGCTCGTCGTCGTCGGGCCGGTACCGGCGCACACCCGTCGTCGCGTCCGTCACACCCCCACTCTCGCACCGCCATGAGTCCAGGGCATCAAAGGCTCGCTGCCGAGTCACCGGTTAGTTGAGGTCCCGCACGTTGACCGAACCGGCCCTGACCAGGCAAGACATAGGAACCGTCCCCATTGTCTCCTGTCGTGCTTGACGATCTCGACCAGACTGAACGAGATCGTCACTTCCGGACGGGGGGACTTGGCGCCGGTTGACACCGACTCCTTTTCGAGTCTAGCCTGTCTAGACAGCAGGGAGAGGAGTGGGATGATGTCGGCGGTTTCGACGTGGCAGCTGCAGGATGCGAAGAACCGGTTCAGCGAGGTGGTGCGGCGGTCCCTGTCGGGGCCGCAGACGATCACCGTGCGTGGCGAGCCCACAGCCGTGGTGGTGTCCATGGCTGAGTACCGGGCGTTGACGCAGCCGAGGTTGAGCCTTCTTGACGTCCTGCGGCGGGCACCACAGCCGCTGGCAGACCTTGTCGAACCGCGTGATGGTGACGCGACGATGCGCGAGGTCGGGCTGTGACCTACCTCGTCGACACGTGCGTGCTGTCCGAGCTGACCAAGGACTCAGCCGCACCACAGGTCGTGGGTTGGTTCGCAGAGCACCGCAGCGACCCGATGGTGATCTCGGTCATCTCCGTCGGGGAGATCGCGCACGGCATCGAAAAGTGCGCTCCTGGCAAGAAGCGTGACGCTTTGAGCCAGTGGTTCGAGACTGAGCTGCTGGGTTGGTTCGCTGGTCGTGTGGTCGACATTGACACCGAGACGGTGCGCCGCTGGGCGGTGTTGCGCGCGACCGGTAGGACGTTGCCGATCCTCGACTCTTTCATTGCGGCGTCGGCCCTGGTGGCAGGTGCTGTCCTGGTGACACGCAACACCGCAGACTTTGCCGGGATCAGCGGCTTGCGCGTGGTGAATCCGTGGACCGTCGACAAGTGACACCGTGGACCCCGCAGCTGTCGGCGGGTGGCTTCCAGATGGGCGACAGCGACGATCCACGGCTCTGACCAGGCAGGACACAGGAACCGTCCCCATTGTCTTATGCCTACGATATCCACCACTGGACTGAGAGAAATGGCTCTTCGGTGTCCGGGAGGCTGACGGAGATATAGCCTATCCCGCTCGTCGGACCGGCACGCGAACCGGTGTAGCGGACCTTGACGTCGGGAACGAATCCACCAGTCGCGGTGTTCTCGACCACTGCGTTCCCACGTTCGAGAGCGTCGAGGATGACAAACTCTGCGTCGCCCAGCTGTTCTGTTGGTGCTCGGAAACACCCGGTCTTGTCGGGGGAAGCAGGTAGAAGGTCGAGGAGTTTTTGGGTCCGTCCGGCCGCGATCCAGGCCAGACGGTTCTGCTCCCGTTCTTCGTCGGTGGCCCCCTCAGGTGTGTAGGGATGGCTGACCTGCTCTCGTTCGGGCTTCTCCAGGTACACCGTGGCACCGGGGAACGGCACAGCGATGCATGGCGACCGGAATGCCGAGCCGCTGTGTGGGTCGTGTTGCCCGTCGTGCAGGAGACGTTGACCACCGACCAGCTCGACGACACGGGTCTCGTCGACGTCGCCACCTTGAGGGGGCCGTTCGACCGGTGGGGTTACTTGCCCGAGGTGCTCCGAACCAGAAGGAGAAGCGCCACAGCCCGGTAGGGCCAGCAGCGCAAACGGCAGAAGCAGACAAACAGCGTAGCGAGGCCAAAAGGCCGTGCCGAACATGCCGTCTGGCACCACGGGTCTGGCGGTCCCACCGGCCACATCTGGACCGTGCAGACGAGCTGTGGTGTGGCCAGAAGGGCTGGTTCTCATCGCCGCCTCCGTGTTCGGTGTTCGGTGACCTGGTTGTGTCGCCAGGCCCAGTCGGCTGGCACCACCTCTTGCCTATCACCCTGTAGGTATTTCGGCTTCCGCACGGGTTGGTCGCTCTGGTGCCGAGGAGTCCACGCAGCGGTCTCGGACTTGTCCCGCACCGTGGAGCCTATGGGACGGCCGGGATGGGGGCGTCGTAGTCTCGGCGGGTCGCCCGGTGCGAAGCGCCCGGGCAGTGATTTGTGGGAGGAAGCAATGTCTGGTTTCGCTGGGAAGGTGGCGATCGTCACCGGTGGTGGTTCGGGTATCGGGGCTGCGTGCGCCCAACAGCTCGCAGCGGGCGGTGCCAGCGTCGTGGTGACCGACATCAGCCTGGGGGCTGCTGAGCAGACCGTCGCTGCGCTGGTCGCCGACGGTGCTACGGCCATGGCGCTGCACCAAGACACCGCTGTCGCCGCAGACAGCGAACGTGTGGTCGCCGAGACGCTCAAGGCGTACGGGCGCCTCGACCTCGCGGTCAACAACGCTGGGATCGGTGGTGCCGGTGAGCACACCGGCGAAGTGGCGGTCGAAGAGTGGGACCGCGTCGTGGCTATCAACCTCTCTGGCGTTTTCTACGGTATGCGTTACCAGATTCCCGCGATGGCCGACGGCGGCTCGATCGTCAACATGGCATCGATCCACGGTGCTGTCGCCACCCCGCTGGGCGGCAACTCGGCATACGTGGCGACCAAGCACGGCGTCGTCGGACTCACCCGCAACGCTGCCGCCGAGTACGGCACCAAGGGTATCCGTATCAACGCCGTCGGCCCCGGTTACATCGACACCCCGCTCCTGGCAGGAATCCCCGCCGAGGCCCGCGAGGTCCTCGTCTCGAAACACCCCATCGGCCGTCTCGGCAAAGCCGACGAGGTCGCCAGCCTCGTGACATTCCTCCTCAGCGACGCCGCCGCTTTCATCACCGGCTCGTACAACCTCGTCGACGGCGGCTACACCGCCGTGTAGCACTGTGTGCACGAGGGACGCCTCGCCAACCTCAGCCTTTGGTCGCCGACCTCAGTGTTCGAAGGCTGAGGTCTGGTCGGTCAGCAGACCTGCACATAGCCCTCTGACCAGGCAGGACATAGGAACCGTCCCCATTGTCCGAAAAGGACTGCCCCCCACGACCGGGGTCGTGGGGGGCAGCCTCAACAACTGGCTGGTCAGCGCGAGTCGCTGCCTCCGTCGACGGCGGCGCGGCCGGCCTCGAGGCGGGCGACCGGGACGCGGAAGGGGGAGCAGGAGACGTAGTCGAGCCCGACACCGTGGAAGAAGCGGATGGACTCGGGGTCGCCGCCGTGCTCACCGCAGACGCCCAGGCCCAGGTCGGGACGGGCGGTGCGGCCTTCGGTGACGGCGATGTGGACGAGGCGGCCGACGCCGGGCTCGTCGATGGTCTCGAACGGCGACACCGACAGCACTCCGTTGGCCATGTAGTCGGCGAAGAACGCGCCTTCGACGTCGTCGCGGGAGAAGCCCCAGGTGGTCTGGGTCAGGTCGTTGGTGCCGAAGGAGAAGAACTGCGCCTCGGCAGCGATGTCACCAGCGGTCAGGGCTGCCCTGGGCAGCTCGATCATGCAGCCGACCGGCATGTCCAAGGTGACGCCGCGTTCGGCGCCGACCTTCGCCATGAGGTCCACGGCCACGTCGCGCACCAGGCTCAGCTCACGCACCGAACCGATCAGCGGCACCATGATCTCCGCGTGCGGGTTCCCGCCTGCGGCGATACGGTCGGCGACCGCTTCGCAGATCGCGCGGATCTGCAGCTCGAACAGGCCGGGCACCACCAGGCCGAGACGGACGCCACGCAGACCGAGCATCGGGTTCGCCTCGTGCATCTGCTCGACCTTCTTCAGCAGCGCGATATCGGCATCAGCGGGTTGACCTGCCGCTTTGGCGAGGGCCACCTTGACCGACAACGAGGTCAGGTCGGGCAGGAACTCGTGCAGCGGCGGGTCGAGCAGACGGATCGTGGTCGGCAGGCCGTCCATCTCCGTGAGCAGCTCGACGAAGTCACCACGCTGCAACGGCAGCAGGGCGTCCAGCGCCGACTGCTTCTCGTCGTCGGACGTGGCCAAGATGAGCCGCTCGATGAGCACCCGGCGGTCGCCGAGGAACATGTGCTCGGTGCGGCACAGGCCGATACCCTGCGCGCCGAGCTTGCGGGCACGGGCCGCGTCGGGACCGTTGTCGGCGTTGGCGTGCACGTGCAGGCGCCGACGGCTGTCGGCGTGGGACAAGATCCGGTCCACAGCGCGGACCAGGTCAGCCACGTCCTCGTCGGCCTGGGCGAGCGCAGCTTCTAGGCCCTCTTCCAGGTAGGTGCTCACCGGCGATGGCATGACCGGCACGTCACCGAGGAAGACCTCGCCGGTGCCGCCGTCGATGGCGATGGTGTCGCCCTCGTTGACGGTGCGGCCAGCGCACACCAGCGAGCGGGCCGCCGCGTCGATGACCAGCGCTTCGGCGCCGACGACCGCGGTGGTGCCCATCCCACGGGCCACGACCGCGGCGTGCGAGGTCTTGCCGCCGCGGGCGGTGAGGATACCGACCGAGGCGATCATGCCGCCCAGGTCGTCGGGGTTGGTCTCGCGGCGCACGAGGATGACGTCTTTGCCCTCGGCGGCCCATTCTTGGGCTTTGGCGGAGTCGAACGCGGCAGCGCCGACCGCAGCACCAGGTGAGGCAGCCATACCCTTGGTCAGCAGCGTGGTGTCGGACCCTGCCGCGAACTGCGGGAACAGCAGCTGGGACAGCTGGGCGCCGGTGACGCGCGACAGCGCCTCGTCCATACCGATCCGGCCTTCGTCGACCAGCTGGGAGGCGATACGGAAAGCCGCGGGGGCGGTGCGCTTGCCCACACGGGTCTGCAGCATCCACAGCTTGCCGCGTTCGACGGTGAACTCGATGTCGCACAGGTCGAGGTAGTGCGCTTCGAGCTGTTGCATGATCTCGCCGAGGCGGTCGTGCGAGGCTTTGTCGACCTGCTCCATGTCCTTGAGGGACAAGGTGTTGCGGATACCTGCGACGACGTCCTCACCTTGGGCGTTGACCAGGTAGTCGCCGTAGTCGCCGGTCTTGCCGGTGGCCGGGTCGCGGGTGAACGCCACACCGGTGCCCGAGGTGTTGCCGAGGTTGCCGAAAACCATGGTCTGGACGTTGACGGCAGTCCCCAGGTCGTCGCTGATGCGCTCACGGCGGCGGTACAGCTGGGCGCGTTCGGTGTTCCACGAGTTGAACACGGCGACGATCGCCAGGTCGAGCTGTTCGCGCGGGTCCTGCGGGAAGGGGCGGCCAGCCTGGTCGGCGACGATACCTTTGAAAGTGTCGACCAACCCGCGCAGCGCGTCGGCGTCCAGGTCGGTGTCAGAGGTGGCACCACGGTCGGCTTTGGCCTGGTCCAACGCGGCAGAGAACAGCTCGCCTTCGATGTCGAGCACCGTGCGCCCGAACATCTGGATCAGACGGCGGTAGGAGTCCCAGGCGAAACGTTCGTTGTCGGCGACCTGTGCGAGCCCGAGCACCGAGGTGTCATTGAGGCCGACGTTGAGGACGGTCTCCATCATGCCCGGCATGGAGAACTTCGCCCCAGAGCGCACCGAGACCAGCAGCGGGTCGTCGGGCGCACCGAGCTGGCGGCCCATCGTCGCTTCCAGGCGGGCCAGGGCGGCACTGACCTCGTCGGCGAGCTCGCCCGGCGCAGCACCAGTGGCCATGTAGGCCCGGCACGCGTCAGTGGTGACGGTGAACCCCGGGGGCACCGGCAGGCCCAGCCGGGTCATCTCGGCAAGGTTCGCTCCCTTCCCACCGAGCAGGTCCTTCTGGTCCTTGTCACCCTCGCTGAAGTCTTTGACATACCTGGCCAAGACGGCACCTCCGAAAGCACGAGACAGATCTGTGGGCGTCATCGCCCGGCGCTGGTAACCCTACCGTGGTACGCATGCGCACCCCAGCGGCGACCGACTCGCGGACGGCCCTGCCACCAGGCAACCCAGACGAGAGAACCACGTCCGGTCGCCATCCGCACCCCGCCACGCGGACGGACGGGTGATACAGGCAGCTAGACTCGCCACGACACATGTATGACGCTGGCGGACCCCAACCGTCCCCGGCCGACGAGGAGCTGATGAGCGAGCCCAGGCCGACCGCAGGCCCCCGAGGACCACGAGCGGCGCACGCCGACCCAATCGACGGCGCCGACCTGCGCTCCGGCCCGCAGGCCCACCCGCCGCAGACCCGTGTCGTGCACCGGGTGACCGTCCCGTCGGCGGTGCCTATGGTCGAGCTGCTCGGCCCCGCCGACGAGGTCCTGCGCGCCGTCGAAGACGGTTTCCCCACGGTGGACATCCACGTGCGTGGCAACGAGGTGTCTTTCGCCGGGGAAGCCGGGGACGTGGCGCTGGCCGTCCGTCTCGTCGACGAGCTGGTCGAGACTGTCCTCGCAGGCACCCAGATCGGCCCGGACGTCGTGCGCCGGTCGATCGCCATGCTCACCGCTGGCACCCAGGTGCGTCCCGCTGACGTGCTCACCTTCGACGTGCTGTCCACCCGGGGTCGCACTATCCGCCCCAAGACCGCAGGGCAGAAGGAGTACGTGGACGCGATCGACGCGAACACCTTGACCTTCGCCATCGGCCCGGCCGGCACCGGCAAGACCTACCTGGCCATGGCCAAAGCTGTGCACGCCCTCCAGGCCAAGAAGGTCAACCGGATCGTCCTGACACGTCCGGCGGTCGAGGCCGGTGAGCGTCTGGGCTTCCTGCCAGGGTCGCTGGCCGAGAAGATCGACCCGTACCTGCGCCCCCTGTACGACGCGTTGCACGACATGGTCGACCCCGAGTCCATCCCGCGGCTGCTGGACGCCGGGACGATCGAGGTGGCCCCCCTGGCCTACATGCGCGGACGTACCCTCAACGACTCGTTCATCATCCTCGACGAGGCCCAGAACACCACCAGCGAGCAGATGAAGATGTTCTTGACCCGCCTGGGCTTCAGCTCGACCGTCGTGGTCACCGGCGACGTCACCCAGGTCGACCTGCCTGCTGCCTCGGTCAGCGGCCTGCGTGAGGTCGAACATATCCTCGCAGGTCTCGACGACGTGGCGTTTTGCCGCCTGACCTCCGCCGACGTGGTCCGCCACCGTCTGGTCGCCCAGATCATCGACGCCTACGCCACCGCCGAGAACCACCGCGTCTCCGGCCGGCTCCCAGGGCCGCGGCCCACCTGACCTTGGTTGTCGCCCGAAGCACCCCGCCAGCGGTGTTCCGGGCGCTATCCTGTGCCAGGCGCTGCCACGTCTGCCAGGCCAGCCCATGCACCCATCGGACATGGAGGGACTCCTCGACGATGCCGGTCAGCTGGATCTTGGCGGTGGACTTCGGCACCACGAACACCGGTGCGGCCATCCGCTTCGCCGACGGCAGGGTGGAAAAGGTCAAGCTCGACCCTGGCTCCGACACGATGCCGTCCGCGGCGGTGCTGACCGACGGCCACTGGCGGGTGGGACGAGCCGCGCTCAACGCCCGGTGGGCCAGCCCCCAGACGTTCGTCGGGTCGCCCAAGACCCGGTTGGGCCAAGAAACTCTGGTGCTGGGCGAAGCGCTGGTCGACCCCGCCCAGGTCGCCGCTGGTGTTGTCGCCTCGGTCCGCGACCGGGCGGTCAGCGTCGCCGGGGGAGGTGCCCCCGACCGGTTGGTGCTCACCCACCCTGCCCGCTGGGGCCAGGCCCGGCTCGCCGCCCTGCGAGAGTCTGCCCGGCTGGCAGGGTTCCCCACCGACTCTGTGCGTCTGCTGCCCGAACCGATCGCTGCGCTGCACGCCCACGTGCCGCCTGGGTCTTTGCCGCCTGGGTCACGTGTGGCGGTGGTCGATATCGGAGGGGGCACGTGCGACGTGGCGGTGCTGCACGTCACCGACGACCCTGCCCCGGGCAAGGACCTGCTGGTCGTCGCGCAGGAGGGTGACGACCAGCTCGGCGGGGACTACCTGGACGACCTGCTGTACCAGTGGGTCGTGTCCCAGCTGGGTGCTTCGGGACGCACGGACATGGTCGCCGCGCTGGCGGCCCCGGCGAACCAGGACGCGGCCATGACCCTGCTCGACATGGTCCGTTCAGCAAAACAGGACCTGTCGGAGCACACCAGCGCCCCTGTGGCTGTGTCGGTCGGCGGGCACAAGACCACGTTGACCATCACCCGTGACGAGTACGAGACGCTCATCGCCGAACCTGTCGCCCGCGCTGCCGACCTGGCAGCCCGCGCCCTGGCCGCGTCAGCCACGACCAAGCTCGCCGCGTTGTACCTGACCGGTGGTACCGCCTACACCCCTGCGCTGGCGCGTGCTCTGCACCAGGTCACGGGCATCCTCACCGCCCCGATCGGCGACCCCAAGCTAGCCGTGGCCATCGGAGCGCTCAAGACGCCCACTGCGGTGCTCGACCCGTCTGAGCTGTTCCAGCTCACCCAAGAGCTGACGGCGGTCCGACAGGCGCAGGCCGAACCGCAGGTCCCCGAAACTCCGGTTCCACCAGACCAGACGCCGCCGGACCAGACACCACAAGACCAGACATCACAAGACCAGACCCCAGAAGAACACGTACCCCAGCCTGACCCGGGTGGACCGGCACGCCCGGCCCCTCTTCTGGCAGGTTCCCGGCGCAAGGTTGTGGTGGCGGTTGTCGGCGCTCTGGTAGCCGTCGGTGCTGTCGCCGGGCTGTGGGCGGTCGTGCACAACATGAACGGCGACCCGAAGGTCCAGTCCACGTCGCCCTCGGCCCCGTCCTCGACCGCCGCGGGGCCGTCCGCCCATGCCTGCTGGGACGGGACAGACGACGACGCGTGTTCGGACTTCGGCGGGAGCGACGCGGTGAGGCACGCTTTTGCCCCTCCCGAACCCTCCGAGTGCGTGACGACGCGGACGGAGGTCGGCAAGGGGCTGTTCTACGAAGAAGACTGTTCGGCAAACAGGGGTTACCAGCCGTACACGGCCCGGCTCCAGCTGTGGGTCAGCATGGATGCGCTCCAGGCCGACATTGCCGCCGACCGGAAGAAGGCCGGCACCTGGAAGAACAGCGACGGCGACACAGTCGGGACCACGTACACCAAGAAGTCTTTTCTCGACTCTCTCATCACCTACTGCTACGACACGATCCCGGTGTGCCTGCTGGTGGACCAAGAGTACGCCCGCGACGACTTCGGCACGCTGTCGGCAAGCCAGGTCCGAGACGTCGAAGCCTGGCTGGACACCCACGCTGTGCCTGACCCGACCGCCGGCTGGAATCCTACGTACCCTGAACGCGCGTTCCCCGCTGCGCCAGGTGCCAGCCGGTTGACCTGTAAGGCCCAGGACCTTTCCTTTGGTTCCACCGTGACTTTCGCCTGCCGGTGGCCAGACGGGAACACAGCCGTCATCACCCAGTGGTCCGACCCTCAGGACGCCGTCGAGTACTACAAGGCATCCTCGCAAGGATCGGTCATCGACCTCACCACAGAACCGTGGATCGTCGACGGTGTCGCACGTGGCACCCTCTTCTCCGGAGGGGAGCTGGCCCCAGGCAAAAGGTGGTGCTACGACGACGTGCCGTACTGCATCGCCATCGTCGACTGGACTCCCGACACGCTCATAGGCCGCATCACCCCGCTGACGCCAGAGCAGGCCGCCGAGTTCTAGTGTCGCGCCTGGCTTGCGCACACGGCCTGGTCGTTGCGTGCGCCTGGCAGCCGCGTCGATAGGATTCGGGTGTGAACATCGAGGTCGCCAACGAGTCGGGCACCGAGGTCGACTCCACCGAGATCGTGGCGTTGGCGCGGTACGTGCTGGACTCCTTGCACATCCACCCGCTGTCTGAGCTGTCGGTGGTGCTGGTGACCACGCAGACCATGAGCGACCTGCACCTGCGGTGGATGGACGAACCGGGGCCCACCGACGTGCTGTCGTTCCCCATGGACGAGATGCTCCCGGGGCGTGAGGGCTCGCAAGAGGCGCCAGGGCTGCTCGGGGACGTCGTGCTGTGCCCGGATGTGGCGGCCACCCAGGCGCAGGCCGCGGGGCACTCCACCGCCGAAGAGCTGTTGTTGCTGACCGTGCACGGGATCTTGCACCTGCTCGGGTTCGACCATGCCGAACCAGCCGAGCGCGACCAGATGTTCGACCTGCAGCGACGGCTGTTGTTGACGTTCTTGGCGCAGCGATGATCGTCGTGCTGGGCCTGCTCGTGGCCGCGGGGTACCTGCTGGCGGCTCTGCTGTCAGCCGGAGAGGTCGCGGTGATCCGTGTCACCCACGCCGACGTGGCGCGCCTGGAGGCTGCGGGGCACCCCGCCGCTGCACGCGTCGAGGCGCTGGCTGACCGGCGTCTGCAGGTGGCCGACGCTGTGGCGTTCGTCCGGCTCATGGGGGAGATGACCGCGACTGTCGCGGTGACGCTCGTCGTGGCCATGGTGACGGACTGGTCGTGGTGGGGGGTGCTCGGCGTGTGCCTGGTGCTCACCGGGGGGGTCGCGTGGGGTTTGGTGCGGGCCAGCCCGCGTTCGATCGGGCGGCGCCACCCTGCCGCGACGCTGACTGCCCTGGCACGGCTGCTCACTGTGGTCACCGCTGTGGCCGGACGTCTGGGCGGGAGGGCCAGCGCCGAGCGTCACGCTGCTGGCGCGCACGACGAGCTGCGCAACATGGTCGACCGGGTCGCCGAGTCCACAGCCATCGACGATGCCGAGCGCGAGATGGTCCGTTCGGTCATGGAGCTGGGGGACACGCTGACCCGTGAGGTCATGGTGCCGCGCACCGACATGGTGACGGTGCGCGCGACCGACCCGGCTGCCAAGGCGCTGACGGTGCTGCTGCGCTCGGGCTACTCACGGGTGCCGGTGGTCGGCGGCACCGTGGACGACCTGCGCGGGGTGCTGTACCTCAAAGACGTCGTGCGCCATATCCCTGGGGTGCTCGGCCCGGCTGAGCCCGGGCGGCGCCGCGGTGAGGTGGTGGTCGGGACGGTGGCGGACCTGGCCCGTCCGGCCCATTTCGTCCCCGAGTCCAAACCAGTCGACGACCTGCTGCGCGAGCTGCGCGACAGGGCCACGCACATCGCCATGGTTGTCGACGAGTACGGCGGGATCGCCGGGCTGGTCACGATCGAAGACGCCCTGGAGGAGATCGTCGGGGAGCTGACCGACGAGCACGACCGGTCGGCCCCGGCCGTCGACGACCTGGGCGACGGTGTTTTCCGGGTACCAGCCCGCCTGGGCCGTGACGAGCTCGGCGAGCTGTTCGGCCTGGAGGTCGACGACGAGGACGTCGACACCGCGGGCGGGCTGCTGGCCAAAGCCTTGGGAAAAGTGCCGTTGACAGGTTCGTGCGGGCAGATCCACGGGTTGCACCTGACTGCTGAAAGGGTCGAAGGACGGCGTAAACGCCTGGCCACCGTGCTGGTGCGTCAAGCACACGAAGGAGAACGATGAACGAGGAGAACAACCCTGGCGACGAGTTCCGGTCGGGGTTCGTGTGCTTGGTGGGGCGGCCGAACTCGGGAAAGTCCACGCTGACCAACGCGTTGGTCGGCACAAAGGTCGCGATCACGTCCTCACGTCCCCAGACCACCCGGCACGTGGTGCGTGGCGTCGTGCACCGGCCTGACGCCCAGCTGGTGCTCGTCGACACCCCCGGTCTGCACCGGCCCCGCACGTTGCTGGGCCAACGGCTCAACGACGTCGTCGCCGGGACTTTGTCGGAGGTCGACGCGGTCGGGTTCTGCCTGCCCGCCGACCAGAAAGTCGGCCCGGGGGACCGGTTCATCGCCGAACAGCTGGCCGGTGTCGCCGAACACACCCCCGTCGTGGCCGTGGTCACCAAGGCGGACCTCGTGGGCCGGCCCGCGATGGTCGAGCACCTGGCTGCCGTCGACGCGTTGGGGCCGTGGGCCGATGTGGTCCCCGTCTCGGCGGTCAGCGGGTTCCAGGTCGATGTGCTTGCTGACGTGCTCGTCGGCCACCTGCCGCCCGGCCCGGCGTTCTACCCCGACGGCGAGCTCACCGACGAGCCGGACCAGGTCATGGTCGCCGAGTTCGTCCGCGAAGCCGCCCTCGAAGGGGTCCGCGACGAGCTGCCGCACTCCCTGGCTGTGGTGGTCGAAGAGATGGTCGAGCGTGACGAGCCTGCCGCCGACGGGCGGCCGATGGTGGACGTGCGTGTGGAGATGTACGTCGAACGCGACTCGCAG
>Ga0123354_10005838_pt1 | contig 18076 bp, 12 predicted proteins | sample TergutLab28metaG_2_FD_97872 | JGI IMG/M metagenome (GOLD analysis project Ga0123354, IMG submission 97872) | Labiotermes labralis P4 segment gut microbial communities from Petit-Saut dam, French Guiana - Lab288 P4 | ecosystem: Host-associated > Arthropoda: Insects > Digestive system > Gut ...
ATAAGTTTTTATTACATTCCTCTACGTGTTTCGAGCACATGTGCTCGAAACACGTAGAGGAATGTAATAAAAACTTATTTAAAACAAATTTTGTGCATCAAGTTGGTTAAATACTGAGATAAATATACTGAGATGCACGGTCAGCAAAACGTCAAAAAATGGGTTAGGTGGTTGAGAATTTGACACTTTGAAACACACACACACACACACACACACGAGGGTACAGGGCACAGGGCGGCTGATTTTATTTTTATTTAATGGACGTGTGCGATGAGGCTGTAACTGAAACTGAATGTACGAAACTACATTGCAAAACCCATCAAGCTATTATTTGTAGGACAAATTACTTTGTTGTAATAAATGTTGCTGTATTTTTCTGTCCATTCCGATTCCATGTGTTCCTTTTTTTACAGAACAATGTGACTCAGGTTTGGTACTTATGAGCTGTATTGAGTGTTACCCTGTCCGATTCTCCGTCGGGTTTTCGACTGTCATAACTCTGTGTTTGCATAGTATTCCTCAGTTCTTCCAAGACCGGTTCTGAGACGTTATTTTATATGGACTACGACCTTCCCCGTCCTTTCCAATTTATTACTCACTGCCGTCAAGTGATACTGATTTCTACTCGTAACATTGTCAAATTAACTACAAACCAGTAATTACTTATTTTCTTACTAGTGAGTTTTTAATTGATTTCTTTATTTCCCACTTCTGTTCCTCCATTCTCTCCTCTCTTCCTGACCCGCTACATCACTTTTGTTCTGCCGTTGTATTCCTCGTTGTTCAGGTTTCTGTTTCATGTAGTCTGCTAGCTTTACACTATTACAACAGTGTCTTGTCAGTGCCCAGAGCACGATCTGAACCCGCGACTACACTGTTCGAACAGCGTAATAACATGTTCGCGTCACACTGCACGACTATTCGAATCTGCGAAGCTGGAATTTGCATGCTGTGCCGGGCAAACTGTGAAGTGCATTGACTGTAGGCCAAAAGTAGGCACAAAATGGCCCGTAGGCCGGAAGGGAACCTACAATTTTTTTCAGACCTGCCATTACATTTATACTAAATTAAGGGTTTTGGATTATATTCATATTCGTAAGGGCCCTAATAAGGTACGGCTTGTTGGTATTTTTAAGCCCTTTAGAGATGCTAGGGGACCGCGGTAGCACAGTGGTTAAGGTTCTGTGCTACAAATCGGAAGGTTGCTGGTTCGATTCCAGATGGTGTCATTGGAATTTTTCATTGACACAATCCATCCGATCGCACTATGGCCCTGGGGTCGACTCAGCCTCTAACAGAAATGAGTACCAGGAGTATTTCCTGGGGGTAAAGGCGGCCGGTGCATAGGGCTGACAACCTACCACCATCCTGTGCCGTTGTCACGAAGTCTGGGAACCTTAACTTCCTGGAACCCTCTGGGCCTGTCCAGGCCTGTAATGGGACTGCTTTACCTTTTTTTAGAGAAGCTATTAAGCTGTTTCCAACTTGTGATTTGTTTCTCTCCTTGCTGGTTTGGCAGTTGGTTCCTTATTTGAAAGGATTCATTTCTTTCTAGTTGGATTTGTTATTTTTTGGCTTGTAGTAGATTAGGTGTTAACAGTATTATCATTGCTGGGTTGTCTATATTGACAAAAAAGCAAAATTCCATATTTGTCCAAAAACGTATTGTTTCCATATTTGGACTAGACATAATTTTGTAAGCGTACTCTCGTCATTTTCAGTTCCTGAAACTCGGTACGTGTTAATTGTTATGTACTTTGGTAAACAGACAGAAGCTAGTTACGTCATTGTGTGAAACTGATGTGTTTATCAACTACTGAAACTCATGTATTTCTTGCGAAGCTGTCTGGGCCGTGGTTTCTTTGAAAAGGTTCTGTCAGGCTTACAGATAAAACAAATTCCTCACACGTGCCTCATCCACGGTCTTCTGTATTTCCAGATCTGACTGGCTGCATTGTAGTCGCCCACTCATTAGGAATGTTAGCAATAAATCGGAGAGATGGCAGAACTGTCGTTATTACAGTAATTGAATGGAGAATGTAGGTGAGTTTTACTCAGAGAGTAACCGTAGAATTAGCAAGTTATAACTGAGATGAGTGAGAGCTCAGGAATTCGGAAGAGGAGAGAGTGGCCTCAAGCAACAGTCAGTCATACTTTCAGCTTTAGAGGAACAAATTACAGTAATCACTTAATGGTGGGATATTTGGAGCATTCATAGAGGAAATGAGAAACAGAAGCGGAGTTTTGTATGCAAAGGTGGAAGAAGAAATAATTTCGTAGTTGTAGGATTACGTGGGAGAGTAATGTTGAGTTGGATGTTCATGAGATGGGGAGTGATATTGTGGGGTGTTTTCATCTGGCATGCGAAGTCCAGTACTCTGCTGTTTTGGAACTAGAGGCTCAATATACAGGGGGAATGGGAGCGACCTAGAAAATGGGCTCAAGCAGTAAAATTTCTGCCATCTATTGGGTAGGTAAATGCCTCGAATCTCAATTAGAGACACAGATTCTTGTAACTGATACCTTCTTGGATTTACTCCTATTTCCACGTAATTAATGGGGTTGGTTGAAAATTAGGACACAATAACTCCCTTCGATATCTTTTAAAAGCTTATTATTCAACAGAAAATTGGATTTAAATTTAAAAATGTGACTAATGGAATGCCAAATTTGAGTATAGCCGTGTGGGTTGCTGGAACTTGAACACAGCGGAAAATAGACAGAAACATTTTTGAGTTTGAAACGTGATGCTGGAGATGGATAAAGAAGTTCTGCTGAACTGATCGTGTGAAAAATGGAGAATATCACAGAGTCAAAGAGGAAATGAATATCATCTGAACAATACAACGAAGGAAGGCAGACTGGATTGGTCACATTTTGCATAGGAACGGCCTTCTAAAATACGTTATTGCAGGAAAGACAGAAGGCAAGAAAGAAGGAGGAAGAAGGCAGAAGATACGGGAATTTAAAAAAAGACGCAATATAACGCAACAGTATTGGAAGGGCGTACGGATCTGTCGCAAGACAGGCTACGAAAGTGATATCATCCACCATTCAACACAATATAGAGTTCCTAGAAGCGTCTTTAAATAAATACGACGAAGATGAAGAAAATGAGTGAGATTTTTTGACCAACCGAGTATCCGTCAGATTTTGAAGAAAGTTTTGGATCATAGAGTTATGGAGTCACGAAGTGCATTGTGATATGAATTCATATTGAAGCGTGCAGGTCTAACAGTACTGTTGACATGACGTGTACCAGTGCTTGCTGACGGTGTGTCTTAGCAGTAACGTGCTCCCTCACACTTCGTCTTCCAATTAAATCTGCGTTCCGTGCGATTAGACTAGAGTTTGTTACGGCAAGACATCATGTGAAATACACGTGCGGCAACGAGAGAAGTTTATATAATCTGATGAAGATCCATCAATTAGTTACTTGCCTTATGACTTCGCGACTGTACATCTGTGTACTTCACCACGCCTGACAGTATTCACCAGGCGTTACGCCCGCTTTGCATTTCAGAAATTTAAACTGACTTAATCCCATATTAAACTAGTTGGCTTATTGCGTTTACGAAATGTGAATACTCAGGTGACTGTAGAGTTTGTTGCATGTGTTTTGAGTACTAACAAATTTTGGTGAATGAATATTAAGTGAAAACGTTGCACGCTCTGATTGAGAACTTTATATGCAGACATTCTTACAATAACCAACACACTTACAAAAATAAAAATAAAAAAACCTGGCGCTATATATATAACTTAAGGTGGAGTGGTTTCGTGAAAAAATCGCCGTTGAAATAGTTATTACATATTCTGAAAGTGTGTTTATAGCCTTAGGCATACAATGTCCATACGCCATAATGTCATCCATGGCCTGCCCCGCTGTACCACATTCTTCCACATTATCTCATAAAGGACACGATTTTCTAAAACAATTTACGGAACGCAAAATGTGTGTTTTGAATTTCTCTACAAATCTGTCTGAAACATTTCTCATTCTAAGAAGAACTGAGCGAGATGTGATTAAAAAAATGTATAGTGGTCTTCATGTAAATCACCCGTTATTCTTGTCAGAGTTTATTGAAATTTGAAGTTTCTCGACAGATTTTCGAAAAATGCTCAAATGTCGAAATTAATAAATATCCGTCCAGTGGGAGCCGAGTTCCATGCGGACAGACAGACGGACAGACGTGATAAAGCCCATAGTGGCTTTTCGCAATTTTGCGAACGCGCCTAATGCTGAGAACTGCAAGCTGCGGGTGTGCGTCCTGTGCACACCCACAGTCAGGCACTCTTAGCAACATAACATTACACAACAAGACATGCTGCCACAGAACCAGGATTATATAACGAAAGCAATCAGTAACTAGTTTTTAAAAGTGACTTTAGCAAGGAAAGTGTAGTTCCATGAGGATGATCCTTGGATCGAAACATGTCGGAGCAATTTTAGTGTTTTAATGTGAAAAAGTTTTATGTACGTGCATCAGTTGGTATACTATTAAATAACACCTTTCCTTGTTAATTCATCCTTTTGTGTGCCTTACGAGAGCTGCACAGCCTCTTCGAAAGCGAGCCCTCCACATAGTGCGGTCTAGTGCTTCTTGTTTCAATTTACAGTACCCTCTCTTTTTCTGATGGTCATACAGTAGCAGCTGACTTCTTCACGTCACTTTTAATCTTCCCTCTATCTTTCCCTCAATAACGTGTATGAGAAGGCAGTTCCTACGCTAGATGTGACGCATCCCGTTATCCTTCCTTCCTTCCTTTTATTGTTTGTAGATATTCCCCTCTCTTCTTTGACTTTCTGTAACACTTCTTCATTTCTCACATGATCGGTCCAAATGATCTTCCACATCATTCTTCAGCTTCACTTTTCACAACTTCCCATGTATTTCTGATCTCCTGTCCAAAGTGTCCATACAAAGCTGCGCTCCAAATGTAGCTTTACACTGGTTTCTTCCTTCAATTTACGTCCAATTTGCTGGTGAGAAGAGTCTTCTTTTTGTTGAAAGATGCTTTGTAGATTTATAATATTAAAAGTCAATTATATTATATTTTTAATGCTATTACAGCGTCTTAAGAACAACAGAGCAATTATGATAAATTTAAGGCCCTTATTTCTACAATACCTACTGTAGATATGATTCAGTCTTTGTAACTCTGCGGTAGCACAGAGGATAAGGTGCTGTGCTTCAAATCGGAAGGTCGCTGGTTCGATTCCAGATGGTGTCATTGGAATTTTTCATTGACACAATTCTTCCGATTGCGCTATGACCCTGGATTCGACTCAGACTCTAACAGAAATGAGTACCAGGAGCATTTCCTGGGGGTAAAGGCGGCCGGTGCGTAGGGCTGACAACCTTACCACTATTCTGTGCCGTTGTAATGTAATCTGGGAACCTTAACTTCCTGGAACCCTCTGGGTCACTCAAGGCCTGTAACGGAACTGCTTTACCTTTACCTTTACCTTCGTAACTCTGCGTCATGACTTCGCATAACGCTAAGTGTGTTCTGAGGTACTATTTTCTGGTATTGAAGTTTGACGTCTTTCAACCGGAAAGTTACTGGAACTGGAGCCAAGCTTCATTTCCACGCCAGTGTGTTTTCATGGTCTCAGTCTGTACAGAAATTCTCATGTCAATGTGACCTATTCTCGTCCTTCTCTTTAGTACTGTTCTTCAGGTTCAGCCGTGTATTATTTACCCATTATTAATCCCGTTTAATTGCACTGGCTTTGTTACTCAAATGCAAATCGAAAGGATCGTATAGGCAGTGAATTTTTTGCTATTCGAGCGTAGGACTTCTTTCCTATTGTGTTTTAATGAGCTGATACTTTTTCTTAGTCTTTTGTTTTGTATGTTTTGTAATTTGTTTCCAAACTAATTACAAATAGAATTTGCTTCTGAAAAGGAGAGCAAAACAATAGTGCACCAGTTTTCTACCTCTGATACAATAATTGTATTGTGTAACCTTAATCGTCTTTGCTTCTTCCTCACCCCATCATCTTGGTGTCTTGCATCGTTCGAAATTGGGACAAATAAGGGTGGTTGTAGTGGTTGTGGTGGTTGTGGTCGTCGTATGGATAAGGGCGCGTTTGTTCCGCTGGGTGGAGTTGCCGGCGCCACAGGCTTCTTCCGAACTTTGGTCTCAGGAAGAAAAAATGGCGATGTTTCACCTCCCTTAATTCCTTTCCCATTTAGTGTGAGGGGGTGGGGGGGGGGAGGTGCAGTAGGAGACGTAGGGACGACCCAAATTGTTTTGTTTCCTATTTGTTTCAAAGTTCTGCATGCGGTAGCTGGCACTGAGACGAATCTGTGAAGTGAGAATCTAAGAGAAAACCTTAGGAATTCGTCGCGAAGCACACAGCTAGAATCCTGGCTATCTAAACGCTGATTACCACAATGGTTTCCATGCACAGTATACGTATTATACACCACCTGCAATAATATTAGTAAAGTGCGTTTTTTACAGTGTGTATTTATGTGTTTTATGACATCAAAATAAGCAGCCATTATTTTCTGTACATCATTAAGCGGTTATTACTTCTGGTAGTAATAAATAAATAGCGGTACAACAAAGGAATAGGATGTTCAATATTATTCAGATTAATTTCAAGCTTAAAAGTGTTAACTTAAATTTGTACTGATTTTGTGATGTACCGAGATAGCTCAGTCGGTATAGCGATTCGCTACGGGCTGGAAGTTCCGGGGGTTCGAATCCCGGCGTGGGTCGAGATTTTCTGCACCCGTCCAGACCGGCCCTGGAACCCTCCCAGCTTCTTGGACAGTGGCTACTGGTTCATTCCCGGAAGTAAAGTAACCGGTTTGCGGCCTTAACAACCCAACTCCATCTCAGCGCCGAGGTAAAAGAAAGAGTAAAGCTATACATGTATTCCTCGTTTGTGCCTTTATGGCATTTTATAGGGAGAACTTTACCCTTAATGGTTGTTGTGAGGCTTCATAAGCAAGTACCGGTCTGGTATTGTCAAATAAGACACAACCAGTTGCCCTTCCTTCTTATTCAATATTCGCATTAGCCGGTCCCAGTGGCCGCGCCATCTAAGGCATAGGTCTACGGCCGTTCGCCTGCTGGGGTCGTGGGTTCGAATCCCACCGGGGTCATGGACGTTTGTGTGTTGTGATTGTTGTGTGTGTGTGTTGTTAGGTAGAGGTCTCTGTAACGAGCTGGCCCCTCGTCCAGGGAAGTCCTACCGACTCTGATGCGTCGTTGTGCGTAACTTCGAAACCTCCTGAATGAGGAGCCAGAATAAAGCAGGCTGAACCGTTGGGCGACGCCGGCAACAAATAGACAACCTAGCAATTTAGGTCAGAATAAAATACCTAGTTAGTCTCAAAAAACTAGGTGGTATCGTGAATAAGAGAGAGGAAAAAAATATTCGCATTCATACAATCAAATGTCATTGGACGTTATCTAAACTCAGAGTGTGATTGAGGACTCGTAACAGAAGAGAAGTAAAAACCAAATTAAGAAAGCTGTTTTGCTCTCACAGAATATTTTTTCTGCGACATATTGCCTTCAGTGGTGATGATGCATTTGTTCCTGTACCTTAGGACAGGATCTCTTTACACCGCTGCATGAATCCGCACACCACCGCACAGTAATTCGTACCTACCGGCTTTGTGCAACGCTGGAAATGGTTAACATATTTGGTAGTGTACTACACTGCAGTTGTGCTACACGTAACTTTGTGTTGCGTAAGGAAGGCTTCTTGACTTTGTCGATGACCTGAATCCACGTAAGAACCCGGTGTTACGTGCTATGGTAGTAGAACGCTCTTCAAAATATAACGGATGTCTCACAAGTTCCCCTACAGAAGTCGGGTTATATGAAGCGCGTGTCTTTTGTTATTTCCTAAAAGTGATTGTCAAAAGTGGGTTTGAAACGGGAGAAGAGAGATGTGTTAGATGTCGGGGCGTTTATCTAAATCACTGTGTCAAATACAAAATGGCACATTATTGTAGTGCGTGTGTGTGTATATATACACAGAAGAATACTTTTAAAATTCTGTACGTACTGTTTGCAAAAATGCGGGAAATATCCTCCCCAACTAAGGCAAATCAGATTCTCACAAATTTGAAGAATGCAAGACCAACTTGATGTCACTTGCTATTTTATTTCACTTCTTATGTGCTCAACATGTTTCGGACATTAATATATCCATCATCAGGAGCTTGCGACTATTCTGTTGAATTACAACTGGTTGTGCTTCACCCTGCAACCCGGACACCACTCCAACCCAACCACACCGAATCTCCAACACACATCGAACCCAGAACAATAACATCATTGTGGTGATTTGACAGAATAGTCGCAGCTCCTGATGATGGATATATTAATGTCCGAAACATGTTGAGCACATAAGAAGTGAAATAAAATAGCAAGTGATATCAAGTTGGTCTTTTATTCTTCAACTATCACAATGATGCACGGTCCAATAAGCATAAGATCTCACAAATACATTTATTTATTTATTTATTTCTTTTTATTTCTATAGTAAAACTAACTACATGCACCATTGTATCAAATTTGTAAATGCCTGTTGCATTATGTACAGTCTTGAACTCCTGATGATGGACGGAAAGACCGTCCGAAACATGTAGAGTGTCATTCCAAAATAAGATAAATTTGATACATTGGTGCATCTAGTTGGTTGTATTATAGAAATAATATTACGATGCATGGCCCTATGAACGTCAGATTTATTTATTTAGCTTATTTGTTTGTGAAGCAGCAGTATAAATTTTCTGTGGATTGAGCAGAAGTCAGTCTGCCATGGATATCCAATACGTGGGCCGCATTCCTGAATGCTTTACGATAAATGAACCGGATATTTGAATGAAGTGGATTACAGCTGTGAATATCCCATTGACTGCTTCTTATTTCGGTATTGGTCTAATTCTACCATCTGCGCCTTGGTTTCCCAATGGCCGATTTGACTTTCCGACCAGCGGTTTATACGCGTTGTGCGTGACATACCCAGTCTAATTATTCATGCGTGGCCATATTACCTTAACAAGAGAAAGTGTTTAGTGAAGGGAACAAAGAGCTCCTTATCTGTGACTGTAAACCTAAGTGATTAACTAATTATTGACATAAGTTTTTTAATTACACTTTCTTGTGATGAAGTTAACTGTGCCTTTAAACAGTATTTTTACCTCACAGAAAACAAGTTGCGTCTCCATTATAAGGGTCAATCAATTATGGATTTATAGCAAAGAATGCCAGTTCAGTGTCAGAATCTGACGGAAAAAATACTTTGAATTAGTACAGAATTATTTAATGCCAAAATGTGTGTATAAACATGTTTTAAATTTACAGAGCTAAAATTTGGTTGTTTGGGCAGAAAGACTTTTATTTATGAAGGGTTTCTGTCATTTACAAATAGTGAAATTATACCTGTAGCAATGCGTTGCCAGAATTTGATTTAGTTCAGCTGCTTTTTTCTTGTGACAATAGAGCAGAAACGCAAATGGTGGGTGGCTCCTATTGGTAGGATGGCAGAACTTATCTTCAGGGTCTAAGGTGGGAGTAAAACACGTGACAAAGCGATTTGAGATCTTTAATAGTTAAAGCATTGATACATAAACCAAACACCGTACTCTGAAGGATGAATTTAATCAGTATTTCATACCTTGAGAACTGTGTCATGATACGTCATGGAAGGACGAAGTTTACCTTTATCAAAACTGCTGTTGTAAAAGAGACGCGTTTTTGACTTCTGTCGTCTCACGCAACAGTAGAGCTAAGTAGTGCAAGTGTAGGCCTGAATTTGAACACGTATTAGTGGAACTTTTGTTAACTTTATTTTGTGAGGTCAGCAAACGCGAAAATACTTTACGTAATAGTTACAATGCCAATAAAAATGTCGGGTTATAGGAAGTTATGTAAAATATTTTCCAGTATTCTGCATTTACTGGTGTTATCTCTCTGTTATCTCCATTAGTAGTTCTCTCAACCTTTGACAGTAGCTGATCCTATTATACACGCAAAGCTTTCCTAGATTACTAAAATAGGCATTGTAATTTATTCAAGAATCAGCGTGAGAACCATCAGGCAGTCCTCCATTCCAGTATCCTTCTACTTGAATGCTCTATCTTGTCATTATGTCATTTTACTTGTTCCAGTTTCTCTTTGACTTTCCGTATGGACTTTTCACTATAATGAATCGCGTTAAGCATAATCTACACACACTGCTCTCTCAGTTCAATCAGATGTAGGTATTACCTTAGTCGCACAACACCCAAAAGCATTTTAAGCTCATGGTTCCGTGCATCATAATTCACACTAAATAAAAATGCAACTAGATGCAACAGTATGCAGTCTGGTTTATTTTACTGCAAATTCACTCTACATGTTTCGGATGTCACCGTACCCATCATCAGGAGTACTAAAAAGTGTAGCAGCAGCCTGCGGTACTGGTCATAATATCGGTACAGCTACTTCCCTCCAACGTGGCCAGATCGGGACTGGTTTGTGCGAGTCGTCTGGTAGGTAGCACCGATCAAATCCTACCACACGACTCGCACAACCCAGTCCCGATCTGGCCACGTTGGAGGGAAGTAGCTGTACCAGTATTATGACCTGTACCGGAGGTTGCGGTTACAGTTTTTAGTACTCCTGGTGGTGGGTGCTGTGACACCCGAAACATGTAGAGTGAATTTGCAGTAAAATAAACCAGACTGCATACTGTTGCATCTATTTGCATTTTTATTTAGTACCCAAAATCATTTTGTCACAACCCTACAACTGTACGAATTAGCCTTTACGGTTTCTGTAGGAAATGATTAGAGTGTTTTACATATATATTCTTTGTTAATTAATTATTTGTGGTATTTTAGTTTCTTCCGTGCACGGGAAATACCGCTTTTCCGAGAGAAATAAAGCTTCGTTTGCAGTTGCATTTCCGCTGCCACACGATGTTCTTTCATCCGTACCAAAGACAGCAGTCCGATAGTGGTCGTGGCTGTACGTGATGTCATTTTTGTTTTAATTGCTAGTTCTCCACTACCGCGAATATCTAGCCCTACTCTGGCTGCCTGAACCTGATACCGTATGTGTACTCATGTGTTACTCACACGGGGCTGTGTCAACAGAACTACATTATTCCCCATCTCTCCTGCTTTCTCCACCACACAGCAGATGTCAGGTGTCATGAAATCCTGGCAGGGCTGCGTATTGAAATCTATAGCTTTTCTCCTTCAGTCTGCGCCGATTTATTTAATCCAAGGCTTTGTTCTCCAAGAATTTCAGCACGCAGTGCTTTATCTGTACGGAGGCCATTTTACGTATATAAACCCCAAATTAAAAGCGGTTGGAAAAGGACAGGCAATGTACGTATAACGTAATATTGAGGTGCGTTCGTTCAACCACTGTTGCAGTGGAAAAGCAATAAGTATTACATTTGTGAGTGTGTGTTTGTAGCCTTAATTGTCCAACATGCAATGCGCATGCGTCGTATCGTCATATGTGGCCTGTCTGACTGTTACAGTGTTTTACCACATTATCTCATAAACGGCACGATTTTGGGGAGAAAGTTACTGAAAATAAAACGTGTGTGTTGATTTCCTCTGCAACGTTTATCCGAAACATTTCTCATTTTGGGAATAAATGAGCGAGATATGACCATAAATGTATATTAGTCTTCATGTGAAGTACCTGTTATTCTTATTAGATTTTAATGAAACTTGAATTTTTTTGACAGATTTTCGAAAAATACTCAGATATCAAATTTTATGAAAATCCATCCAGTGGGAGCCCAATTGTTCCGTGTGGACAGACGGACAGACATATATGACGAAGCAAATAGTCGATTTTTGCAGTTTTGCGAAATCGCCTAAATGACGGAAGATAAAATGATATTAACAATTGTCTGTAATTGCTCTTTTTTTTTATAGAGTAACGAAATACAGTATAGCATTTATAATTTCCTGCTCGAATCGGGGTTTTTTTTTTATTTTTAACAAACAATTCTTCATTTCATGCAACTGACGGTAATGCTTGAGGAAGTAACATTTTCGTTCAGGTCAACTATTGTATTAAATGATTTTGTGTGGCAAAATGTAAATGTGAATATACTTTTTCCTCGGACATTGATATGGCTTTTGAAATTGAAGTCATTAATAAACATAAATGCCAAAGATATTTAGCATTTAAAATACAGAACGTTTAATAAAAGCCACTGTTATTTTCCCACTTTTTATAAACCTGTGAAATACAATTTGAAAGGGTCGTGACATTTTAGTAGTCCTTCAACACTAATGGATTTAGTGACCTATGACGTCACAGCCGCAAACTCCATCATGGAGCGAAATGCCGTCCTTCTCCGGCGAGGTTCGAGAGGAAGCATAGAGTGAAGAATATAGAAAGGTTATTCATTTACGGGTTGTTTTGTTCGGAGAGGAAGATTATTCAGGAGTCACTTATTTGTGTTGTCTGTTGGACTTCATAATATTGAAAGCCATGATATGTTAACATAACTGAGAGATATTGTCATCTGGAAGGAAATCTTCCCTAGAGCAATGAGTGTATTCTCTTTAATTTTGGGTTTAAGCCCCTCGAAGGAATGCAGAAAAAAATTAACTACACAAGATATATTATTGAGGAAATAATTTTTTGGGCGCAGTCCCAGAATTTAAAAAAGTGACTGTTAGCTTCTTCATGTCTGTCCGTCCGGATTTTCATGAAATTCGAATTAGAAGTTTTCGAAAATCTGCTGAGAAAATTATTTTTTATATCAGACAAAGACTAACAAATACTTTATATGAAGACCTATTTACATATATAAGGCTATCTAGTTGAATTCTTCTTAGAATGAGAAATATTTGGGACAAAGGTATAGAGAAAATCAAACCGCACCTTTTATGTTCAATATAGTTTTTTCCCCGAAAGCCTTTCCGTTTATGAGATAATATGGAAAAATGTGCTACAGCCAGACAGGCCACACATGAATAAGCAGTGTAGAAAAGATGTGCTTTGAACGTCGAATAACTAAGGCAAGAACACAGACACACACTAAGAATATGTAATACTTGTTGATTCATAATTGATTAATTCCGTCTGATGTCGTAAAATGTTTTAGGGCAACACTTAAAAAAATTGAAACACTGCGCAATGACTTATCTTTCTTCAAGATGTTTAGCCAAACTGTACGTCTAAAGAAGGCCATGAGCAGACGAATATCCTTTTTATGTTCTTTGTTCCGTGCATCGTAATTCTAGGTTGAAGAAATCCAACGAGATGCAACAGCATCTGGGGAGCAAGCTCCCCAGATAGTATGATCTGTACCAGAGGCTGCAACTACAGTTTTATGTACTCCTGATGATGGACGCCCGAAACGTGTAGAGTAATTTAGCAGTAAATAAATATCTGCATACGGTTGCATCTCGTTGCATTTCTTCAACCTAGAATATTATTTTGTTTTATTGCAGCCAGTGTTTGTAAAGTGTTAAAAGAATGCAGATTATTTGCAATAACTTTTCGAAAATTTGCGTTGTAGCTGGTATCATATATGTAACACAAAAGCATTTGTTGTACAACACTCAGTACTTTGTGTCGCTGACAGTGACACATAATTTAATATTTTATAATTTTAAGACAAATTATAATTATGTAAGTTATTAAACACACGCAGAACACACTGCTGTGTTCCCACTGCAAAAAGCTTACGTAAACGCCCAATTGCTGCCCTGTTTCCAATTTATTGTAGGCCAGTTGCACATTTAAAATACATATAGCCACGTTAATAACTCATCTTCCGTGAATGTGACACTGACATTGTGGAGTACAGTCCTTAATGGACTCACAACCGCTGAGCTGACCAAGAATGTTCGCATTTTATGTAAACCGAAGTTCCGTCCGTCGTCTTCATCACTAGAGCCTACAGCACGAGGCCGTTTTCTGTGTCCTGTCTTTCCGGCGTCACTGTGACAACTATATCTGTAAGATGTATTTTTACGTCAATATTCCATCTACTGGGTGGTATTCCACGTGTTTTGAGGTTTTCCGATAAAAGTTTAGTATACATTTATCACCTCTGTCGTGTTTAGGATTATAACATTCCCCGACCAACACGTGGTTTAAATGTGATTATTCTAGCATATTCAGTGGAAGTTGCAGTACCAAACTGCCTGCTCCTCATGTCCTGCATAAGCTCCCAATTATGACCCTCTGAGGGATTTTTCCCTAAAGAGGTAGTCATCATACTTTCTTCAATAAAGTAAAAGTACGTAACTGGAATCGGTGACTGCGGTAGCACAGCGGTTAAGGTGCTGTGCTATAAATCGTAATGTCGCTGGTTCGATCCCAGCTGGTGTCATTAGAATTTTTCATTGAAATAAAATCCTTCCGATCGCGCTATGGCCTTGGGGTCGACTCAGCCTCTAACAGAAGTGAGTACCAGGAGTATTTCCTGGGGGCAAAAAGCGGCCGGTGCGTAAGGCTGACAACCTTACCACCATCCTGTGCCGTTGTCATGAAATCTGGGAAACTTAACTTCCTGGAACCCTCTGGGTCACTCCAGGCCTGTAATGGGACTGCTTTCCCTTTTATGTATCTGAAATCAGTATGTTGTCTGCGTGTCTTCTGTTAGTGACGTCTAAAACAAACGGTCGATTTTCACGAAATATTAAGTGAGCATTTTCCCACCGGAGCCCACTACATCGTAATCTTGAATTCTCCGCAGTAGGTAACAACACCATGACGGATGCTGTGACTAGTGACATGAGAGATGACGATGCAACACGTATGCGTTGTGTTCAGGGAAAATGCGACAAGTTGACAGTTCGCAAAAATCCCAAACTAGTGCTTTTCCTAGAATGACAGTTGTTGTCAACGCTGGAAAAACGCAACGCGTGATTACAGTGCCGTCGTTAGAGTACAGGGGGCACAAAAATTATGGAGTGTAGATTTTTCCTGAAGTAGTTGCGGTACAAGAGTAGTTTTAATTTGGTGTATCTGAAATTCCTGATTTTAACAGCAATCAATTATTTTAATCACCAGCAAATCACTAAAGCTTGAATACCACCCTAAGTCTGCGCGTTCCTTGCAAGGTTTTGTTGCAGCTCTCCATATCCGACGACTGTACCATCCATTCATTCGTAATTCCTAGACACGTCATACCGTAAGAACAAGGGGTCCACTCAACGAAATAAATCGTTTTCCCATTATTAGTCGTTTCGAGGGAAATTACCTGCGATGTGGTAAGACTGAAGGCTTTCATTCCCTTAATTTTGCGTGTTACGACATCGTTACTGTGTACACGGACGTGATTGGCAAGTCTCAATGTTTATTGCGTGTGTCTAATCAACTTCACGTAAAACTGTGCCTATAAACACCGTATATTACTCGACAGATCACCCCACCAAACCCAACTCCCACAACGGGGTTGCATGTAATGGCTTAGACGAATGGAGTCTTACAATGGTGACTTTAACAGAGCCATGGACCCTATCGTAGTCTAGATCATAAACATATCACGGCATTGTGATACAATCAGTGTGACAGTAGGCGACCCTAATGTAAAAAATAAGATTATATTATACTGCATATAAAATGCGAGGGAACTTAGGCGTCCGTGGAATCGCGTTCGCATAGGTTGCGGAAGGGTCCTATTAGCTTCGATATGCTTGCCCTGCCGTCCGTCCGTGCCACTGGACGGCTGTGCATCAAATTTGATACCAGAGACTTTTATAAAAATCTGTCCGAAAAAATAAAAAAACTGTATAAAATCGTACAACAATGTAGGGCACCATACATGGATACTCACGCATGTTCATATTATCGAAAATTACAAAATATTTTATACCTGACAACATTCAAGCCTGTTGTATTCGACGTATGGCTCAAATATACAGAGAGAACGCATAATTGCTTTGTATGGCCAAATTTTGTTATTTTGTATCCTTGTCAGTGACATGTAGCTCACAGACACACTGAAAGCAGTGTTGCATGTCCTTGACAAGAATGGTTATGCGAGGCACCGCACTGTTACGTTATACGTCGGTCTATGTTGCCCGCCTTTTTAGGCTCGTTACCAAAATTGATAAAAACAGCTATTAGTTTCGTAATTTGTGTCTGTTTCTCTTTCCGTTCGCATGGACCGAGTTGTTTCCCACTGAATGGATTTTTATTAGTTATGATATTTGTGTATTTTTAGAAAATAATTCGAGAAAATTCAAGTTTCATGAAGATCTGACAAGAAAAAACGGGTAATTTGCATGAATATCAGTCTACATTTTTCATCATATGCGGTTAAATTCTTCCTAGAATAAGAAATGCTTGAGACAAGTTGGTACAAATAATCAAAGCTACATTTAATGTTCGATAAATGTTTATCGAAAATCATGCCTTTTATGAGATAATGTGGAAAAATATTGTGCAGCCGGACAGGACACAGATGACAATATGGCGCATGCGCATTGCATGCTGGATACCTTTCAAGCACACACTCATGACATGTAATACTCATTGCTTTTCCACTGCAGAAGTGTTTGCACGAACGCACCTCAATATTACGTTATACGTACATTGCCTTGCTTGTTGGAAACGAGTCACATTCTGGCTCAGTGCACTCTCTGCGCGGTTAGCAGCAATTGAGAAGAATACAGCTATGTACATTTCTAAAGGCTGATCGTCCATCTGAAAGTTTGTTATTATTTATTCTTAGAGTTTGTTGTTAATCACAGAAGGCGGAACGCAAATACATGCATTTTTCTGGTTTATTGCACAACGCTGTCAGTGGTTCTGACTACACTGTATTGAAGGACAAAATATAGTGTTTCCAAGATTTAATATCATAACTACATCACCTCGGGACGGTCATCTCAGTGCCATTAGTTGTGGTGTGGTGAATCACCTTTCATTTTTTAATGTCAGTGAAGAATGAAATTTTGACAGCTCTGAGTAGATGTTGATCTCACTTCACAAGCATCACTTATAATGTTATTTGTTACTTGTTATAGGAAAATAACAAGAAAATCTTCGACGTGGCTCCCAAAAGTGCGCAAATCGGTCAGCTTTTAAAAGACGAGTCCCTGCACAGGGACAAACAATTGAACACACAATTGCAATCTTATAAGCCTACCGTTTTTCCTCTTTTTAGGAAGTAAATAACCCAAAAGTCAGCTAGATGCTACGTATTGTTTTATTATACTTATGATAGGCTCAACATGTTTCGGGCACTATTATGCCCATCATCAGGAGCTCACAACTGTAGCCTGCAGCCCGGACACTTATCCAGCCTGCCTGCACCTAACTTCCAACCAACAGGAACTCAAGAACCCATAGTCGTGAGCTCCTGATGATGGGCATAGCAGTGCCCGAAACATGTTGAGCCTATCATAAGTATAATAAAACAATTAGTAGCATCTAGTTGGTTCGTAGTCTTCAGTTACCACAACGATGCACGGTCCAATACACATCAAACTCAAAAGTCGCTAAATGGAAAGATTAGAGGAGACGTCCAATAAACATGCACCGTCACTGCGCGCCCGTACGCCTCCGTTATCACCTTCGGACAGGAGTTTCAACCGAAATGGTTGTATTTTGTGTTCCTGTAACAAAGTGATCAGAAAGTTATATTTTCTGGTTCCATTCGTATTTTAGCTTTGTAATTTGCATTTCGAAATTGATGATGAATTGTTCACCAAGCAACCTAGATTTTGATCTCAGATTTGGAGACTACCTACTTGTTAAGTTTCAGCTTTCGTGCTTTTCTGAAATAGGGAACTACTCCAGCGTGCGGTCTGTCCCTGTAGGGCAGTGGGGGAGAATGAGTGGGGGTGAGTTGTGAACTTCCTCCCGCGTGACACACGAACATGTCTTGACGCGCTGCTGTTCAATCAATATTCAAGGGGTCGGGCTCTGATACCAGACATGAACAAAAATGTGAATTAACAAGTTAAAGGCTTGCTCTGTGTAAAACCGAGCGGCGCAATGGCCTTCAGATTCGGGATGTGGATATGTCTGACTTTCGTTTCTATGAATAACAAGACGGATAATGGAGGTATAACGTAATATTGTGGGCGCGTTCGTTCAACCACTGTTGCAGTGGAAA
>Ga0123354_10005839_pt1 | contig 18076 bp, 11 predicted proteins | sample TergutLab28metaG_2_FD_97872 | JGI IMG/M metagenome (GOLD analysis project Ga0123354, IMG submission 97872) | Labiotermes labralis P4 segment gut microbial communities from Petit-Saut dam, French Guiana - Lab288 P4 | ecosystem: Host-associated > Arthropoda: Insects > Digestive system > Gut ...
ATTAGTTCTTCGACGAATGAGAAATGTTTCAGAAGAACGCTCTAGAGAAAATCAAAACACATTTTATATCCAGTAGGGTTTTCCCTGAAAATCGTGCCGTTTATGAGACAATGTGGAAGAATATAGAAGAGTCCGACTGGCCACAGATGGCAATATAGTACGACGCATGCGCTTTCCATGCTGAATAAGTAAGGCTACAGACACACTCAGAATAGCTAAGAGTTGTTGTTTTTCCACAGCAACTGAGCCCAAGGGTAGCTACCCAAAAGGGTAGCGGCACTAGGTGTTGATCCGAGGACTGACATAAATCTGCCCTCGGTCCTTTGAACCGCCGAACTCCGGATAATAGGGTCTTATGGAGGATAAGTAATCCAAACAGGATACAACACAAAATAAAATAACAGAGATAATTCTATTAACAAGTTCAACATATAACTATAGAGAGCAATGACAAAGCATTGAAAACAGTTGAATAGAAACATAATCTTTCAAACACGCACGCAGCCGATCGTAAATTACGCAATACAAATATATACCCATCGGTTAGCATAAGTTTGCAATATGTACAAGGAAGCACAGCCGACCATAGAATAAGTACAACAAACAATACAAATGTCGGCCCATGTAATCTTACAACACAAATGCTTAAACCCACAGCCGATCAGAAAACACGTATTACAGTTAACATAATAGTCGGCCGAACATGACATTTATCGTGCGTAACATACAAGCCAGACAGAAAGCAATACTGTAACCAAATACATCACTTTGACTCGTGTAAACAAAACAAAGTATTTCCACCTACGGGGAGGTAAACTCGTCCCAGCCCCTCCCGAGGCTAACGCTAGGCAGACGTCGGCGATCGTCACGAAACATAACCGAAACTTCAATTTGGAAATATAAAGACCGAAACAAAACTTTACCTCGAAACATATCCCGGAAGTCTGCGTAGCCTTCTCGGAGAAAATAAATGGAGAAGGAGACTCCTGCTCCTGGCCCGGCCAGCGACAGAACCCGGTAGTTGATGAGATGAAACCAGGAAGACGGGTCCCGGACACGAAAATCAAAACCCATAAGGAAAACTCGGGGCAACGCCCTCGTCTTTCAATTTCCCCAGAGTAGCCAATCGACAGACGGTAGCCTCACACAAGGAACGATAAAAGGGGGAACAAACCGGTCATGCCTGCACGGGGGGAATCCTAGAGCCGATCCGCAAGCGGACGACTCACAACAATAGTAACGCGAACGCGCCTTGATGTTAAGTTTATACATACGTACATTGGTCTTGTTCAGGTGCTATGTACTTTGGTTTCGGTTTCTGGAAACTAGCCGTAGTGACAAATTATGTGATACTGTGTGTGAACGGTTTAATGAGTGTGTGAGTCAAGAATTAACTCGGTAAAATAAAATGTTATTACGAATGACAGAATCATGAAGGAGAATAGTACTGTGTTGCTTAGGGGACTGTGTGGGCGTGAGGATTAGTGAAGTACATGATAGGTTACAGAAAGACTGATTCTGCTAGAGTGAGTCACAGAGAAATTCAGTAAGATGAAGTGAGGTTACGAGAGTAACTCAACGAGAGAATGATTGCCTTTATCAGTGACTGTGTTTGTAGGTAAATTAGCAAAAGTGAAAGTGACATTATGACAGTATTTCAGCAAGTGAGCTTATGAGTAAATGGACAGTTCAGTTTATAGACTGAGATAGTCACGTGCAAGTGTGATTGATTCAGTAAATATAAATGCAATAAAATCGGTTTTGTGGCTCTGAGAGACATTAACAGTCCCAAATTTCTATGTACATATAACATAGAACTCCCACACAGCCACTTGTAAACTCTGTTGAACATTGTTATCCTATTAATTACTTATTTCATACAACATCTTAGGAACTTCACTTAACAACAACGTAAATTGTAATAAACTGGCCTGTAAGTACCTTCACCACTGTACTATAAACAGACGGTCTGGTTGTGGGCTATAACAGAACATACTTCACTTCTACACAGCAAACAACTAAGTAACAGGGTTGAGAACTCCGTGGGTGGTGGGTTCTGTGGGGTGAGGAATGCTTCAGTCTTCACAGCCATAATGGCTCGTAAGAGAAAGAGTATCTTTTCTTTTTTTTTTTCAGAGAAAGAGAGTAGGGAGAGATTGTTACATATATCACTAATGATAGGGGCGGAGTAAACCCCCTTGCAGTACCCAAACCGTTACGTCCCCAACTCACACCACCACCTACACTCCATCTCTCCACTACTAAACATCTCACAGTATATGCAATGCTAAAAGAGTGAAAATAAGGGGAAGGCGTGAACTTATAAGCGAAGACAAAACAAGCCTCAAAACCTCCGCAGTCTCTACCCTTACGCCTCTCTCTCTTCTATAAAACCTCCCCCTTTGCCTTCTACAATTATCTTTATTTTCTTTGTTTTGTATAAGTGCGCCAGTCGAATGATAATCCAGATGAAATAGCGAATATAGCTTACAGTATACAAACTGTAAACCTGCAGCATCCATGCAACGACACACGCAGGTTTCTCGACCCTCAAAGCAATTATATCCAGAGCAAAACATTTACTTTATGTTATATTCTGCAGCATAATGTCTGGCGTTTTCTCGTTAGATTCTTCTCACAACAACTAAGGCTGAATTACCGAAAGTTAGCATTAGATGTCACAATAGAGAATACGAATTTTCAGTTCCTCTCAAATATAATCACTTAATCTTAGAGTTACATATCACGTTGTGATACATCGATGAACAAATGACCCTATCAGGATTCACCCCCCAATACACGCGTCTTAATGAGAGGTTTGTACTGGGTGAACTAAAAATAAAATGATTTCTTCTTCCTTCTACTTTTCTAGACCACGAAATTTTGGGATATCGCGCCTGTTTATGGGATGGGTGGGCATGGATTGGATTGATCTGGTTGAGGATGGGGATAGGTTACAGGCACTTGTGAATGCGGTAATGAACTTTCGGGTTCCATAAAATGAGGGGAATTTCTAGTCTGTCTAAGAATCGGGTAGCTTCTCAAGAAGGGCTCTGCTCCATGCAGTAAGTACGTAAATAAGTCAGTAATTAAGTACGTTTAGGACTACAGGTGTGTGAAGTTCAGACTCTTACCATAAGGATACACTGGTTTCATTTCTTAAGACGATATCCATTTGGGATTTTATAAATGAAATATAGTCGTTTATTGTTTGTATTTTAAGTATGCACTTCATTTGGCTGCAGTTGATAGAAGCCACAGTTGGCTCTGTAATGACCATTTCAGTCACCCAGGTAGCTTTAAAAAATTGATCTGATCAGATTCTTGCAGCCTCTTTTAGCCCCCCACCATCGTATTAAGATGGGTTAAGTAAGGCATGTGGTTTAGGGCAGTGAAATTGGAGCCATTTTAGGGCGCGTTCGCAAAATTTAAAAAAAGCAGGTATTTGCTTCGTCATGCCTGTCCGTCAGTCAGTCTGACTGTCCGTCCGTCTGTCTGATAGCATCGAACAACTCGGCTATCACTGGACGGATTTTCATTAACTTTCATATCTGAGTGTATCTCGAAAATCTGTCGAGAAAATTCAAGTCTTATTAAAATCTGACAAGTATATCGGGTACTTTATTCGAAAACGTATGTACATTTATGATCATATTTCGCTTAATTCTTTTTCGAATGAGAAATGTCTCAGACAAAATTTGCAGGGAAAATCGAAACACACATTTTGTGTTTAATAATGTGTTTCAGAAAATCGTTCCGATTACAAGATAATGTGGAAAACATTTGCAGTGCCGGGCAGAACACAGATGACAATACTGTGCAAGTGCATTGAATGCTGGATAACTGCGGCTACAAACACATACTCAGTATATGTAACACTCTAGTTTTCCACCATACCAATGGTTGCACGAACGGGCCTCATTGTTATAAGTACACTGCCTGTGTTGTTGCAGCTACACTGGAGTCCTCCTGTTTTGCTCCTGTTAAAAGGCATGTCGATATGACGGGAGCATAAAAAGGTTTTGGCTTTTTTTTATCTGGTAATACAAGACTTGGGCTCGTACAGGGAAGGCTGTATACTCCAGAATCACGAAGTAATTTGTTATTTGTGTGTTTTGTCGTATTGAGTCTTTTAGTGCATTTAAACAATTTGCAGTTTAGTCACTGATATTTAGATTCCGGACACTTGTTCAAAGCAGTACCCGCCAGTTAAAAATAAAGTAGAAACAGGCATCATATGAGGCTTTTCCGTTGACTGGTCGTCTACCATCATGTACTCCGACCAAGGCAGTTTTTGCTATGCAAGTTTAAACACTATTCAGAATCGCGTTTATCCAATACCTCTAGACTGTTGCTGGCAAACAATCGGCGGTGTATGAAAGCATTAGTTGGGCAGGTCACGCACTTGTTGGCATTATATTACAGAAGACTGAACCTCAATTTCATGTTATGATTTGTGGTGCTAACAGACCCAACGGCCTTCTTGTCGTTTCTGAAAGCGGACGTAAACTGTTTTCATGAAATATTCATTTTCCAAGACAACAGGTCAAAAGACCTCATACAGGCGTAATTTCAAATTTGTACAACAACGAAATTACTGCGGATAAGTTAATTAAACCTCGCGCTTTGTAACTTACTACGAAGAGGTACGTTACGTATTGCCACCGTCGCTTGCTCTCCTAGATATGCCTATCAAAAATGTATATACAAGTGTGCCAGAAATAAAGTACTTCAGGTCGTTGTCTGGTGTCGGAAATATTTTGTGTTTTGAGTGCAGAAATAAGGATCTGTGTTTCAGATTGTATAAAGAAGAAATATTCTACGTTTACAAGATTTGCAACCATCGCAGTCTAGAGAGAGGGAAATGGAGGATATGTCAGCGTTATTACCCCTTAGCAACAGAGTGCTGTCACTTCATTTTGAGTCATCTTAGGATAATAAGCTTCAAGACATAGAAATAAATGAAACTTGAATTTCTGTCTGGGTCTCAGGGCGAAAAACGTCACGTACCCGCTTTCTTTTTTAAATTTTTCTGATTCCTGACTAATATATTTTCCTTTCATTTCAGGTAGGAGTCGTGCAGTAAACACAAACAGCGCACCTTCAAGTAAGGTAGATGGCTGAAATATTGCATGTCTTGTAAAAATAATAGCGGCATTATTATTTGCAGATTGAATTGTTGTCTTTATTTACGTTGTTTCACTTTATTATTTAATTATTTATTTGTTTATTTATTTATACCATGGCGCAACAGCCCCAGTGGGCCAAGGCCTCCTCACTATCGAGGATTCACGATCACACTCAGACATACCGCACTCGGTAGGACTCCTCTGGACGGGTGATCAGCTCGTCGCAGAGACCTCTACCTGACAACACACAACACTCACAACAGACAAACATCCATGCCCCAGGCGGAATTCGAACCCACAATTCCATCAAGCAAGCGGCCGTAGACCTACACCTTAGACCGCGCGGCGGCACTGCGATCAGTTGTTTCATTTTATTAGTGTTCTTAGCACCAGACTGGTAAAAATCAATTTATGAATGGCGATATCATTCTAACCTGAAAAAGAAGCACTGGCAAGTGAATATTTCATACCGATACTTGTATGTATGTACCGTGTATCTTGAATGTAGTTTTTATATAAACCAACTTTTTGGTTGATATACAAAACTATTTCATGACTTTCTTTACTTTGTGGTTGTTTTTGTCATCATTAAACCAACCACTTTTGACGAACATGGTCAAAATAGACAGATTCAAGCTGTGGCAGATTGTGGTAGCTCTTGAAAATTATTTGTTACGTGTAGGTCTATATATTTTCATACAATTTTCCTAATTGGTGCCGCCTTGGCAGAAGTAAGATATGTTTGGTTGAGCAGTGACAGCAGTGGGCAGCACAGTGTTTGGTTGAGCAGTGACAGCAGTGGGCAGCACCAGTGTTTGGTGGAGCAGTGACAGCAGTGGGCAGCACAGTGTTTAGTTGAGCAGTGACAGCAGTGGGCAGCACAGTGTTTGGTGGAGCAGTGACAGCACAGTGTTTTGTGGAGCAGTGATAGCAGTGGGCAGCACAGTGTTTGGTGGAGCAGTGACAGCAGTGGGCAGCACCAGTGTTTTCGGCTTAAGATTTTTATGCAGAGGTTTACCTTGCAACTTAAAGTTTCAAGCGACACTTCGTTATTGCTGACAACATATTTTGTTACATAACGACGTTACACCTCAAAAGTTCGAATGCGCGTATTATAAGAATCCCTTCACGCAATATACATATAATGACAGATGCTTGTTGTTTAAGTAAATATTTGTTCTCTCTCTCTTATTCACGACACCACCTAGACTTTAGAGACTAACTCGGTATTTTATTCTGACCTAAACTACTGCGTTGTCTGCTTGCTGCAGGCGTCACCCAACAGTTCAGCCTGCTTTATTATGGCTCCTCATTCATGAGGTTTCGAAGGTACACACAACGACGCACCACAGTCGGTAGGGTTTCCTTGGACGAGGGGCCAGCTCGTCACACAGACCTCTACCTGATAACACACACAACACTCACAACAGACAAACGTCCATGCCCCCGCTGGGATTCGAACCCACGATCCCAGCAGGCGAACGGCCGTAGACCTACGCCTTTGACCGCGCGGCCACTGGGACCGGCTTCAGTAAATATGAACAAAATGCTTTTCGCATTGAGCAATAACAAAGCACATAACGAACACAATAGCTGACTAAGTAATCGCAGTTTAAAAAACTCATAATAATTCACTGAAGATTTTCTCAACTTGTTAATGAAAACCCGCCATTTGACTTTGCCTCATGCCAGTTCATACACCACTCCGTCACTTTCTGCCATTTGTTACAGTACTATCGACCCTCACATCGGCATCTTGGCTTTCCAAATGATCTTGTTCCTTATTTTTTACATAAGGACTAAAACTTGTACAAATTTCTCATCTCAAATTCTCATATTCTGTCATATATTTATTCACTCATTCTGTAGTCTGACGAGTTCCATAGCCTCTTCCGAAGTAAGTTCTCCACGGAGTGCGATGTAGTTTTCCCTCCTTCAATTTCTACTATCCTTTCTTTTCCTTAATGTCATCCAGTAGCTGCTTTCGCCTTCTTCCTCGTCTATCCGTCACTTATATCCTTCCCTTTATCTCTCCTTCAATAATGTGTTCCAAACAGCAGTTCCCACACAAGATGTGACCAATACAGCTAGCCTACTTTCTCTTTAGTGTTTGATGGATATTCATCTCACTCTAGACTCTGTAATATTCCGTAACTTCTCACACGGTCAGTCCAACGATCTCCTCCATTCTTCTCCAGCACCACATTTTGAAACTCTCCATATATTTCTGATCTACTTGCCGAAGTGTCCAAGTTACAGCACTATTCAAAACTATGCTCCAAATGTAGCACTTGACTGGTTTCTTCCTTAAACTAAAGTCTAATTTACTGGTCAAGAGAGTATGTTTCTTGCTGAATGCTTCTTTTACCGTGGCAATCCTAGATTTAATTTCATGTGTACATCTTACACCACAAAATAGCTGAAATATTCCACATTCTACTGTTGTTTTTATCTATTCTAATCTGCAGTGGGGATGGTTGCCATGGCATTATCATTACCCTGGGGTTTTTCCACATCCGTTTTCATTCCATATCATTGTATTGTCACACTGTACCCAATATATACACAATTTTCTTGTTTCACGAATTAGTGTTTCTTTTTACTTAATTTACTCTCATTCTGCGTTACTCAATTCCTCTTTGTTTCCTCTTCATTTAGCTCTAGTTACATGCTTCTCTTTTTTTTATTAATCTTTTAAATTCGAGCTTAGATACTTTGATATTTTGTTAATCTGATTTGTATCCTTTTCCTTTTTTGCTGCTTTAAACTCGCATTCAATTTTCCGTTTTTGCATTGTCGTTTTTCTTCCCTCGATTTGTTTGTTTGTGTTCCTTCAGCTGCCTCATTCGGTGAACTATGCGGAGTGAGCTAAAGTTTTGAAACTTGCTATAACTTTGAGCAGGGAAAGTGGAATTTGTGTAGAGTTCAGGTGTCGCCCCCAGGAGTCACCGCTGCATATACGACGTTTGATCGTCTGACGAATCCACAGGTGTTGCAGCAAGGAGGATGCAGTTTGTCCATTAACCTAGTTGTGTTTGTACATTCACACCGTATGAGTCAGAACCTCTAATTACGAAAATGTGTTCTGGGCTGCCACATTCAGTGCCAAGTATAACAGGTTACTGACGTTACCTAAAAGTCTTCTGATATGTTACTCCGTTGTGACTGGTAAATATTTACCGACGTTTAAAAGGTGTGCAGTGCCTCCATCTACCGAGTCAAGCAGGTCATGAATATTATTACGTACAATACTTCCCCTTCGCATGTGATAGGCCTAGAAATTCCACATACTTCGACCCGTTTATCTGACGGTGCATGAATATACAGTGATACGGTAATAAGAACAGCTTGAAGTCGAAACGGTCGAGACCTCGGGGTCAATGTCTGAGCTATTGAAGGCACATACAGTCCTGAAGAGGCTCAAAGTTTTGATCGTGGCTGAAATCTCACCTCTGTTGTGGCTGTACATCCGTACCTTCTCGTGCTATGTTATATTTCCCTGTCTAATGACGTGACGAATTCAAATGCAATGATTCATAACGTCAGAATCGAATGGACAAAGAACAGTCATAAAAACATTCTTAAAAAGTTTTGTTACACCGCAGCAGCAATAAATATATACCAGACTGAACGGTGTAATATCGCAGAAGACGACAATCTTTAGCAAACAGCTTTCATAGTAAAGTCACGTTACCCCGATTTTCTTAGATAACAGCCTAAAAATCAATTTCTTTAAATATCTCAAAGAATTTCTTTAAATACCTCGAAAAATTGGAGACTTACAGAAAAATTACACTGTGCCTATAATATGCCCCTTCTTCTGTACGAATGATCTCTCAAATATTTTAAATTCCAGTATGAATTCAGCCAGATTCATACAGAAATATCTGCAGATCTTCTTATAAAATAGCAAGAACTGCCAATTATTTAATATTTCGAAGCTATAAATTCATGTAGTAATATTTAAAAATTTAAATCCTCCCTTATACAAAACACGATGCTTCTCCTTTACAAATGGGAGCCGCTTAATTCTCTAAAACAATTAATTGTTAAGTGTGGGAATCATAGAAACTACAGAGGGCTAAATTATTATGTGTTTCTAAAATCGAGCTTTTCCGAATGCTGCAGCAGTTCGTACATACAGAAACTGATTTGGTTGAAAGGATTAACGAGTATCGGAAAATGCAGATAAATTTTAATTAAATTCTCCAATATCAAAGTTCATGAAAATCCACTGCACAGTTCCCCATTTCATTTTACGGCGGACAGACGTATGGAATAACACGTAGTACTTAATAGGTGCAATTTTGCAACTTTCACTGCAAATACGCCAGAAACTGGTCGTAACACAAAAACTAAATGACTTTTCCAAAGCCTTCATTACCTGACTTGATTTTATTCCTGGATTACTTGGTGACGCGTAATTTATCTGCACAGATTAGTCTATTTAGCTTAGAAAGGCAGGGTCGTTCTGTGAGTGACGAACTGGGGCGGAAACAGCAGAAAGTATTTAGTGGACGGTACTGTGAAAATTTGTTACAGACGTTGGTCGTGACGGTCATACCTCGAGCCGAGAAACCAACTCGGCACCGCAAAAGTAAAAGTGACGAATGTCAACCACTCGACAAAGAAGTTCTTTTGTTGCGTTTTCACACAATATTAAACGGAATTAGTTACGTGACAAAGGCAGCTAAAAGATTTTACTTGTACCAAATTATACGTAATGCACAAAACGATAAGTCACTTGCTTGTCAGACTCAAAAACCTATAAAAGAACACAAAAGAAAAAGGTCGTCCCCCATCCACTTAACTGAAGTCTAATGAAAAGCAAAAGAAACACAGACAATAGTGTACTGTAGCCTGCTCCTGTCTTCAGTTTTTTACGGCTTGCTAATAATACGTACCTCCAGGTTCTGGATTTAGTCTCGTCGTATAACGAGTTAAAGATAATTTAACGAAAAACAGCAACTGGACTTCGTAACAACAACAACAACAACAACAGGAGAGAAAGGATAATAAAATTTTAATTTTTATAAACTTCCTGTAAGGAAGACATTCAGTATTTAAGTGCCAAAAGGATAGTGACTCTAAATGACATGTGATTAATCAAAGAGAAAAAAGCGGAGATATGTTCATAGGAATTAAATACGTAATATATTTCCCTAACATAACGCTTAATTAGCAAACTTTAAATAATGTTAATACTATACAGTACCAGGAAGAAGACGTAGCTGCTGGTGGATGACCTTAAGGAAAAGGAAAGACACTGGAATTTGAAAGAGGATACAATGGATCGCACTCTGTAGATATCTCGCGGGGTAAGAGGCTATTGTCCTGTCACAAGACGGACCATGCAATGAGTAATGCCCTAATCAATACTTTTCTGCAATTTTCTAGAAATGTTGACAGTGACGACGGCTATCTAAAGGAGTCTAAACATGCAGGCCGAACTAAAAACGTACAGGAACCAAAGGAAAAGATATTGCATGTGTTCAGTGATTTCATTTTACGGTGTTGGTGGTATTTGTAATTGATTATATATACATTTCCGGTAAAACAGAGTGTTTCATACATTTTCCGGTCTCCGCCGCGCGTCTACAAGCACGTACACTGCAGCACTTTCGGCCTCCAGAGAAGACGTAAAGCAGGTCAGTTACAGAACAGACCCATGCCTTCCATTACTACGCTTTTTGCAGAGCCTAAAAAGAAACGTACACAGAATGAACAACTGAATTTAAAGAATGTGATTTTTATCGCACTTTCATTCATTTGTTTCCTCATTTGTATGTGTATTTTTTATCTTTTCACTCCTTGCGGCTTGCTTTTTATCGCTTTCTATACTTCCTGTTTCCTTTGTATGTGTCGTACCTTAGTTTGCGAGACGCTTGGTGGCGAGTTAAGACGTATGACTTGGACGCTAGGCATCATGACGCTCTTCGGTCGGTGCTTAGCTGTTCTATACCTGGCTCATACCCTGATATATTACAGTCTCTTTATTTTCTGTTTTCTCTTTCAACTCATTGTGCAATTTCTACTCTTCTCAGCTTTACTTATTAGCATACACTACCCCCCACATCCCTTCACTTCAAAAATTGAGAATTTCACTCATTGTAAACGGCAAATTAAACTATGGGTATCTGGATTACACACTGTTCGTAATTCTTCGGCATCCCGAATGTTATATAGAAACTTAAGATTTAAATACAGAGAACTCCGAATTTAAATGTTGGGGGTAGATTATTCTGAACATGCCGTGTAGGTGCATCAACATTGAGGTAAAATTATGATCCTGTATTATCAGATCGAATTAACTTCTGTGAAGGTGTCAGCCGGGTGTATATGCAGGCTGATGGGTAATGTGGTTGGTTACTCAGAACCAAGGGATGGGGAACCCGTCCGGACCAACAAGATGGATGAAATGGAAAGGTAACAAATTCCCCAAGCATTAAAGGCAGAGTCACGCTGACGGTGGCCACTAAAAACCGTATGTAATTATTTATCCTTCATGTTGATATAAGCGAAGCAAATGACTGAGGCTGTCGGTTAGCAGTCATAACACAAGGAAAGTGTGTTTCAGTGTAGTTAATATTCAGAACTATGTAATATATTTATATTTATCCTTCACGTCTTTGAAAATGTATCTTTAAATGCAATCTGTTTAAAGACACTGTATTAAATTTCAAGTTACACAGTCGGACGCAACAACGAATACAAAAGTACAGTCATCCTTGAGCTGACAGTCTGTCTGCTACTTAGAGAATTCACCGACTTCTAAGCAAGGCCGTTTTAGGAATTTCTGGATTCAGTAAAAAAAAAAAAGACACAATGTACGTAAAAGGTAACATTGAGACGCGTTCGCGTGGCCATTGTTGCCGTGGAAAATGAATACGTATTACATATTCTGAGTGTGTGTCCTTATTCTTGCCTTAGTCATCCGGCATGCAAAAAGCATGTGGCTAATTATACTGTCATCTGTGGCCTGTCCCTTCCAAGACCACGTCTTTTAAGTTTTGATTACACTGAAACATCGATGTACCACAAACATGTCGACAAACAAAGAAGTTTGTAATTTAAAATCCCTAGGACGCCGACGGGGAAATTCCTGAGATGTGACACCACGTGGACTCGTAAATGCACGACGTTGCACGGTAGTATACTACATCCATGTTTATGTACCACTATAATTTATTAAGTAGCGTTTCTTTCGAAACGTCGGTAACTATCAGTATATTCGGCAGCACATCCCAGACAATAACAAATTGAATAATATTTACTCTCGATTAATTTTGAATATCCTGGCTCCACTATAAGACAAAGACATTTGATTTGTTATCCAGTTTTCATAAATTGCGCAGATTCAGATTTAATAACAAAGTGGTTAATTTATTCATTCATGCATTCATTCTTTCATTCATCCATCCATGAAGTGAGTCAGTAGTGAGGAAAGGTTTGTCCCCTTCCAGTTGCAGGATCCTGATTATTTTCCAACACGCTGTGTAAAATTGGTCTGTCTAGATTCTCTTGCTCTAAATATCGTTTTAATCCCAGTCTGAGCGTTAATTTAGATGCGATAAAAAGCAAGAGGCGCATCGCAATTCCCGCAGCTCTTAACAAACACCGCCTGTGCATTCCTTCTCGCAGCCTTATAAGGCGAACACACATTATACGTTGAGCCCATTTATTTCAAAGCTCCTTTCCTTATTACTCATTCACGTTACTTGGATTTTGCTTTGTTTCAACTTTGATTCTGTAATTTACTGCAACGAGCAGGGGAAAGCTATAGAAATAATTAAAACAAGTAGTTGCTGAGCTCAAAATGTTATGCAGAGTGGAAGAGTGAGCTATACCTCGTTCCAAAGAACTTGTCACTGGACACATTTTTATTGCCACCGGTACTAAACTCGCGATATTACGGCAGTTATGTTCCTAATGGAAGCGTCCACAGTTGTATACATCCAAGAGAGGCGTAAAAACAGTGCCACTACGCTTTCAACTTACCGTGCGTTATAAATAACTCTTTTAATAAGGTTGAATCTCAGTAGGCCGGAAGCTAGTCATCTGACATGAAAGTGATCAAGTTCCATCCACCTCCTAACGTCAGAGCCATCCTCCATCCTACAGCCAATCTTATACATTCGTCTGTCTCTTCCAAGTCTACATTTTGCAAGTGCCTGCACTGATTCATTATTGTACTGGCCAGGGCCTACACAACGACAGCATAAACACACATTTCATATTTATTACAGATCGTGTATACGGCCACCATACAGGACAAACGTGAATTATAAATACAAAATGATTGTAGCCATTTTATGATAAATAAGAAAATTTTAATGTTTTAAAAATTTAAACATTGAGATTAAAAAGCAAAAAAAAAAGTGTGTGAAAATTTAAATTGCATTACCAAAGACTACATTGATATACTTGTGTAATTTAGCAAGATACTAACTACGAGCTCCCTGAAGATGACATAATAGTGTCGAAACATGTAGGAGAAGTATAATAATTTGTCAATTAATTATGAATTGGTTGGCCGTTTTACAAAATAATAAAAGATGCAAGGTACAGGTGTTAAAATAAAGTATTGCACAATATGTTATGGAGACCAAACGTAAATTTAATATTTCTCCTGTATATTTCGATGCGTTTGGACCATTACAGGGGACAAGAGAGCAAGAACATTACACAGAACAATTGTCCAAGATGTTCGCCGTAAAAAATCGGTAAGAATTTTTTATTTCTCTCTTCCTGCCCACATACCCAGCCCATAGTATTCTCTTTCATTTAAATATCCTGAACACAAACTAAACAAGACCTGTAGGTTGCTAAATTTCTCGTTGTTTAATATACCTTAAACTGTTCGTGTATTCTTCTTCTCAGACGCAATATTTTTGAGCACCGCTTTTTACAAAATCATAATTCATATTTTTACCAAAAACAAAACATTATTTTTCTTAACCGTATAGAAAAATCTCAGTAACTGACCAACTTAATTCACAAATTCTTGTTTTATAATACATTTACTGTATTCCTCTACATGTTTCGAGCACTGTTGTGCTCATCATCAGGAGGTAAAAATTTTATTATACAGCATCTGGTATCATCACAATCTGTAGGTGCACCTGTACACCGGACGGCCAACTACAGATTGTGACGATACCAGATGCTGTACAATACAAATTTGACCTCCTGATGATGAGCATAAAAGTGCTCGAAACATGTAAACGAATATAATAAATTTATTACAAAACAAGAATTTGTACATTTAGTTGGTCAATTACTAAGATTATACTGAGACGCACGGTCAGCAAAAAATAAAAAAAAAAGTACAGAACAAGTGACAAAAATTTGTTTTGCACAACGGGAAAAATAAAATCTCTATAATTCGATGTTATTACAATTTCATCACGAACTTCATTTCTATTTTACTTGGTGGATGTTGTTAACAGCTCTCGAACCCTCAGGTATTCGCCAACGTTTTGCTCCATACACATGGCCTACAGCGTCGCACTGTTACTGACTCTGCCTCCTGTCTTGTTCGCACGCACAGGACGGCCTGTCGATATTCTGATCTACGTACAGGCAAAAAAATATGGCAAGGGGAGATATTCTGTTAATGTCCACATTATTATACTCGCATATCATCGAATTATACCAATAGAGAACATAAAACAACGTTTAAGTTACGTACCAACCGACAGGAATTTAATGTGGGCCACTGAAGAGCAATATAGAAACTACAAAACAGCACACAGCCACAGTGAATTTTACACCAAACAGGCTGAAATCTCGCCTTGCTGTGCGCCGTTGCTAAAACAGATGGTGCTTTTGACTTCTGGGACCACTTCCTTGAGGTCTGTCATTCTATTTTCTTTACTGCTGACCTTGATAAATGCGAAAGACTCTAATTCTAAGCTTCTCCATATTTAACATGCCAAGTAATGTATAAGAGTAGTAATGTTGTGAAGGAAAGTTCCATATAAAATTTAAAAAGAAAGAAAGTAGCAGAACAAGAGAGAATCTAAAAACGAAATATTGAAGGTACAATGGATACTAAATGACACAAAGAAAGAGGCAGAAACAAAGGAAATAGGAAAGGGATATAAAATCACGTTCTCTTGTTTAGGCTTTAGACGACAGTGAAGAACCACAACATGTTCTTGAGGGTTATGACACCGTGTGTTCTGGTAGGTTGGTTCCAATATTTCGAACAAACGCACTGGCTCTACCTTCGGGAGAAAATATGAAACTCAATTAACTTGGCGCCCTCCTGTCATACTATGTACACTCGTACATGACAGTACAATAAAATTTCTGAGTTTTTATTCATTCTTCACGACAGTGTGTCCTCGTGTAAAGCCGGACTTACGCACAGAAGCGATTTCTTCAATACATACCTTTTACCAATGGTCTAAACTCTCGTTTCACTACTAAACCATTACTACTACTACTACTACTACTACTACTACTACTACTACTACTACTACTACTACTACTATAACTTTAAAATAGTCCTTCTTGTCTTAAAAAAATGTTCTACCTCCCTTAGTTTATTCACCCATAGCGTCCATTAAGTGTTATGTTTTGCTGACTTTACTTTTAAAACTAATTTTGAATTTGACGTTCAGGTGGCCGTGCATCGTGATAAATTCTTATAATAAAACCAACTAGATGCCCTAATTTCTCAAATTTATTTTTGGAATAAAACTCTACATTTTTCGGACAGTTCCTATGTCCATCTTCAGGAGTTTTTCACTCTACACACAGCAATGGTATATGTCATACAGGTTTGGTGAGAGTAAGCAAAAATAAATTTTAGAAATTAATGCATCTAGTTGGTTTTATTGTAAGAATCTAATTTTAAATATAGCATTTACTGCCATCACCCAAAGGACCACAATTGTAGTTCCGTAGGTTGTAAAAAAAAGGAAAGGAACAGAAATAAAAGAAGTATGAGATATATAGACAGAAAGAACAAAGAAAGAGAAGGGGACATCGCAAAATAAAACAAAAATTGAACCATTTTTAACTGTAAAGTCAAGATTTTATTCTTGTATTTAATATTGAGTTCTAACTTCACAGTGCATACGGCAGGAAGACCTATCAGTAAACATTGTTTAGGAAAGTACTCATGAATCGAAATGTACAAATGCCATCCGCGGTGAAAATGTCGTTGATTGTTGAAACAGCTGTTACATGTAGCGTACACCGTCACGTCTCTCGAATTTAGACTAGACAATGACAGGCTAGAAAAGAGTTCCTTCTGTATTTTAATATCCAAATACGCAGCGCGTCAGGAAAGTTGCCACTCCTGCATAATGTATGTGGAAGCACGTCTAGACGTTCTTCGCCTTCTTTTCATTTCTCTCTGCCTTCTCTTCCAGCTACAACACGTTCCGAAGCTTTCTGTGAACTTAATATAACGATTCACAGCCGCCCGTCTAAAGATGATATGATTAACGTAACATTTTGAACTGCGCAGACGAATGCCTGCAGCCATCCGCGCCCCGACAGTATTCGAATTCAGGATACCACAGATGAATCCGCGACTTTTGTTTGCCTACTGCGGCGATGATAGAGTATGTGTAATAATCTCCATATATATATAAATTTCGTGTCAGTAAGTGATTGAGTGAGTAAGTGAGAAAGAGAGAGAGAGTGGCTGAGCCACAGCCTGGTTCCCTGTGAGATAGTGCTGAAGCCGAAGAAAGAGTTGAGCATCCATAACGTAAAAAGAATGTGCTCTTCATAAACTACGAGCTGATACGAAAGAAACAGCTCAAAGTTGAGCATATAATACATCATGCACAATAAGGTGTCTGCAATCCGAGAGATGAAAGTAACAATCGGCTTGCTCTGATGATAAAAAGAGAGAGCTGAGGAAGGTCATGGAATTTCGCGTGAAAATTACAGTGACCCGCAATAAAACGGCCGTGAACTTAGTAATAATAATTGAATTGTACGGCTTAATTGAATTTTCTATTCATTTACGACTTAAGGTCACGACGACGACGACGACGACGACGACGACGACGACGACGACAACGACAACAACAACAACAACAATAGCAACAACCACAACAAGAGCTTACATATGCCCCTTTTTTTAGGACTTTTAGAAAAAGATATGTCATTACCCCCCGTTATCAGAGAAACTGATGAGATGACAAGAAAAACTAAATGATTGCCGTACATTTTTTCAGGGACCTAACGCAGTGTGCACTCTGACATACAGTACGTGCCCTCCATAATACGGAACATTAAAGAAATACCAAAGATTTTCTAAAAATTAGGGCCACTCCATTGCCGCGAAACTTCCAGTTTGGGCTGATAAAATGTTACTGTCTTCGCGAATGCCAGGGTCTACAGGCAGGTGTTCGTTAGTATGTGGCACTATTAGAAGTCACGAAGGCAAGAAATTAATAACAAATTAACAACTTAAGTTTTAATTCACCGCGCAATATTAAAAAATGGGAGAATTTGGGGGGAAAGTATGTGCCCGTGTTTATTTTACGTACGGCTACCACATTAACAATCAGCAACAAACGCACGATATGCATAAATGCTCCAAGTCATGTAAGGCACTATCATTTGGTATGTATACTTAAGTGTATTACTTAATGGCGCCGATTCCAGTGGACGCGCTGTCTAAGTCGTGAGTGCGGGCTCAAATCCCGCGCCGGGGGCAAGGATGTCTGTCTCTTGTGAGTGTTGTGTGTTTCCAGTAGATGTCACTGCAAGGGGATGATCGCTCCTCCAGAGGAATGCTACCGAGTGAAGTGTGTCTGAGTGTGATCGGGAAGCCTCTGGACCAATAGCTGCTGTCGCCGGCGGGGGGGGGGGGGGGGAATTATAAAATTTTGTTTTATTTTTTAATATTAAAACCTTCATGAACGGGGAATGGTTAAGGGGAACGGGGGGAATAGTACTGAAAGGTAATGGCAGAA
>Ga0123354_10005840_pt1 | contig 18075 bp, 8 predicted proteins | sample TergutLab28metaG_2_FD_97872 | JGI IMG/M metagenome (GOLD analysis project Ga0123354, IMG submission 97872) | Labiotermes labralis P4 segment gut microbial communities from Petit-Saut dam, French Guiana - Lab288 P4 | ecosystem: Host-associated > Arthropoda: Insects > Digestive system > Gut ...
GATATATATCTCTATTTACATCAAATAAAGGATAAAACAGAGAGAAAAAAAAGTGAAGGAGAGGGCGGATGTGGCGAGGATCTATTTCAACTATAAAAAATTATTTTATATATATATATATATATATATATATATATATATATATATATATATATATATACATATATATTCCCCACCTTCATCTCCACTATTCCCCATTTTCTATCCATCCCAACCTCGGGCTGTCTCTTTCTGTTGTACAATTGTCTCTCACTCTACACACCCTTCAAAACTACCCTCTCGACCCTTCAACAAACACCGCAAGTTTTCTACCAAACCCCACCCAATAACGCTTCTCTGCAGAACATTAACATCTGAACAAACAAAGATATCTCTAGGGGTAATTTTCAATCATAAAAACAGCCCTGTAAAAACTCTTACGCCGCACATACCCCCACCAAAAAATAATAACTCGCTCCCTGAAGCCTAAAAAACTTCCGCATATAAATGTCATTAAACTTTAATCTATGAATGGGCTTCGGATTTCCTTCCAAGCGGACAAAACACAATGAATGTGGATGTGTATTTATGAACATTGTTGTATTATGACCACGCGGATTCTTTCAGTAGTTTCAATTCAGTTCGTACTAAGCAAGCTCCAGTTTTAGCTCAGTGACTGATATTAAAAAAGGTATTACGTGGCTTTAGTCGCTTCAAGAGAATCATATTTACGCATTAAAATAATATTTTTGTACTCCAAATGGGGAAGTATAGACAATTTGGAATTCTATTTCAAATGGTAATCAGGCCGTGAGCTGTATCGCAGTTCCCGCACACTATGTCTGCAACTGTCTCCCTTTCTCCTCTCTTCACCCACATGTTGGAAATGACACGCACTGTCGCAGGTTGGAATCACAACCGCTGCCCGGATGTGGGGTTTTCAAACAGCAACTGTAACTCTACTTACTCCGGGAAGGAAACCGCTTGCCGTCCAAGATTTTACGAAATGGGAAAATCAATTGAAGACGATTGAAGCGGTGGAAAAAAAAAATATTTTCGCACACCACTAAAACAGCATTCCTAGGTAACTTACCACCTTTATGTTTAAATATGTGTATAAATAATTAATCGGAACTTGGCTGGTTAAGAAACACGCCTCGTCCAGTTTAATCCGTTTATCACTTTGCAGCATGCTTCCATACTTTCGGCCAAAAATCTAACGTATATCAAGTATCCATGTGTGTAAAATAAACGCTTGTTTCAAACATATTATGAAATGCCTCCTAGTGTGATTTCGTCTACATTCTTTTAAGACTTTCCTTTTTCAGTTCTTAAAACTTCTGTCTTATATCAAACAAGTAAAACAAAAATTAAGATTTGCAAATTTTAATTGAAACCAATTTTGTTTTCAGATATCACCTGAATTTAAAAACGTATTCCAGAAATCACACGACTCTCACTAATGGTATCTCTAGTCTACTTCTAAAATCAGATTTATATGCGCAATAGTCTCGCATAAATATCAAGCCAATATATTAAAACCGTTAACTATCGGCTTTTGAAACTCATGTTCACCTTCTTGTGCGTTTTCGCGCACAAATAACAGCACAGTACGCGTGAACAGTCTTTTTCTTGCACTACGATTACGCCGGTAAGCAGCCTTGTGTACCGTTAAAAGGCCGGAGAAGAGAAACGCAATGCACGTTTCTCGAATGCCGACTAGGCTGTTATCGAAATGCACAACCAAGGTCAACTAGAATGACTGTAACGTGCCGATAACGCAGCGACGCTAACTACATTAAAGTGGTGGGTAGTTTGCTTACGGGTTTTAGTGATTTGTATGCGTAATGCTCCCACAATTTATCATTGAACAAAACAGTTGGCACTAGCGCAATTCTGTCCAAGCGTTCCATATTCATCGCCCCATTTAGTTAGTATTATCCACAGAACGTCTCAATGTGACAAACATAAAATAATTTATTTTTTTTTCACATCTTCGGGTGGTTAATTTTTATGATCAATTAGCAGAATTTGCATATCTTTAAGAAATTCTGGTTATTGTAATAAAATGTTCATAATTTATATTTTAGCCTTGGTCGAAACAGCTGTTTTGGACTGTCGGGTACAGACACGCCGTACGGACGTACTGCCCATATCAAACTGGTGATATTCGGAGCGTTATCTTTAATATCGTGTTCACACAAGCACTTTCCCCATAACACAGGTTGTTCCCCTTTCTTCCTTACGCCTCAAAATCATACATTTTTATCACTGTCGAAAAGTCCCCCCCCCCCACCCCAGTCAATCTAATCTTTAACCCTTATCCTGCTAACGTGGAAAATATGATGAGCTCCTAATAACGCCAGCAAATGGCAGATGGGATTTAATTCGGCGTTTAAGAGGTTAATGACACTCAGAAAGTTGGAAATGTATTTTTCTCACTTCATACAACGCTAAAGCGGAACTGCGCACATTTACCGAAGTCACTCTGTACGTAAGAAGAACCAAAAAAGTGCACACTTTTTTTAAATTAATGATCTAATTCAATTATATTGTATAATATAAAAATAATAATATAATTGAATTAAATCATTAATGAAAAACGCGCATCTTGTTAGTTCTTCTTACATCAGTAAATCACGATGCACGGTTCCGAAAACATAGGCGAAGTCACTCTCAGTTTTCTCCCATTTGACCGGTATGGTCTTATGGTTTAAACAGTAGATGTGTATGGATGCACTCGCAAAGAACTCAACTAACCTAACTTTGATACAGTGTGTTACACGTTACAGCTAAGAAATAAATATATAGTGAGACCCACATATGTCAGCAAGTATCATATAGGGGAACTCAAAGCAGTGCTTTTTACTAAAAAACACTGAGACCTCCTTTCTCTCTTAAAACATAAATATTGATGCAATAAAATGCACAAAATTTCGCACGTGTTGAGAATGTCAAGGGTGTGCAAATTCCAGACGCCCTGGTGAATAAATTCTGTACGGTGGCATATGATATTTGTGGGTGCTCAGAATGGAACATGATTTATGCTACGAAGTTTTTCATTAAGTCCACCGTCTTTAAACAACATATATTGTTGGCTAATATTTAGTTAAACAAGCTACATGTTTCGGCCTTACTTGGCCATCATCAGGCATACAGGAGATTAGTATCAATTAAGGTACAAATAAACCAATGGGATCCCATAGGTATAGCGAACATTTGTACCTTAATTGATACTAACCTCCTGTATGCCTGATGATGGTCAAGTAGGGCCGAAACATGTAGCTTGTTTAACTAAACATTAGCCAACAATATATGTTGTGTAAAGACGGTGGACTTAATGAAAAACTTGGTATACATACACAACGGGATGGAAACAATTCAATCTATGATTCATGTTACCCTTCGGGCAACCTGAGGTTTTAAGGTGGCTCCTAAGTTTTTTTTTAAAAAAAAACTACGCATCCAGGCGTACGTGCTATAATAGTAACCATAAAAAAAATCACAATAATGATATTCCAAAAATTTTTAATGCATGTCGTGTGTTATGAGACGAAAAGTGACTAATTTATGTTAATGGAGTAAACGTTTGTTACATTTAAACATGAATAATTTTTCAATGTATTTTTCATTATAAATTCAACGATTTTGATCCGGATTCTTTTCTGTTTCGTTGGTAATTAATCCTGCGTAACGTATGTAAATACAGGGGGAACTAATTAATTGACCGGACCTACCTGCACTATTTCTAGTAGACCCATTTCATTATTATTCACAAATTTAAGGCCACGTGTATTTTCCACGAGAATTTATCCAAGTAGACTGTGTCACTTAGAATATCCTTGAAAAAAGTTTCCAATGTACTAGCTTGTTGTCGGCATGCACATGCGTCCCCTACAATATTCCGAGCGAAATGCAATATGCATACAAATATTAAAATTAAGATTCAATTATTTGGAGTTACATATATTGCAATTAATTTTAAGAATGTGCTGTGGAAGTGAAGCCTTAAACACCACGCCATGATGACGTACGGGTAGACACTGTGGAAAGTTTACTGTTAATTTTAAAGATATCGATGTGGTGGCGTTTAGAACTTTCGCGTAGCGAGAAACTTGAGTAAGCGTGTTTTTATACAAGCGGCTGGAAATTGATGCGAAAAAAAGGACGTATTAAAGTGAGGAAGATGGACAAACAATACTTTGGTGCACTTCAAGATACTACTATCTTCAGTGACTGCAGAAGGCAAGAGAAATATCAAGGTAGCTGAGGACTCAAACAAAATTAGAATTACAAACCTACACTAATAGAAATCAGAAGTAAAAAAATATATAAAGCAGTCCCGTTACAGACCGGGACAGGCCCAGGGGGTTCCAGGAAGTTTACGCTCCGAGATTTCGTGACAACGGCACAGGATGGTGGTAGGTTGTTAGCCTTACGCACCCCCAGAAGATACTCGTGGTACTCATTATTTCTGTTAGAGGCTGAGGCATAGTGCGATCGGAGGGATTTTATGTCAATGAAGAATCCACTGACACCAGCTGGGATCGAACCAGCGACCTTCCGATTTGTAGCACGGCACCTTAACCACTGTGCTACCGCCGTCCCCCGGAAATCAGAAGTAGCACCGCTTAATCTAGTCAACCCGACATTGTGTGGGGTCCAAAAACAGGAAAAAAAGAACGAATTGTAGGAATAAAGTAAGATCTATGAAGGAAAGTAAAAGAGTTAAAAAAAATGCAAAGCAAAACGCTGTAAGCATTTCGAACATTAAGGAAACATACATAGGCCTATCTACACACATACCCATCTGACACAAAAGTGCATGGAGGTGCTTTACCCTAGCAATAACAGTTCAAACTGTGAAACACTCGGACCTAGCGGGATTATGTCCTGAAATTTCCACCACGATATTGCGGTAAGTTCACTCACTTCCATCCCGAGGCGTCTAGATGTCCTCATGAACGCGTATGAGGGGTGTGGTGGTGGGGGGCTCTAATCTTAGAAAATTGCTAGATCTCAGTTTATAGTTGTAATCAGCTTACATGGCTCGCAATGGGGACAGAGCCTGTGGGTTTCAGATCAAATATCTCTCCTTCGGTTCTCATATTTCCTGCCAGATACTGAAGGTTGTGTGCAGAACACTGTAAATATGTACATAAGCACGTGCGTTGACGGCTGCGGTTTCTACTTCAAGCAACGAGTGAAATGTTTAACTTCTAGCTGATGGGTAACTAAAACCGTTCCGAGTCGCTTCTTAAGGGACGCGCCCACTTCTTTAGGTCCCTGAATTGGCCTTAAAAAGTTTTTTTGAATATTTCGTTTACGCTGAATTTTAAGGGTACAGAAATTCACTATCAGTTAATGCTGAATTTTAGTTCGTAAACGCTTTGGAAAGCGGTCGCAAAGGGCCAAAGAGGTCATGGTACAAGACAGCTTGCGAAGAACCCTGAGACAATCGGCAGATTTCTGAAAATAACCATATAATTATAACGATAGTTTTTACGGTTTATAGGTTCTAAATCATAAATTAAGGCCCTTTGTGATTAACCGTTCTTGAAAATCGTCCATGAAAAAAGGTGAAAACGTTAACCCTTAAACCCCTAACGTGGAAAATATGGTGAACTAATAATGCCAGCAGATGGCAGATGGGATTTAACTCGGCGTTTAAAGGGTCAAATTAATTAATGAATTAAATGTTAAGTAACATCACATCAAGAAGAATGTAAAACTTCGCCGCTCTGCCTCCGGGGAACGACATACCGGAATCTGCAAGGCAGGAAGTTTGGTGGGGTGCTAAAGATGTTCGTCGCCGGTGTGAATGCAGCCTTGCAATGTCAAGAATTCCCGGTACGCAGAACCATTTCAGTCACGTGTCGCAACGTTATCGCAGCCCCTTCAGTCAGAAGCAAAAATTCTGCCACGTGTTAACTCTTTCCGAATATTTCATGACTTCCAGGTAGTCCCCGATGTAGCAGTTGGCAGGAGTGGGATCGGGAGATCGCGGTGGCCATAAAACTGGCCCGTCTCTGCCTATACAATGAATCAGGTAGAGGAAGTCTACAAACTGCATTACATCACACATAAAATACGCAAGATCTCCCTCACGTATACATCACGTACTTTGTGAGGTCTCTTGTGGTGCAATGTACATTATCTAGTAGTAATGATAACGCTTCAGTTTCCACATCCAGCTAAAGGACTTGCTCCTGTGTGTTTATAAGAAATTTTGACTTCATTACCGGAGCAGAACACGACACTTATATTTATTGCATATAATTATGGATCACTCTCTATATTATAATACTACGAAGAATGGCAAATACATAGATAATTGCTGTGGGTTCCTAATGCCGACGTAACAGGCATCAACCAAAAGTATGAATTTTCTCCACACGCTACACACTGTTTACGGCAGTTGTGGCTAATAATACGAACAGCATATATTGCTGTAGTTTTTCTAGATATTTTTCGGTTCCTTAATATCAACCATCGTAATTCACTTCCAAGAACAGAGTAGGCCTACAGTTTAATTTCTTTAACGGAATGTTATTAATTTAAACCTTTAATTACGGCATACACACATAATACATACACCCACAAATACATACATACACACATACATACATACATACATACATACATACACCTACACCTACACACAAACATGCATACATTGTAGCCGAACTTTGGTCTGCCGGACCACCGCTGTGAGCAAGCATTCGTGTCCTTCAACCCCCCCCCCCCCCCGCGCTTTTACCCGTGTCACACCAGTCGTGACAGCTTCAAAACTAATTGCGAGGATGCGATTTTTGGAAATTCGTTTTGGCATTCGTTTTGAGAAATTTAAAGTTTTATTTCGGTTAAGATACTTGCGATTTTCGGTTATGTTCTGAGCGTGTCTTTCCCACGGAAATTTAAGCTTAACTTCTGAGAATTTTAAATTGGTCAGCCAACGAAAAGTAAAACCCTTTCGTTGTCCGACCGATCACTAGAAGGAAAGGAGTTGGAGGTGTCGCCCTGGAGAGTTAAGGGGGTAGAAGTGCAGAATGGACTCTAATTTCAGTAGAAAGAGAGCTAGTGGCGAGACTGGAAGAAAGCAGCGACCAAAGTGTACCGGATTGTAAAACAAAATAAAGTGGAATCTATAAATGAACGGTATTATGAGGCACCTGTGAAGTTTCTCGTACTCTGAGGGCCGCACCGGGCTTCTGATTACCCTGATCCATCCACAAGGGTTGGAGAGGGAAGTTAGGTACTTCCTGCTTTTGTGGGGTAGAAGGACCTGAATCGGAAGGCAACATACATACATACATACATACATACATACACACACACACACATATATATATATATACACATACATACATACGTACAGTACATAGATACATACACACACATATAAACATACATTCATATACACATATACATACATACATACATACATACATACAGACACACATACATACATAAATTCACACATACATACATACATGCATACATAATACACACACACACACACACATACATACATACATACATACACACACACACACATTCATACACACATACACAAATAACACACACACATACATACATACACACACACACACATTCATACACACATACACAAATAACACACACACATACATACATACACACAGACAAACATACATAAATTCACACATACATACATACACACATAATATGCACACATACATACATGCATGCATACATACACACACATACATACATACATACATACATACATACACACACATTCATATATACATACATACATACACAATTCACACATACATACATACATGCATACATACATACACATACACACACATACCTACAAGCAATGTTTGCTGTTGACAAAGCAAGAACAATACGCGGATGAAGGCATGCCATTTCCCAATGCATCTCTCCACATACACAATACGTTATGTGGAGTTATTAGGCTTTTTCAACACAAGTCACCGTTTACCTTATCAATTTCAGTTCACCTTTATAAAGACACGAATTTGAAAACGAAGAGTGAGTGAATAGCGGATATTTGTTTCAGTTTCAACATTCATGTCATTCAGCCAAATGTGCACCAGTGTTACGGCATTGCAGTTCAGAAAGTTAAACGTGTTTGGCACACAAGAATTTGGACGAAAACTCTAATCTACGTGGCACTATGAAAGTACACACGACGGAATAATTTTTATACCCGGTCCGGACGTTGTGAGCTGAGAAATCTCAGTAACGTCTCTGCCGCATGCTTACCCCCGGCGACTTCTAATGCTTGTCACATTTATTACATTTCCATCAATTTTATATCATTTGTAGGGACCAAGCTGGATAAGGGTGGTAGAGAAGCAAGTTACTTAATATTATTGGTTTACATCCGAAAGACGATTTCAGGTCTTAAATCCGTTGTCCAATGTTTCGGAAATAAATATGTTTTCCTCTTCGCGCATCGAAAACCCGGAAGTTTTTCCCATATGTAAACCCCGTAACTACCAAGAACAGTGGTCATTACCTTTCCCCCCCCCCCCCCAACACAAAGAAGGACATGTTTTGATAAATGTCGGGTCATTTCGGTATAGGTTACAACACATATATAGCAGCACATGCTAGGGCGATGCTTCGTATTGTACGTAACTACGACGCATCCCCTTCCATCGTCGCGAAAACACAAAACTTCCGCCTAATATTTACTGCCAACGTCTCACGAAAGTAAGTCTCTCTGTCACTGATTTATCCCTAACCACTCACAGCAATGCTCGTGACATAACACCAGTGGTGTATTTCCCCAAGCCAGTGGCGGATCTCGCAAGTCTAACAGTAATTACACAAAAACACAGGGGCAACTTTGAAAAAGAAAATTGTCAGTCTCATACATTCAGTGTCGTCATACATGGGTGGTGCATCTTAAGCAGTTTCTGTCGCAAAGTCGAGAAAAGGTGCCATAATTTGCGGAGAAAAACTGCATGAAACAAAGCGTAAAAGACAATGATATGATTTTCCTTTTTGACCCACAACGTCTTTAGGATGTTGCTAAAATATTCAATTTTTACAGCGGAACCCGAATCTGATGACTACGATCCTTCTGAGGTCCAATGTCACGGACCTATGCAGTTTTAAGAGAACGGAACTACACCTGAAATGTGTTATAGCTCTAGTAGATCCTAAATGCGGGAATATATTAATTTTGGGGCATGCCCATCTCTGGAACAAAAGCATACACACACACACACAACTATACATTCCATTACTTCGTTCTCCCAATTGCACTTTCTTCCCGTTTATTTATTGTTCTCCACGCTGGCGATTTACTTTTCGTTTATGTTTTTATTTTAATATGTTCTTTCACTGCTTATTACTTTCCTTCACCAGCCAGTGGCGAAATAAACACAAAGAGAAGTTCTAAATAGCTAACAGACTCGGAGGTTTATATAATAAAGTTGTGTATTCGGGGCTGCAAGGTCAATGATTGTGTAATATTTTCTCGAGACACGTACGTACTTACTTACTTACTCCATGGTGCATAGTCCTTCTTGAGAAGCTAAATGGTTTGCAGCTAGTCAAGAAATTCCCCTCATTTCACGGAACCCGAAGGCTCATTACCGCACTCACAAGCGTCCGCCACCTGTCTCTATCCTGGGCCAGTCCAATCCAATCCATATACCCACATCCCACCTCCTGGAGATCTATTCTAAATACAGGTAAAAATTAAATAACTTCGAAGATCGCTTCAAGACATATTTGCCACAATTCGCACAGAAAAACTGAACCTACTACCGTCATAAACGTGGTAAAGATTATTGGATATCTTTGCTTCTGTGTTGAGACAACACATATGACTGTATAAGCCGGAGTAAAAGAAAGTGATAGAACTGCTGCCATGGTAACAAAATTCTGGAAAGCTTCCTTTCTTACCAGTTACATGTGGCACAGTGATATCTCACATCCATATCCCACAAACTCAATATATCTGCTCATTCCCTCACAAATGTTTTCTTGAATTGTGCCTAACAAAGGCGAGAGAAACTCTACATATCCCCCGCAGCGCGGTTGATACGACCACCTTGAATTTTGTACATACCAGTACTGAATATCATACAAGAGTATTCGCTGACATCGTTAGCCAAGTTGTTCGATGGTTCCTAATTCGAATTACAGAATGTTTATTTGAAATGGCGATGATCACATGATTATCCCCCGTCATAGGACCAGAAACATGCACTCTACAATACTTACGTTACTTCTCGTCGATCTTCAAGGAAATAAATACAAGAGCTTCCATTACAGACCAACATACTCAATTACAATGCGTTCCGTTATAAAATTGTTTCATATTTTGTAGGGTGAAGGCCAATGGTGTCTGCTGGAGTAATGTTTTGTGAATTTCGGTTACTTTGGTATTTGTAACACCGCCCTCGAGACCGGGCTACGACTGTAATCTGCTTCCCTGTTGCAGACAGCTACGTTTTGCAAAGTACTTAAAAAATACCCACCATTCTCATGATGTTATCACCAAACAACTGAAAAACAGACTCGCTATAAACCATCCTTGTGACCTGAAGAAGTCTACACAGAGGACTTTTTCAAGAATGTTAAAAGAATAACCGCAAGCAAGGGAAGTGGAAGAGCGTTGTCGATAGAGTGAGTAGGCCACGGACCGGACAGCCGGGGAAATCGCCTTCGATTTCCGGAAAGGGCGAGAGATTTTCTTCTTTTTAAAAGCGTCAAGACCCTCTTTGCAGCCCACCCAATATTCCACTCAGTTGGTACCGTTGGCTCTTCCCCCGGGAGTAAAGCGACAGAGACACGAGGATCCATCAAGGTCCGAAGTTCGGAATGAGTGGAGCTACAACGCCATTCCCCACATGCTTTCATGGTGTGCACAAGGACGACTTTACCTTCAGCTGTAGCATCGCAAGAAAGTTTTACTTTCCGTTGCTGGAGACCGCAAGAAGACTGTAATATAAGTAGTCTTCTCGTTCCTCCACTCCACTGTTATTTTATTCTTCAAGCTGCGAAAACAAATAAGGCAGTCTGGAGGCACAAACGCTCAATATTTCCTTCGAACCTCAAGCGGCAAGCCTGACGAAGTGGGAGGCGCATGTTTTCACCAGTGCAGTTGTATCTTGACCCAAAATTCGCATCAACCCCATAACATTTTAGTTTTAATTTATTGTTTAACGAGGCAATTACGTTATAATTTCCGCGAAAAATGGGTAGAAATTCGAAGTCTGGTTCTGTCAGTTTAAATTTTTAAATTTATTTATATTTAGTTTAAATTTAGTAGTACGTGACTTTGCCGGCATCTTTCTTTGAGGGCCTTTTCCCGGTATATTTCAATCAGTTTTTAACAAAATGATTATTAAGTCACCCTCAAAACAGATCAATCAGTTACAGAAAAGCTTGTTACGTTGCAGGACCCATCACGGAAATCTAGCACACATTCGTGACAGGCATCACTTCTGGAACTCGATAACCTGCCATGAAGAAAAACGCGAGTGTAACATTTCTCGTCAGTCCGCCTGTATACATCTCGTTATCAGGACGAGGGCAGATGTACAACCACTTAGAACTCACAGCCTCCTGCATCGTGGAAGTGCCTCCGTTTTACCGTTTCACCACCACCGCCACCGCCGCCACCACCACCACCACCACCACCACCACCACCACCACCACCACCATTACTACTGATATGTTGACGAAGACGAAGAAGACCTCGTGCTGTTCCATAAAATATCCTTTCTAGAACACCTACCTCCTCCTTGCCGAAGCGTATATCCGTTACGACCCTGAGGGAGGTGCTCGTGCCCCCATTATTGTGTTAAGCCCTGCACCTTAATCTCTTACCCACATAACCTGTTATAATTAGATAACTTGACGTCAATTCCTGTAGTAACAAGTGTATGTGACAAGGACAGACAGAAGCGCAGGCTAACACGACAGCAGATCGTGAGGGTCCTTGAGGAAGGCAGCAAGCAATCCGGTCAGTTTATCTTGTGGCAGAGAGCACATTTCAAAATGGGTCAATAAAGACACAGCGTGAAGGTCTCAGTAGAATTTTGCGACTACTCCTCCCTGTAAGGTGGGCCGGGGATCTCAGTCAGCGACTGGCTACGGGCTGGACGGTCCTGGGATCCAATCCCGGTGGGGGCGAGATTTTCCGCACCTGTCCAGACCGGCCCCGGAGCCCGCGCAGCCTCCTGTACAAAGGGTACCGAGTCTTTCCCAGGGGCAAAGAGCGGCCGGGGTGTGACGCTGACCCCTCACACACCTTCCAGTGCCGTGGTCAAGAAAGAGTAGAGCTATACCTCTACTCCCTCTATGGGCCGCACGGCCTGTACAGATCCTCAGAGCCTGTACAAGGGTGCACTTTTTTACCTCCCTGTAACAGTACTGTGACTGGTCACTGCAGAGTAGACTTTTGCATCGTACAGTTTGGGTAAGGTCAGTTGAAGAACTTCTCGGCAATTCGTTGCTGAGCTTCGGACCAACCACTGTGGAGTTTTGGTGAAAACCGCAGATTTTTGCGGCCAAAGACAGCTGAATTTTATGACTATTCACTGCACAATTTTGAGCCAATTCATCGCAGAGTTGTGTCACATTTCACTGCAGAGTTCTTCTATCGATCACTGTAGAAATAAACTATCAGGTGCAGATTTAGCGACTATTTCCTGCCGTGTTGCTGTTATTAAATGCAGAGCTTTGCGACTATTCGTGGTGGAGTTTTGCAACTACTCTTTGTAAAGGATTTTACCTAGTTACTCCATAATGATGTCACAACCGACCGCAAACTTTCTGTGTATCACTTTTCACAAGACGGTAAAAAAGTACCAACGTTTCAGAAGTCTCATCTAACTCTCAATAGTCCAAGCAAGCAGAAAATTCTTAGTTTCTGTCCGTTTTCTGGGTAAAAGTTAACGTTAAAGGTAAAGGTCACCCTAGAAGAGGTCATGAAGCCTCAAAGGTGCAGAAGAGGTAGGCTCTACTGTTTAAACTCGGCACTAGACGAAGTTGGGTGGTTAACGCCAGGCCCCGGCCGCTTTACCCATGGAAAGACCCGGTACCCATTGTATAGTAAGTAGGCTAGGTGGACCTCAGGGCCTGCCTGTACGGGTGCGGAAAATCTCGCCCCCACACCAGGATTCGATCCCCGGACCGTCCAGCCCGTAGTGAGTCGGTATACCGACTACGCTATCCCGACCCACCTGTTTTCTGAGTACCATGGGTAAATGTTTCTCCCCTTCTAAAGCGAGTTTCTGTACAACGCAACTCGTCCTCGAATTTATCGTCCTAAATACATTCGGCAAAAACTGCTAATGATGAAGTTCTTCATTTTGTAATTTCCTCCATTCCGCTCCCACTCTCTGTTACACCAACACATTCTCCTCTACACCGTTATCTCCAGCTCCCTTACGCTACGTTCTTCCTTAAAGGACGAGCCCAGGTTACAGACACACACAAGCCAGTAGTTAAAACTACAGATTCGTATATTTCAAAACGTCGAAAGATATGGCTATGAAATGAACAACAGCAAGGATTTCCTGAATTTAATTTCCTTCAAGATTCCAGTGAATGAAACTTCCATTTGCTTCTGTTGTTAATAGATATTCTAACTCTGTCACAGTTCTAAGAATTAGCTATGTATGTTACACATCTTTATATTCTCATCTGTCATGAATTTTAGTAAGGAAAGGCGAATAAACAGACCTACACAGCGTCGTCTGAATTCATAAACACAAGTACAGGGCGATCGCCTTTCCAGCACATAGCTGACTTTCCACCAGTACACAAAGGAAACATACTTATCTTGCCATTGTTTAGTAATCCATGTGAATCCGGCACTATAATACAGTTAGAGGATCTCTGTAACTAGGATCGTGTTCTTACTTAAAAGTAAATATTTATTCAGATTTCAAATTTTCCCCGAGCTTTACGAGCACAGATCGAGGGACGATATTTTAAACCACAAAGCCGTAATTCGTTTTAGGTGACCAGAAGAAGTCAATTGTACTCATATCACTTTAGGATTACATTTCGTGTTTGCGTTTATCTTCATTTTCTTCAGGAAGTGGGATGTGGCGGTATTGACTGGATGGAGCTGGCTCAGGATAGGAATAGGTGGCGGGCACTTGTGAATGCGGGAATGAACCTTCGGATTCCTTACAATGCAGAGTTTCCTGACTAGTTGAAAACCGGTTAGCTTCTCAAGAAGGGTTTCATGGAGTACGTAAGTAAGTAAGTAATTAACTAAGTAAGTTTTACCTTCATTTAGGCCTACGTCAAAACATATAATCAACGTACCCCGTATACTTAATTTCGATTCACTTTACCTCTCTGAGTCACACTTCACGTTCAATTCACGTGTGTCACTTGAAACGTGACGTTTGTCAGGGAGCACAATTTTATTTTGCCTTTTATTTATGTGATCCACGTTGTTGTATGTTTGACTTCTTAAGCGCGTTTACAAAGCCAGTGCAAAAGAGGGACTATTGGCTTCGTCACGTCTGCCCGTTCGTCCGCTGGCCTGTCTGTCCAAATGGAACAACCATATTCCCACAGAACCTTTTATCGTAAAACTTTATATTCGTAACATCCTATCAAATATCTCAACACAACTTAAATTTTGGTGAACATTGGGACAAACGTGAGACACTATACCTCAACACCATTGTGTATTTGTCATCCTGTCTGGCCGTCAACTACATCAGATACCCGCTTTTAAACATGAGGAGAAAATGAAACATGTCTCCAGCTGTATAATTTATGGCAACACCGTGCGGTAGGATGATGATATGAAAAATAGCGCTTTAGAAATATTCTGTTTTCATTAAAGACAAGACAATGGAAGAAGTTAATTAATTCAATGATTCCAAATGAACAGCCTAAGTTAACATGCGTGTTCATCCAGCCACGGTTCGATCCACTCAAAGTCAAAATCAATTAACCAAAATGTAATAGTTAGGCTTGTTTGTATTGTGTTTGGAAAAACACACGTTCATGTTCCAAATTTGTACATTCCTGGTCTTTGTTTAAAGAAAACAAACACCGAAACGTTTTCGTATTACGTAAATGAAACTGTACATAGCAAAATGTGAATCAGGCAGGGAATACCAAAGGATACGTTGTCCAGACATGCACTATCTGACATAACCCTAAATATGCAGGCATAAAACGCATCCCTCTTTCTACTTGTAAAAAATATATAAAATATATTCGCAAATGAGAAGTCTGTTCACTAAATCGTGATCGCCTTGTACCATTTCCGAGTTCTTCCAATTCCCTTTTTCTTGGTTCTTCGTCTTTTTGATCGGACCACTATATCCCTCTCCCTCCAGAAGATAAATGTAAGCAAAGAAAAGAAAAACTAATTCGCTGAAACATTCTAAAGAGTGGGCGCAAAGGTACGCATTCACATTTGTGACTTCGAAAACAAACGCAACGCAGAACGTATAATGTGCAAACACACACAGAAGATGCAGCGTATCGGGTCAAACCCAATGCAACTCCCCTCTCAAGCACATAAACATAGACAACTTCCCTTGCGAGTTTTCTTACCCTTGCATATATACGTAATTCAGTTTGACAGGTTACGGAAATAGAACTTCGGGGGGTGAGGGTGGGGGTTAGGGGTTGAACTTGCGATGGTCGGTGATCGGACACGGGAAAAGGGAGGGGCACGATAAAGAAAGTGGCTGGGAAAGGAAGGAAAGGGCCAAAACCAAATTCCAGGTCAATTGAGATAGGGAGACTTGAGGGGACTAAAAGACCTGTTACGTGTCCAACAAGGGAACAGGCATGACGTCACCCCTGATCTTATATGATCTGTTATGGAAAATGTATCAGTCACGGCTTTTGCATTTCCAAACAGTGTCAATGATGTCACTGTACTAGTGAAGTATGACCGCTCACTCCGCACACACACACACACACACAAGCACACATGGCAGTCTCTTAATCTGTGCAACTTATCACTTCAGATCACGCAACAAGCAAATCCCTCAGGTATATTCCGTCGTCAGATGCAGATATTCGTTCATGATTCAGTAACGTTGTCAGAACACTCCACTGCCGGACCCTACCGTTTTAAATATTTGCCTTTCAACCACGAATCGGGGGAACTGTGTCAACCCTTCAGACTTTCCGACTACAATTTTAAATACATTTCTCACTTCTTCCATATCTGCTAGACAACCCGTCAGTTCCGTCCCCCATGATAATAACCCCAATAACGTTAGGTAAAATGTAGACAGTACGAACTTTCTCCCATACAGTTTTCTGCAACACTCTTACTTCCTGTCTGCAGCTGTGAGGTCAAGTACTGTCGCCAGCTCTTCCCTCTCAGATTGTACTAAACCGTTCCTTATAGTGACAGATCAAATTTCAAATCAATATAAAGCACATAAAATTATACTCTTGCCCGTTCCATACTTAGTTTTAACTACACAGGGCAGAGTTCTCTTTGAAAGGTGTAAATCATAAATACACAAAGTTTATAGAACTAAGGTAAATTACCATGTCAAAAAAGTGCCATTATACACTAATATATTATCCACGTTTCTGCGCCATTGACCACATAGCACTATTTACCCAACGGCCAAGTAATTTGTGTACAGCGAGGCACCTTGTCACTCTGTAATTAATTAATTATTTCGCGTATAATAACTGTTGTGACATATCAATAAAGAACAAGCTTGCGCAGTGCAGAATATATACTGTGAAAACGAAGCGGATAAAAAAAACACTATTCAGGATTATTTACTACCAAACAACACATACGTGGCCCTCTGATGGACGGGGAGAAAACACAGCGTGATTCAAAAAGATGGACTCAATTTCGTACATCTTTATTTCCTGAACTATACATGGTATGTCAATGATCTATGTAAAATTTTAAGGAGGAGGTCTTAATTTTCAAAAACCTCCGCTAAAGCGCTCGCCTAGCGCATAGCCGTGCAGCAGCGTCAGTTGAGAGCAAAATGGCTACTATGAAGCACAAGATTTTTGCGTGTATGAGAGGAGAACGTGAGAGTTTTGAGCGTAGCCCACGCAAGTCAACCCGTAGAGCGAACAGAGAACTTGGAATACCGCAACCAACTGTGAGGCGTGTGTTGAGGCGCCGTTTACTCGTCAATTGAATCCATCTTTTTGAATCACCATGTATTTATGTTGAAGCAATGTAATCAGAATGAATGAAGAAAAAAAAAAGCAACCTAAACACAAAAAACTTCAACAATTATTAAAATATGGGCGCAGTTCTATAGCCACAGACCCGTTTTGCCTCAACAAGTCTTTTTATTTTGATCCAATCTGCTATGTTTCGGCAACTTTTGTGTGCCAACATCAGACCATACAACGAATAGTAAAAGGAAGCGAGTGTTATTGAGTGTATTAGGCTTCTACGTAACAAACAAACAAACAAACACACACACACACACACAAACACACGATGAGCACGTACACTCTGCACTCTAAGTACCAACACTAAAACTTAACGCAACATTATTCAGAGATTAAATTAAAATAGAGTCTTATATGAAACTATGCGCCTTATCCAAATCGCTTTTTAAGTATGTTGCTGCTGGTCACAGCGTCCAATGTGCGTAAGGAAACACAACTCTTTTTTTTTTTAACGTTTTGCTGACCTTGCACCTCAGTATATTTATCTCAGTAATTAACCAACTTGATGCACAAAATTTTGTTTTGCAATAAGTTTATTTCATGCTTCTACATGTTTCGAGCACATGTGCTCGAAACATGTAGAGGCATGAAATAAACTTATTGTAAAACAAAAATTTTGTGCATAAGTTGGTTAATTACTGAGATAAATCTTTCTTTTGTGTTCATAATTCAGAGTTTCTGGCTACAGATACAGAGGTCCCGGGTTCGATGCCCAGCGCTACCAGATTTTCTGAGTAGTAGTCGGTCTGGAACGGGGTCCACTCAGCCTCGTGAGGCCAATTGAGGAGCTACTTGAATGAAAAAATTAGCGGCTCCAGGTCTAGAAAACAGAGATTAACGGCTGTGGGGACCCGTTGCGCTGACCACGTGACATCCCTCTATCCGCAAAAGTTGGCACTA
>Ga0123354_10005842_pt1 | contig 18072 bp, 19 predicted proteins | sample TergutLab28metaG_2_FD_97872 | JGI IMG/M metagenome (GOLD analysis project Ga0123354, IMG submission 97872) | Labiotermes labralis P4 segment gut microbial communities from Petit-Saut dam, French Guiana - Lab288 P4 | ecosystem: Host-associated > Arthropoda: Insects > Digestive system > Gut ...
CATCGCCGCCATACCAACCCACCCCGCATTTCCCCGCACGCCTTAGGTACCACCCAAGTATCGAGATAAGGGGAACTCCCTTGTCTGTAGCTGGCTAAAAATAGCGACCCGCCAGCTGACAGATGCGGTTCACATGAGGGCGTGTACGGGAATTAAAAAACGGTCATAACTCCGTAACCGTCCAAAATCGGACACATGTTTATATGAACTTTTTTGATCACAAAGACCTAGGAAATCACCTCCTGAAGTTATGCCCTAAAGTCGTGAAACACCCTGTGTATATATATATATACACACACACACACACACATATATTCCATGGATCCATAAGTGTGTCATAAAGGCAGTAGAATGTGGAACAAGTCATAAATACACATACACAAATTTACTCTGTAAATTACTACAAACATATTACAAAAATATTATAAATCATGTATATATAAAAAAATTCATCTACAGACTAAAAGGAGTGTTTACATATGTGTTTTCTTATGGCTGCCTTGTCATTCTTGAAGACTGTAACACTAGGTGGTAAAATTTTTATGCAAGCATAGACTACTTTTTTTAAAACATGATAGGTTGGTATTAAGCCTGTGAAGATGATGCTTATTCCTTGTACTAATATTGTGTATAGATGAATCTGTTTCAAAAATTTACTGATTACTGATAATGAAGTTCATTAATGAAAGTATATACTGGCATGAAACATGCAGAATCTCTAATTGTTTAAACAGACTTCTACAAGAGGTTCTGGGTTGTGCATCAGCCATAATGCTGATGATTTGGTTTTGTACAGTGAAATTCTTCCCACTACTGGAAGAATTAGTCCAAGAAATTATTCCATGTTTTATAATACAATGAAAGTACACACTGTAAATCAATTTGAGTGTATTAATGTCAATGATATGGGCCACTGTCTAATGGCATAACATGCTTCACCTAACTCAGGAATCATTTATTTCCTCAATATGCTTCTTCCTATTTATGTGGTTATCAATTTGCAAACCATGAAATTATGTATACACTGTCTTTTCTATATACTTCTATTTATAACCAATGTGTGATAAATTCTTTGTTACAAATTTCATTATATTTGTTTTATCTAAATTTGGAACTAAATTATTAGCAGCAAACCATTTAATGGTATGAGGGAGAACTAAATTTGACAATGAACAGAAATTTTTTAAATTTCTGCTTGAAATTATGACACTAGTATCATCAGCAAATAATACTGGTTCTGATACAAAATTTATTCTCATGGGAAGGTCATTTATTTATATATTATGAGAAACAGAGGTCCTAGAATTAATCCTTGGGAAACTCCTTGTTTCCATGTACCCTAGTCAGAGAAAAATGTTTAGCTGTATTAGGTCACTTTACTTCAATTTTTTGTCTTCTGTTAGTTAAATAGGATGTGAACCTATCTTCACATATTCCTTGAATGTCATGGATATGTAATTTAGCTAACAAGATTTCATGATTCATGCAATCAAGAGCCTTTGCCAAATCACAGAAAATTCCTCCAATATGCATTCTTGGTTAACAGATTTGAATACACTACCTGTTAGTCCGAAGGCAACAACTTCAGTTGATATCCCTTTCCTAAAATTGTACTGTTATGTGACCAGTATGTTGTTTGTATGCAGGTGTTGGCTTAATCTACTGTGCACAGCTTTCTCAACTACCTCAGAATAAACCATTATAGGCCTGTAATTTGTCATACTAGTTTTGTTTCCTTTCTTTTAAAATGGTTTTACTACTGCAATTTTAAGACGGTCAAAAAAATACCTGTATACAGTGATTATAAATAAAGCTTAATGGGTGACTAATGAGAGTTGCACAAGCTTTTAATATTTTACTTGTTACTTTATCACAGCCCGACGATTTTTTTGGTTCGGGGAATGTATGATACTTTTTACCTCAATTTCAATGACTGGAATTATTTTTATGCCGGGGAAATTTCCGGGAAACGAATCTTTTAGAATTGAGATAGCATCTCCTTTCTCTATTTGTTGCATGTTTAATTTGCATTAATTGTTATAAAGAAATTATTAAAGGCATTGGCCACGTCTGTTGAATCCTTTAATTTTTCATCATTCACAAGTAAGGTGGGAACCTGTTCCAGTGAAAGTACTTTCCATTATTTTGTTTTTGTTATTAGATTTTGCTATTTGCTACAAGTCTACTTTAATGTTGCTTCGTAGCTTCTCTTATAACTACTATTAGCATTTTAAAATAGTTAATATATCGTGCTTTTGGATCACTGCTGTTATTAGTGAAGGCATACAGACTTCTTTTATGTTTGCAACATAACTTTATTCCTTGCGTAATACAATTATTCTTTTCTTTCGTACTGTTGGGAATTTATTTCCTTAAGATACACTTCAACATTACTCTTCCAGCTGCATCTCCCAAGAGCTCTCCATTTCAGATTTTCCAACTAAAATTCTGTGTGAATTTTTCATTACCAAATATTATACATATTCTAACACTGTAACATAAATAGAAAAAAAAAACTGTTTTTATTACAAAACCTTTAATAAGCTCATCATTAAGGCTATCCACCAGACGACACAGCAGCCAGAAATAATCTCGGCAAGCAGGACCATATGGTTCCTTCCCATCCTCTGAAGGATGATGGAGTGCCTGTAACAGTAGAGATTAAAGCACACCTCAACTACTTTCAAATTCTCAATTAAATGACAACAATGATGATTGCCTATGCAACAGATTGTTCATTTCCATCATAGTACACACGCAATCCTCATTTATAACTACCTCAATGCAACACTCATCAGAATATAATACGCCTCTTTATGTACGAAGGTTGCTCAGAGAGTAATGCCCCACATTTTTTTTCTCAGAAACTATTTATTCAACATGTATGAAATTCATGCACAGTATAACTGGATGTTTCCTTTACACATATTATTTTTCCATATAATCTCCATCTCAATCCTTATGCCAGCGCGAAACAAGGGCATGCGTGCCTTCCCCGTACCAGCTTGTTTCCTGTTCAGGTAGCCATGTCCTCACTGCACGAATCATGCTCTCGTCAACTTCAAACCTTGTCCCACAAAGTGCATCTTTCGGTGGCCCAAAAAGATGAAAATCTGAAGGTGCCAGATCAGGACTATTGGGGGGATGGGGGAGCACAGTCCAACCAAATTTGGCGATTGCCTCCTGGGTTCGTAGACTTGTGTGAGGACGGGCATTGTCGTGCTGAATCAACATGTCTCCTGGATTCCTGTTAGGCCGCACTTGCCAGTAACACTGTTTCAGTTTTTGAAGGGGTTTGATGTACACGTCCAAATTGACTGTCTCACCTCTGGCCATCACATCCACCAGAATCACTACATCAATGTCCCTAAAGACGGTGATCATGACCTTTCCGGCAGATGGAGTTGTCTTGAACTTCTTTTTTCTTGGTGACTGTGGATGATGCCACTCCACTGACTGCCTTTTCGTCTCCGGCTCATAATGGTAAGCCCAGGTTTCATCACCTGTGACAATCCGGGACAAAAAGGCCTCACCCTCAGCATCAAAATGCTCCAACAATTCAGAACAGATGGCTTTCCTTTGACGTCTGTGCTCAGCTGTGAGATTTTGAGGAACCCATCTTGTGCATACCTTTGAATATCCCAAAGTGTCAATAATTGCCATTGCACTTCCATTGCTGACTGAAAGCTGTACAGCCAATTGCCGACTTGTGATGCGCCGATCCACATGAATAATGCCATCAGCACGCTGCAACATGTCTGGGCTGGTGGCTGTGGCAGGATGCCCAGACTGTGGTTGATCATGCAGATCTGTTTCTCCGCTTCCTGAAGCCTTAACTCTCTGAACCCAGCATCCAATGGTGCTCCTATCAACTACACAACTTCCATACGCAGCACACAATCGTTTGTGAATGTTCCCCATACTTTCTTTCTCTGCCACTAAGAATTCAATTACAGCTCGTTTGTAACGTGTGTCAGAAACAAACGCCATTTTCACAGACTACTACAGCGGTGCTATCTGTCAGATGACCGTGTACTTACACGCATGTGTGCAATAAACATCAGTGTTGCTACCTCTCACTTTTCACATTGCTATCTTTATTCTGGAATGAGAAAAAAAAAGTGTGGGGCATTACTTTCTGAGCAACCCTTGCAGTAAATTTCAATATCCGGGTGCAACACACCTAGAAATATTATTCACAATTTCACAGCACTTAACCTGAATATACAACATACATTTATACTATTCACAGATATTTCAAAATCATATTTACTCATGTGCCATACACTTTTATCTTAAATTAGCAATCAGAAAAATGAGGTGCAGGTCTTACAATGGAATTTCATGTATGAACGGGCAGCTCAGCTTACTGGCATTAATAACAGATTCACTGCCGTGGTATTAATGTGTGTTGTACCACACATCTCCATTCAAAAGACACAGATACGGACATATGCCTCGACAGTATTTCTAATAATGCACGTTCATTTTGGAAAATGCAACGTGGTAACACAATATGAGTTTTTATGCCTAGAATTCAAGCATGCTATTCCTTAATAAACTGAGATAAAAAAAATTCCCTTGATAAAATTCTGATCAATGTGTTAGGATGTGCAAAAAATGTGAGCTCCCAATTAATGCAATGCCATATTACATATAATTCCTTAGAATTAATGTAATGGCCAAATTTTATGAAAGGGATAGTGTGTCTCTTTGTTCATAAAGGAACTGCATGGACCCTATAGGTGATTTCCAAAACAATGTATACTCTAAATCAGCAGTCTCAGTTCTGAAACAGACTTTTAGGACAAATACTGCAGCAACATGGCCAGTCAGGACAGAAGCAGCATCATTAAATAATCTATGAATCTATCAACCTGTTCTCTCACATTTAGGAAAGCAAAAAGGCTGAATCCATTCAAGAACACAGTGCTGAGGAACATACATATCTGGGCCTAAGAGAGAGAAAGCAACAAGACAGACAAAATTACATAACAAGGAGTTTCATGATATCTACTCCTTGCCAAATATTAGGATAGCAAAATCGAGGAGGATGAGATGGGCAAAGCATGTGGCAGGTAGGGGGAGAAAGACAAGCACACAAGATTATGTGAGAAAATGTGAAGGGAAGGGGCCACATGGAAGATGGAAGGATAACATTAAAACAAATTTGAAACAGAAAACACCGAAGGGCATACACTGGATTCATCTGCTCAGGGACAAGTGGTGGGCTTTTGTGAATACAGTAATAAACTTTTGGGTTCCAAAAAATGTGGAGAACCTCTTGACTAGGTAAGACCCTATCAGCCTATCAAGAAACATTCTGCTCCACAGAGTTGTTAAGTTAGATTTGGTGGAAGTACAGCATAAAAGGGAAAAGGGTGCCAATGTACCATCACTCAACCCAACCCTAGCTTTCGATTCTTGACCACACACTGACTATGCAACACTCACCTCCAGTTTCTGTGGCCTCATGGTTTCTGCAGTGACTAAATATTCCAAGAGGTGGCTCAGCAAGTGTGCTGTGACATTGAGGCCTGTGTTAGCTGCAGGAACTGGAGAGGAAGAACCAAGACAGAGACGATACAGGGCAGTGCACACTTCACGCCGCACAGCAGGTTCTGGGTCTTCTAGCACCAACCGTTGGAGCCACTTGGGGAAGTGAGGAGCAGCAAACAGAGCCTGCCTTACTGGCTCACCTGAGTGCACCCATGACACAAGCAATGCCATAGCATAATGTACCACCTGTGAAGAAAAGTGCAAGTACCCAAATTATTACTCCAATTCTGCTGGTGACTGCATACTGAACCAGGAACATGTTTGCAGGTGGATTACGGTGTGATCCTCTCTGAAATATTTTGAATGTTGTGAAAAAATTGCATTTCTGAGAGAATGTCTTTTAAAAAAGAAAGATCTGAACAATGTAACTGATATGCGAATCCATGGGAAAAATTTTCCTGGAACTGATTCCAATGTACAGACTGTTTGTTGCTGCTAAACTTCCAAATCTGGGAATCACTCAGAATGATAGCTGGGGAACACAGTTCTTGGTTATCAAGCTTTGGATGGGAAGCACACAAAATATGGCAAGGGATATCCTTTCTCTACGCTCCATTTGACAGTCCCCTACCCATATGACATGCATAACAGGCTGCATATGATAACATACATTCTAAGAAGAAAAAAATTTCAACCAACATTCATTAATACACAGGGCGGGCAAGATGCTATGTTACCTCTATACTTATAAAAATTTTAGGACACCTCAAAAAGGCATCATCGGATGCTGTCAGGTCTGGACTGCAAGCTGGCCACAAGGAAGAGCTGCAAGTGAGTTTACTGATCCACCGCTGCATAAAAATGTCAAGACAGTCTCTAACAGAGAAAGCAGACTGTGCAGGAGCACAGTCTTGATGGAATCATGATTTTTTCATTCCCTGCTTCACTACCTTGTAGTGTCAGCTTCTGAACATCTTCATATGTGGCACCACTGACAGGTCAATAAAAAAAAATAGCCAAAAAATGCATGCCTGTCATTCCTGCTCATATCATGACATGCAGGAAAATGTTATTGCAAATGCACACTAGAACAAGGGTTGTGCTTGGCCCAGAATATCACATTTTCAGTTTGAAGCTCTAAGGACATGACAGACATGGCTGGCCCCATACCTCCATGATTAACAAGACACAAGTAGTATGTACACTCTTAGTCAAAGTGTAATTTTGAAGTACCAAAACATCTTGCCCTGCACTTGGTCATACAACAATCTGGAAATTGTAGGAAAATCTATTTTAATGGTAATGTAGGATACACACAGAATTTGTACACAAATATGTAAGTAATCAAAGAATGTATAATGTACTTTAATTAAAAAGCCATAGCTAGAAAAAGACTTATGCTGTAAATGCCAGTACTAGAAGAAACATTGAGAACAAATAACATACCTGTGCTCTGCCCCAGAATCCAGTTTTATAATGGTTTGGGTCTCTTGGAAGAGATGCTTCATGAAGAATGCTTGTTAACTGAGGCATCACAGAGTCAACATTCATCATCTGCAACATTGCCTGAAAGAAAAACAAGTAAGAAATTCATCCAAATGAAAAGAAATCTCTTGAAATATCTCAAAAGCACGTATGGCTCCCATGTTGGAGTTAGTGAAAATCAGGACTTAAAAATGTTATACTGTCACAACAACACAACAATGGTTTCACCTTTCAATTGCATTTCATGAAAAAGCAGCTAATATATTCAGGTCATGCAGGGCACACAGACATCACACAGCACACCTCATAAATACACAACTATTTTTTGGGGGGGGGAAACATTAACTTCAAACATACAGGATGACCCTTGTCTCATCCCCCTAAGCATGGCAGCCTGTAATGGACATGAGACCCCATGACAGCTGCCACGCTCAAGGACATGATAAAAGGACCACATGTATTTCAAGATATTTTTTATTATAAGTAAATGATTCTTCACTCACTTCATTGAGTTTTGGTATGACCAGTTTATCAGAGCTTCCTTTGCGAAACCGCCTGGCTCGTTTGTTGCGAAGACTATCAGAGACATCATGTAAGACATCTCCATCCTCTGATGACACACCCAACTGGCATAGCAATTTAAGCAGACATGCCAGGCAGTCTTGCTGCCACTCACTGCTGTCGCCACCTGACCTCTGCAGTACACCTGCAAAACTATCCTTCATGAACAAACTCTTACTACTTCCCATTTCCTGACAGGATGAAGCAGGTGGCATTGGGTATCCCACAAAGCCCTCTTGCTTCCCTGTTTCTCCCTGGTAAGCAGAATGCCACTCTGCTATTCAATTATTCAGTGCAATACCACCATTATGCCTACTGTTAATGAAATATGAACATTTACGCCATGTTTACCTTCAGTTTCCACATTTTGGTTTTATCTTGTTTAACACAATGACAATCGAGCACAACATCTGCAGGTCTATATCATTATTTTCGTATGTTCAATTTTGTCTGTAATTATTCTTAGAAGAGTTTTACTCAGCCACTAATGGACGGCCCAAGGAAGGTTTGCTTTACTAGTCTTCTGTGTTATTCTGGTGCTGTATGATCATGTTATTAGTTACATGGCATCACCTGTGAATATACGCTGGGACAATGAATAAAGCATGCTGTAAACAAAACCTTCAATAAACACAGTCCTTTACCTTCCATCCACATGGTGGGTACTGGCTTTCATATGCTCTGCAGAACCAACTCACATTTGCAAAGAAAGTGACATTTCTTCATCAGCGCAAAAGGGAGAGGGGGTGGCAAGGGGATTGTAGCAAAAATCCCGCATTTTATCAGAAACAAAATGAATACATGTTGAAATGTTGCTCAGGGAGCCCAAGACACTGTTCAGTGTCATGGACTTTAATGTTATTCTGAAATATGGAAATCTGTGATCATTAAATTTTGCCACCACAGATCTAAGTCTCAGGCAAACAGAATACACCATGACAAGAACATAATCAAGGGGTGTCATATGCCATAATACATGCAGGAAGTACCTGACATGAAGATATCAAACAGGTGCCTCAAGCCACCCTGCTGTATAAACATTTGACTCCAATTTCCAGCCGAGGTTGACTCCTTGCTTCCCTCATGGGTTGGACTGTTATTTACCTGCAAAAATTTTAATAATTGCCATTAAAAACAACAGACCTGGTATGTCACAGCAGACTAGGATTTCCTGTTCACTATGACATGAAAATTCAAGATCTTCTGAATAAGCCCATGTTAATGACATATTTTCATATAGTGGGAAGGTCCCCCATTTAATGTGGATAAACAATGAGGAACAATTTACATCTAAATTTAATTATGAGTTAATAGGCCTGTGATTATAGAAACTGAACACCACAGAACATTAAACTGAGAAAATGAAATCGGGGTTCACTATACAAATTCATTTTCCTTTATGAGAGGTGCTTTATAGAAAGATAAAATTTCAGAGAGGTCAGGCACAAAATGATATAACCTCTATGCCTTTCAACTCAGCAAAGATAATGTGGTAACAGGACAAGGTAAGAGAACACCAGTCATGGTATATGCAGATCATACAGTTCAGATACTGTGGTAAAAGGACAAGGTAAGGGAACACCAGTCATGGTATATGCAAATCATACAATTCAATCAGAGAGGACAGAAGTACTTCAGAAATTAAATTTAATAAAAGATTTTAGATTACATGCAAGTTTAAATAAATGTATGATCATGAAAACATGCTGCAAAAAAGACATGAAAAAGTTACAGCACAGTAAGCACAAAATAAAAGACAGTGAAAAGTTTTAACCAAAAGATTAAAAGAAATGTCATAACTAATAAAACATCCAGAAAAATTTTACCCACTCTGCATTATATTCAGGAAGTGGGAAATGGCCATTTTACAAGTTACTCAATGCCAATACCAGTAACGAATGAACAAATGGACAGACAAACAAAACAAAACAAATGCAGAACAAACTACATAACTATATGGATCAGAGTCCTGACTGTACATCTAACTATTTCTCAGCTAGTCTTCAACTTCAAAGCACCTTACATACCACAAAGAACCTGTTAGAAAAACAGTCTGTGTAATGTTCTTGCCTAGTCTGAATGTTAAAAATAGCAGGAGTAAACGGAAGGCATGATGTAAGTATACATGGAACATTAGCGTATTAGTAAAATGTCTGAGTGCACAAATGCAAGCTGTATTACAATAAAGATACTAGCTGATAACAGTCTCTTGGCACACATGCTATATTTTCTGAACAGCACACTTCCAAAGGTTTCAATTGAAACAAACTCTCAGAATTAAAGACCAATATCTCTTCAGGGCATTAAACATCTGATTATGTTTATGTAAGGTGACAGAACATACCGAAGATTTGTTCTTTTTGACTGAAGCATTGGGCCGGCTGAGAGATTCCACAATATACAGAGAGTACATAAGCTTCTGAGGGCTAGCAGGATCCAGAAGCTGTTGCAATGAAATGTTTTCTGAATTCTCAAGCTGCTGAAAACCCTGCAGCAGAATTGGGCTGGTTGGAAGAAGAGTTAGGATATCCCATACACGTCGAGACAAAACCTGAGCTTTGGTGTGAGGTATTTGATGCTGAAACAATACAAAATCACATTTGTAACTGCAACAAGTTCCAAGGAAAGTGCACACAAGATTAATTACCCAGTAACACCTACAACCGGTTGGGGGCCAACCCACAACTCAATAATTGAGGTCCTTCTATAAGTGATGTTCCTCCCAGATCTCACAGCAAGATTTTTAATCAAATTTATTTATATATTCAGACTGATACACCCAACAAGGATACTGTATATTATTTACATGCATGACAACATGTGTCAGCCGATAATTCCTTGTGAGAGGAACAGCAATCAGTCCGAAAATACCAACAACAAATTCTAGTATTCTGTATGCCTGTGGGCCTCCCTGACCCGCCACCCACATACATTCCCTCTGGCCACAGGTATTATGGGGCCCTTATCTATACCACTCTTCTTACATCATGCTATCTGCCAGCCATTACTGTTTGATGAGGGACTATGTTGCCACTTTTTGTCTTCTCTATATACTTTGCCTCTACTAGTGTTATCACCATGGCTTCCACTCAGGCCTGTTGTTGCCTAAAGGAATAAATGTGTTCCAACTAGTCTGTAGTTGTACATACCTAGCAACTTTAATCATACTCTGGCCATCTTGGTTACGACACTGTGCAGTCTTGCGTGGCAAAGTCACAATTTACTGTACATCTGTTACTAAGTCACAGAGATGATCTATACCGTGTATGATGGGTAAAATGTTGAACATTTCCCATACATTCTTCCTGAATTGTTCACAAATTTAAAAGTAAGGGAAAGTAGTGGAGCAGATGTACCAATTTATATCCCAAAAATGTCAATATGAAAAATAAATTACTGAAGGGCGAAGGTAATAATGACACCACATGCTCTTTCCTTCAAACACTGACAATGCGAACAAGAAAACTTACTCCACCCTTCACTGAAGTCTTCATTGAACTCAATGTCTGCATCAAACTGAAAAGCTGTTCAAAATACTGTGGTTGAAGAAGAAGCAATGTCGGCAAACTTTCACGTGGAGGTGGTGGCAGAACAGATGGAATGTCTAAAGAATCACGTTTCTTTTGCTGCCTAGAAGCTCCCACTGATATAAACACCATCTGTAAAATCAATAAGAAAATTTCCACTGTATTCATTAAATAGTTATCATATATTTACCCTGATAACAGTATGAAATGAGGCTGAAAGAGCTGGGGAGGAAGGAAAGCATTAAAATTATGCATGCGCAAACATCAGACTCACATGAAACTCTTTTAAGTCCACATATAAGTGTGACCTCTGGAAGAGATAAAATATACAAAACTTCAGTTAGAAAATCTGAAGAAAGAAACCATCTACGGGACCAATGTGTAAATGGAAGGATAATATTAAAATGATCTTAAACATGTTGTGAGTATAGACTGCAATTATCTAGCTCAGGATGTCAAGTGGCAGGCACTTCTGACTATGCTAACAAACTTACATTCCACAATGCAGCAAATTTCTTAACTAGCTAAATGCCTATAAGCTTCTGAGTCGGTACGACTTCACAATTTAACCTCAAATATGTACTTCCCGTACTGTTTAATAATTTAATAAAGCTTCAGAAATATGGATATACAGAAACAAATCTCATTTACAAACATTTTTATGTGAACTCTAAGATGACGTAACCTGAACTTTAAAACTGAAATGAAACAAAATGAGGAGTTATAATGTTTCAACCATGCGTCTCCAACCTGGCAGGTCACATGCAGCCTGAAGCCACACCTGTAAAATATGTACTATACAAATTACAAAATAGTTTAGGAAATTAAGTATACCACTTATTGTAATTTTTACATGTGTAGCCTGTAAACCAGCCCACAATAACAATAGTGGCCCTCTGTCCAAAACATTTGGATGCCCATGGTCTCCACCAACCACAAGTTTAAAAACAAAGCACAAAGGGTGGCACACTCTTGTCTCAAGTTTAACCTAATGAAACTAGTACAAATTAAGTATGCACCACATAGGATAGTATACAACATGCAATTTTGTGATTTACAAAGTTCAGCTTACAGCAAAGTAAAAAAAAAGCAGGCTACATTAGGTTGGTCATATGATCAGAATGGAGGGTGCAGGAGCCCATATAGAATTCTGGATTGAGATAACATTTTTGATACATTTCCACTTGGAAATCCATGATGATGGAAGACCACCGTAACTAGCTTATGACTGTGTTCAATTGTAGGCTGTGATATTAGTGCTGCTGGAACTCTGGGTTCTGCTACCAGAGTCTGTCAGTTATATACATCATGGAGAAGAAAGTTTCACAAAACAATTACATATGATTGTATGGTCTACAATGTCATTTCTTTGATGAATCATTTCCCTGACAGGCATAAACTGAACTTCACACACAACTGGAGTAACAATGGACTTACTCACTACACCAACTATGCTACCCTGGGTCCCATCATTTGTGCCTTTTGAATTCACTCCCAAACAATAAAGGGCCAGATAGTCTAAATACCCCTTACATGCTGTATTTTAGTATGTTCCAAGTGGCTGGAAATATCTGATTTTATCACACTATACAGTATCAGGCTCAGCTAAAATTAAACCAGAATTCAATATCAAAGCTACAAACCTGAAGATCCTTGAAGCCCATTTCCTGCAATGTCTTCTCATCAAATTCCGTTGTGAGTTCCTGTCCCTGTGTGATCATTCTGATAGGTCCTTCCGTAAGAAGTGACCCCAAGACAGGAGTGCTGCCCGTAGGGACAGAGCTATTTTTTTCGCTGGAACACTTAGCCTGCAGCATCTCCCACCATTTTGATACTTCTGCTCGCAAGTCTGCGACATAATCACTGCTCAGTAACTCAAGTGTTCCTTTCTCAGCCATGCCAGCAGGCTGGATTACCACACGTAATGGCACACAACCTCGCTCTCCTGTCATCAACTGCACATGGCTGCCCACTCCTTGTCCTTCCAGCGCCCATCTTCGCAGGTGATATGCATATCTTCAGAAAGAAAGAAAAAAAAAATTTGTAATAATAAATGTATCACTGTAAATTCACCTTTAATTTCTTACAATATTTTTCTACATGCCATCCATAAAGCGCTTGTACTATACGCCATGTTAAAATGACAAACAGATGCAACTGTCATATTGTATTCTGTGCAACTAGTACAGAGCTGATCCTAGAGGATGTACGATCTAGAGTATATGTCTAAGGCTGCTTGATTGCTGAGAATGCAGGCTCGATTTACTCTCTTGTGTATGCAGTATCCTTTTAGACAAGCTGAATACACATTTTAAGTCCCACTTGGGTGTTTGTGTCTGTGTGATCCATAAACCTCAAAAATGTGGTGGCCTAGGCCTGAGTTAGAATGTAGCACCACAAAAAAAACTCCAAGTTTCATCTAAGGAGTTGATTACATAATTAAAAGTAATACAAACTGAATTAAATTAAACAGTGTAAACAAATCTGTAGCTACAAGTCTTGTTTCAGGCATGAAAAAAGATATCCTTGAACATGCATGAAGGCACACGGGTGACTGAGTTAAAGACCCACACAATGTTACCTCAGCACTAAATGAAGGTGCGTGGTCAGCTTCATGCCACTGCCACTTTACTCCCATAAAAAAGATCCCAGTACCCAATAAACAGGAGAAAGATTGAACCATACGGCCAGTCTGAACACTACGCAGACGACATAAATCCCTTACCCTTGCTAACGACTGCACCACAGTTCATTGGTCATCTAAACCACAGGCCAGCCACTACAGTGGGTTATCCCAGTTTCTCAGATAGTCACATACCTTTTCCTAAATGTTTCCAAATGGGTTTTGAGCAATAAAAGGGCCCTCTGAATACAGAGGAGACTTGACTCTTCAGATTCTGCGAGGTCAGCTGTAGCAGCGGCCAAATGAGCCATGCACTGAGACACAAATTCTGATTCACGATCCAACTGCCTCCCCACATAGTAACTGTTGAGATACTGGATTGCTGTCATGCTCACATCTGTCACAGAGCAACACATAACACTAATACTCCATGTTCAATTTCTGTGTTAGGTAATGTTTATCTACTTCTATGTTAGGTAACATCTGTTCTCTAACTGATGTAAAAGGTAACAGAAGAACAGGCAGCTAGCCCTGTTAAGACCAGGCTCTATATATAGTACAAATGTCAATGCGACATCAGTTTATATAACATATTACAAAACAAAATTGAGAAGATGCATTCAAATGGAGTGCACGTACATTTTGCGCATACTGTTTGTTCTGTCCCATGCTGCATACTTCATTTATTGCAAACACATGCCTGTCTATTGTCTCAGAAATTTGTTTGTCCACCATACTGTTATTACCAGATGCAGGAATTAAAAAGTATGTGTTGGGGTGTTCTCCAATGGCATGTTTGTAAAACACATTTTGTGAAAATTTGTTAACCCCAAGAGATACACAGCATCACGACTGCAAAAGCCAACACTTTTACTTTTTATTCGAGGACAGCATGCTAACCAAGTCGATTCCTGGACAGCTCATCACAGAAAGTAATGCAGATTGTATCACAACTGAAACTTGCAATTTAAAAAACAACATATTTGGTAATAAATTAAAAACAAAATGGATCTCATATTACACCACTAATATTATACAAACATAAATCACAGAGGGAACAATTTAACAAAAAAACAGCAGCTCACACATACAACAAAAGTTGTGGGGGGGGGGGGCTGAAAACATTTTTGCTGTTACCATTCTGAAGTATTGTTAAGAATGAAATACACAAGGGGTATAGCATGACTGTGGAACTTCCTTCTTTGTTCAACTGTCCCAGAATAGACAAGGAACTAACAATATGTGTGTTACACTGTATTTCATATAATTCAATTTCTGTAACATAAGCCAAAAACACATGATACACAGGTACATAAACCAGGAACACAATTTATTAAACTACAGTGATGATCTTTCAACAAGCCATTATGACATCATGACAGTACAGCCACACCGAAACACACAGTATTACAGTTTAAATTTCAATAAAGTAATGGATGTTGCAGTACATTCAAATATATCCAATTATCAACGGTAAAGGTTTAACAATCTCTGTGTATGTTCTGAAGACCAGGGTTGCTGAGCGTTCAATACACAAGCAAAAAATGGATGCAGCATCCTTCTTGTTTAATTGTCTCAAAAACTGCATGACTCACACCAAAAAAAAATACTGAACACAAACTGTATGTTTTAATCTTCTGTACAACTTTTGTACGAAATTTCTTTGCTCGAGAAATATGTAATGAGCTTATATTTTGAGGTGTGGAGAAACATGTAGGTCTTCAAACCAAGTGGTCATTAAAATTGCCCAACCAATATGAAAACTGAAATGGCTTAACAAATTTTACTAAAATCCCTCCCCATGTCAAACTGAATTACAGTTATTCCAGTAATCCTCAAACTGTTTCACATGTATAAATATAAGGAAAAAGTAACTTCGTAGAAACTCAACAGTTTGATCAGACCTCCATGTTTACTGAATCACTGTAGCATACCAACTGAGAAACAACTACATACACATCAAAGTATAAAAGTTAAAAAAAGTATATATTTACATATGGAGATATAAAACACTGCCATAGAAATTCTGTTCACTTAATACCTGTATTATTAACTCTAAGTGCTATCCTCCAGAGGTGATTCATGCCTACAATATCCACATCTTTGACAGGGCTCTCAAGATGAGCCGTTGCAAGTCGTGCCAGATTACAAAGCTGCTGGAATAATCCAAGTCCTGTCATGCTGATAGTTTCTGGTTCCAAAGATGGTAATTTCTTCATGTATAAATGCTTCAGTGCATCCATGCCTAGTGCATGCTGCTCTTTACTCTTGGCCTGGTTAAGTAGCCAACTGAATAATTCATCACTACACTGGACATCAGTAGCTAGACATGACCATAATGTATCCACTTGATCTACGCTAAGGCTGAAAAACATGTAACACAATAAATGGGCAAATAAATAAATAAAACAAAATACTCAGACACAATTTAGAATATTCCTTAACAATTTTAAATATTGGTCACATCAGAAACAATGGTACACACTACAATATGGTTTCAGTCACACATAACAGAAGTAAATGTAAATCAATCTCTGTTCAAGCCTATTCAGGCCCAGAGGGTTCCAGGAGGTTGAGGCTGTGTCTGTAACTGTTAACAAGCAAACACGATATAGGCCTACTATTTGTAGGTTTATTTACAACCCGCATCCAAGAAACCGCACGCAAAGCACCTATTTTTTATAAACTGTCACCAAGGAAACAAGCTAAATGCTGACTTCAGAGAGTAGCTGCACACTCTTCAACATTATAGGACCATACATTAATTAGTATCAGTTTTGCTCACATCTCATACAGCATACCTACAACATTGCTATTACTAATAGTATGAAAGTAAAAGAGACATGTGAAATGTAGCCACTAGTAACAGAATTTTCATACCAAATTTCATGCATCAGCGTGAGACACAAGGCTCTCAGTTGTGTCAAGGAAGGTTTAAAGTGTTCTGGCATGTTACACCATATCAACTGCTAGACAGTTACTGACGTTTCAAAGGAGAATTGTGCCTCCAAAATGCCATAACTATTTACCAGTCAATATGGCATACACATCCCAGAATGCATGCATCTTCTTTCTGAAAATGAGCCACTTGGTTCAAGGATTACTGCCTACCATGCTTTGTACAATAAAAAGGCAACCTAAAATTGATCTTACCGAAAACTCTCAGGAGAACCAACAGGTGAGAACACAGACGTTAAAAATTGCAATCGTGCCTGTATTTCAATCTGATGGGAATAAAGATTGCCCTTTGGCCCTTCCTTTGTGTAAACCTTCAAATTGTTAAAGAAACAGTGCATCATATTATGCTCTCTTTCAGCCCATGTTGTAATCTGATGCGTGTCCATACCACGAAATTGTTGAAATGATGCAAATAACTTTGGTAACAGTCTCAAAGAAACTACAACGGACCTGCAAGATATTAAGAATGCTATAAGTGTTAACCCTGAAGAAGGCAGAGTGTATGTTGCACGTCAGGAAATAAGTCAATGGGTAATTTTATTGTAAAACTGTCAATTCTTGCGAGATAAACTACTATAGTGAAATTCCCTGCCGTGTACCTAAGACAGACTAAATACTCCACAGAACATGTTCACCTTATCACGTCACACAGCTACATCTGCAGGTTCTACAACAAGACCATTTGTGATTTGTGCTGTTTACCTACTAGTGGATTATATGAAAAACGTTACAGTGGGGAGGACAAGAAATGAACACAACCGTGGTGATAAAACCTCTCAGATGATGGAGATGGAGGGAAAATGATAATGGATCTCAAAAAACAAACTTTAAACATGGGAGATGGCAAAACGGGAAGTCAGAGTACTTACCGATTGTTAGCTAAGTTTTCAAGGCATCCTTCTATAAATTTCATTCTAATTAATCTTTCAGTATTAAAGCACAATAAATTACACAGAGCCTTTTCAGCTTCCAATGCCAACCCCTCACCTAGCTGAGCCTGAAAAAACAGAAGCATTACAACATGTTTACCTTATTATCTGCAAGGATTGTTAATTACTGTTCACACATCTTTACATGCCAGTTTGCATGGCATGATGTACCAGTATATGCAATAAAAAGCATGGAGGAAAGGTTCAGAATCTGTTTGAAAATTTCCACACAGGTTACAATCAGTTCTTCAACATTAATGCAATAAATATTATTTCAGAGGTAACAATGAGTAAGTTTCAAATGCAACACAAAATCACAATAAATTCTAAATATTATTTACTTAACTACAAGACCACCCCCCCCCCCCCCCCCCCCCCCCAGAAAAAAATAAAAACCCCCCCTTTCTCTTTTTTTTTCTCAAAAAAAAAAAAAAAAAATTAATATTCTATTTTTATTTTTTCTCCCTTACTTTTTTTAATACTTTTATAA
>Ga0123354_10005845_pt1 | contig 18067 bp, 8 predicted proteins | sample TergutLab28metaG_2_FD_97872 | JGI IMG/M metagenome (GOLD analysis project Ga0123354, IMG submission 97872) | Labiotermes labralis P4 segment gut microbial communities from Petit-Saut dam, French Guiana - Lab288 P4 | ecosystem: Host-associated > Arthropoda: Insects > Digestive system > Gut ...
AGGAAGGAAACAAGCTAATGTTTCTGTCAGAATGGCGTGAATTTCCTTCGGCGCCTTGCCTTGCAGGAAAAAAAAAACTTGATGACAGCTCGCGTCTCGATGTTGTTGAAATCGTGCGCGTCCCTGACATGCTTCCGAGCTTGTTTCCTTCCTGGTCGGTCTAAAGACTTATCAGCATCCCGGTACTGTTTAATACATGCTGGACAAGTTAATCAGTAGATACTTGAGCATAATATTTGTTGTTGTGGAGTGGGTTTATGTTTCTGAGAAGTTTATTTACTGAGATGCAGGTTTTGAATGTTATTTGTAATATGATGTGTTTAAATACTTTGGTGATGAATTCAGTTTCTTAACCTACTTATGTCGACTGTACACATTTTGTTTTTTTCCATGTTTATTTGTTCAGAATTGTCTCTTTAGTGTGTGGTTAGGTGCAAATTGTCTGGTAGGTATGAGTTATCATGTAGAATGTCTGCGACTACTTGGATTTCTCCATCTTTTTCTGTTTCTTTCAAGTGGGTAATGTGTTCTATTTAGAAGGTATATTGTAGATGAGTATTTCTGTTTAGGTTGGTGGCAGGAATTAGCAGGAATGATAATGTCAGTAGTGGTATGTTTTCTGCATATACTGAACTGTAACAAGTCAATATGTTTAGTTATAGTGATGTCCAGGAAATTTATTTTGTTGTTCTGCTCTGGCTCTAGGGGAAAAGATAGTGGGTTGATGCTGTTGAGATCAGTCAGGACGGAGTGTATGTCGGTTATGATTTGGTCATTCATAATGAGATTATCAACGTATCTAAAATATCCCACGACTTGTTGTTTATTAAGAATATTTTATAAGTTATTAGATTCATGATATTGTAGATAAATTTCTGAAACGAATGAAGAGGAAGGGGAACCCATTGTTAGGTCATCTTTTTGGAGGTAAATTTTGTTATCATGTGTACAGTAGTTTTTTCAGCAGTGTTTTACATAAGATTAGTAGTTCCTTTCATTTCGTACTTTCACAAGATTTTTTTGATGAGAATTAATTCATTATTGGGAATAACTGTATACATATTACATATATCAAAGGAAGCTTGTACAGCGCTGAGGTTAACTGGTATAGCTTTTAAGTCATGGATAATATCTATTGTGTTCTAAATTTAAAAGTATTAGGGAATTGTGTATACTGTCATAGAAACTTAATACTCAATAGTCAACGCAGCGCCCCACAACCGCTACCAACCACATCCAGCAGAACCAGCGCAGCACACCACGTGCAGTAACATACGTCTTCTTTTCCTGAAGATGGGCATAATGATGTCCGAAACATGTTGAGAAATTATTGATAATAAACATCTAACTGTAGCAACTTGTTGGTTTTCTCTCTCACTTCACGATAAATTTTGTATCTTCTTGTTTATTTTGTAATACTTTCATTGGATTCAAACGTGTTTTAATAAAACTCATATACTAAAAATAAAAACTTCTGAGTTGCAATTGATGGATTTTCTCTATGCATTTGTTAAAATAAAAACTCTCAAGCAAGGCACGCGGACTGTACAGAAGATAAGAAAAGTAGTTAGTCTGAAAATAAGAGTTAAATTGGTCTACAGGCTGCAAAACATAGTCATAACAGTCCAGTTCATAAATTATTGTAGATTGTTACAAAATGCAATTACTTGATAAGGACACTAACAAAAGAAACTTTAATTTCTATTTTGGGATTATTCGTAATTACAGTACACAAACTTGCAACGATAATAAGACAACATGAAACGCCAAAAAAGCTGTAGTGAAAAGAGAAGGGTCTTATTAATTACTATTTTTTCTTGCTGTTCTTTGTGGGTGTTAAGTCTTTTATATCTGTAATGTAGGAACAGTCAATGAGACTGCTTCAGGCAAATGGGCTGTGGAGAATATTTGGTCTCATACTCGGTGTAAGGCTAAGATACAAAATTAGCTTCAGGGTTCATCAGATATTACAGATTTTAATGACCTGGCGGACTTGACACGTGGCTCTTAGAACAAACAGAAACGGATAAACGAAGTCGAATCGGTGAATCCGAAATTGCATCCGATCAAGTGGGACACAAACGTGCATAATGGAGTATAACATTAAAATAAAACTTACAGAAACAGGGGGTTGAGGTTGGGATTGGATTCGTTTGGCTCAAGATAAAGGTCAAACGTCCCGCTCTTAAGAACCTTCTGACTCTACAAAAGCAAGGATTTGTTGACCGGATGCTTGACCATGAACTTTTAGAGGGAGAATCTGCACCATGATATTTGCCAGCCAGACAGATGAAATTTGTATAGAAACCTTCCTTCCAGAACTATACGAGCAGTTCACTCTAACATTTGTCACTACAAGCGTCGGATCCAAGGTAAAATGTTACACTGCTACTTGTATCATGTTTATTATGTTCAACTGGATTCTCTCCCCCTCCCCTCGTCCCCACCGCCCCCAGTGTAGTCAAGGGCAGGATGAATGACAAGCAGTTAACAGTTAACATGCCACACTCCATGATTATATATTCAGTGCCTACAGTTCAAATTTACATTAATTTTTAAGCTTCAGCAGCGTGAGGGGCTGCCAAAGTAATAAAAACCCTGTCGGAAATTCTGATATATTCAAAACAGCAACATCAGTGATGATTTTCAAATTATATGACGTTCTCTTACATACAGATCAAAGAAAAATTCTGGAAAATAACGTCGGGTTGAGTGGTAAATTCTGGTAGATACGTTTCGGATAGTCTGCTGCCCGGGTACTCAGGGTCTATTCAACCTACCCCACCTCTTTTCCGACTGCACGTACACTCATGACTGAGGCAGCACAGACTCCTCCAAAACGTCAAATAAATACCTGTATTTACCATTCGACGAGGTTTCTTTATCTCAGACGACGTAAATGTTAAGCAGCACTGCTGTTAGAAACACAAAACTCGCAATGACCCATCAGTTCATTTCTTTACACATAATAGGGTGCTGAGAATTAATTTCTTAATTCAAGTTGCATGTCGTCCATATTCCTTGCTATAGACTGATTCCACAGCATTTCATTCAAGAATTACAAAATGAACGACAAACAATCATTTGTTACGACGTGCTTCCTACATGTTTCGGCCTCTACATGGTCAAACCCGCGGATATATTTTAACGAAGGTATACAATAACAGCAGATTCTGGCTCCACATATGCAAATCTTTAAGAGAAACTGGCATTACTGTAGTCTTTTATCAGGATGGCCATGTGGGGGCCGAAACATATAGAAGGCACATCGTGAAGTAAACAAATTCTTGTATAATATAAACAAAAAAATTGCACCTTATTAAACTAATATTTGATTCTTAATTTTTACGATGTCTTCTACACATTTCGAAACCGAGGTTGCAACTTCAGGAAGATGGTTGCACGTACAGTTATGGTACGTGCTGAAATTACAATAAAAGGCAGTTTATTATAAATTCAGCACGTAAACAAATTATGCCCTACCATTTTAAATTAAATTCTGCATTATTAAGTCACTCTTAAAAAAAGCCGTACACACTAATACACCCGCAGATGCACCTGCATACAACTAGTGGCCCTACGAATGTACTGCATTTCTAAGATGTTTACTGTGTTACCCTGTGTCACTGGTAGCCCCCCACCCTCCATTTGTCTGCTCTGTATGCTGCTGCATTTTCCTCTTAAGTAGGTCTGTAACGTAAAGGTTATTAACCGTTACACAAAGTGCCCTGTCTCTAATTTTGGTTCATTACAGCAGTGATTTTGTTGAAATGCAAATATTTTTACCACATTACGAGATAAATGAACACTTAAAGGATATATAAAATATTGCGCTTGTCAAATATTGGTCCTACTTGGAAGCTATAAAATTACATTTATTGTAACGTGTTACACAATGTACTAATTAATTTGTTGTGGTGAATGTTATATCGTGCTATCACTGTTCCAAGCTGACTTTAGTACGTGAAATATTCCGCTATTCTGTCGCTCTTAACTTCGCTGCAGAAATAGTCATATTCGCAATAATACTGCGTTAAGTATAACTATTTTCAGTTAGGCAAATTTAAGTCTGCTCCGGCATTTGTCTCTGTTGAGTTACATGTCAATAAATTCCTGTAAAACCTTCTATTTATTCGAGCACTACCTTTCGTCAGGAGCGTATATCTGTCGACTGGGAAGAGCGTAACTGGTTTAACCTCTTACAGCCTACTGGTCACGTGATGCACCAACATGTATAACATTCAACAACTCTACATCCTGCCCACACTGTATTTATGTGTTTTGTATTTATCTGAGAACAAACAGCGACTTGCGCCACTTACACCATACACTGATTGGTTTTACAACTGAGATGAAAAGTGTTTACAGCGCGGTACGGACTGGGTCTTTAAAATAAAGCGGTCTGCGCTTCGTTTTTGAAGGATGTTATGGTACGACAGGTTTCACGTAATGCGCGATCAGAAGAATATGAGATACGGCATATTTCTCAATATATATGTTCAAGGAAAGTAGTAAAATACACCTCACGTAATTCAAGATGTCTATACAGTAATCAACAAACTTTTTGTCGTACGTCTCCGTAATCACCCCGACATGAAAAGGCATTTCCAAACATAGTAAAAATAAAATTATTTTTCGAAAAGGGTAGACTTTCATACTTGTGTACAATTTACTTTCATATTATTTATTGACTGAAGGTCTTATTTTCCATTTCTTTCGTCATACCCAGACGAAAATTAAGACCTCCATTAGGAAGTGCCCCACTGGTTGCGAAACAATGCTGAAAAGCATGACACATCTTGTATAGTGTATTTAGATGACATGCGTAATTCTAGAAAGTAATACTGCTACTCACCGATGTCCACAGAGTTTGCTCAGGATCCGCTGAAACTTCCCTATACGCTGAAAAACAGACGCAGTGGCATGGAATGAAAGTCATTCCAGGCTCCGGTCAAAGTATCTTGAGCTTGTCGAATATACCACACAACTAAAAATGTGTTTTCTTCGTCCGTGTGTAAAGAATATTATTACTGAACAGGCACATTCTCTAAACGCTAGAAGCACACGATACGTAACGTCCGATAACACACAAATACCGCAGCGGCGTTATCGTTCTTTGCACAGACGTCAAGGTCACGCAAGTGTTACTGAACGTCGATTCAGACGAATAAAACTTAACAAAAAAGTATGCTACGTTCTCGGACAATGAACGAACACATCGCTTACGGTATTATAATAAGGTGCAGAGCCTGAATTTGGACAAACACCCTACAAATAACATGAGCACTTACGAGTTAAATATGGCAGTTCTGGAAACTTACGAAGTTTGATGTCATATAAAAACGTGGCACGGAAAACATAGAAAGCACTTCTAAAGTTTAATTGTGTGTTAAGGAGTAAGAGCAAAACTGCATAAAGAACAGACGCTGCAAATGGAAAGATTACATTGCAATAAAATACAAGTAAACACAAAGAGCACTTTAAAAGATCAAAATGCCATGATACACACGTTAGTCACTCTACTTCTTCACCAATACCCTCTCCATACCGTCCCATCAACATTCACTTCTCGCCAGATACGAGAACGAGAGAATGACGACACAACTGCCACGTAATAACGAAAGACAGGGTATGTAAGAAATCTGTAAACCTATACAAAACAAGATGGATATAAGTGAACTTCTGTGACACAGTAGAGGAAATTTTCTAATAATTGAAAGAATAATAGCTAATTTCAGAGAAGCGTAATCCATAGTAATAAATACATTTACTGCATCCCGTCACTCAAAATCAATTACAGTACACTTTTCACTAGTGGCAGTAAAAATCTATTAATTCTCCCATTAATACGATATAACGAGCCTGGATCTTTATGCAGGTCTACTGAACACGCTAGGGGGTGGAAGCCAAGGGCGTAAGTGGTCTATTAAGAGCAGAATCAAGGAATTTGTGTCCTCTTCAGTGTGTTTAGACTGGCTCTGAGGTCAATCCTCCGCCTATCAAGTGGATACTATATTAATCCCTTTGGGAAAAAAAAGCGGGTGGGCCTGGTAGCTCAGTCGGTATAGAGACTGAGCTACGGGCTGGACGGTCCGGGATCGAAATAGAGTCTGCTTCGAGCAGTGAGGCGGTGAGGTTGTGCATCAAGCAGGTCGCTCCAAGCAGTGGTGGTGAAAGTGGAAGTTTGGTGTACGCTACTTTCATCCTATATATTGGGCAACTTTAGGTAGCACAGTTTAACCACGTAAGTAAATATATCACTAAGATGGGTGATAGACAGAATACCCAAGTATTTTCTTTCGATATACGTAGCCCAAGAACAAATGCGTACCAAATTCACGAATGGCTAGATTAAACCGTTCACATAAAAGAAGATGAAATCCGCGTCATCCAGATCGATGGTCCCTTGCGAAAAGTATACGTCACATTCATATCCTATGAAATTATGATAAGAGTACTGCAACCCATTCAAGGTGATATAAACTTCCATCATGAAAATGGCGAAATTTCAAAAGTGAAATTTGATATCGCAGGTGTAGGTATAAGACGTGTGAGAGTGTCCACCCTGCCCCCTGAAGTAACAGAAACCCAAATTACAAATGTAATGTCAACTTATGGAGACGTGAAAAAATACACGATGAGGTGTGGGCTCACTCATACAGATTCAAAGTGAAGTCAGGTGTTCTTATTGTCGATATAGGAGTAAAGAAACATATTCCATCCCATATAAAGATTGAGGGTCACCGTGCTCTGATATCCTACGAGGGACAATTAAGTACTTACTTCCCATGTAATGAACAAGGCCATCAAATAAACGAATGTCCGAGAAGGAGACAACAGGATAGTCACACCGACCTTGGCCAGAACTCGTGGGCAAGTATTGTTAAACGAGGTCACAACAATGTAATAATATCCGAATGTAATAATACAACGGATGCTTTAACATCCACAATCGATAAGACACAATCATCTATAGTACTGACAACAAAACCGAGTGATTCACTTGAAAAACAACAAACTGACCCTACGACAAAAGAACCCCACTCTAGCCTAACAGGTAACGACTCCATGACATACGTCGACTATATACAAGAAACTGAAAACACTGGGATGCTGAAAGAAGTGATACAGATGGTTCCACAGGTAAAAAAACCGACATTTCAAGCGTTCAAAAATGGGACAACCTCATCAATGCCGACGTAGATGCCGAAAAAAATCACGATAAACACGGAACAAAACGAGATAAATCAAAGCTGAAAATGAGCTACATACAAGATGAAAAAGATTGCGAAGATAGTATGTGGAGACTTGAAATATCCATAAACCCAAATGGCAAGTCCCAAACGCTTAAAAAAATCAAGGTTGACAGAGATCCCATATCAGCACGTGAGAGGACAAAAGTCAGTCAAGACAAAAACCGCCCACCCAATCCAAACAACCATACTCCCATGACCCATAATCTCAATACAAGATATATACAAGAATTTTACATATAAAATCGCGACTCTAAACATTAACGCGATCGCTTCACCAATGAAGATAAAAATGCTTACAAATTTCTTATTAAGACAGGACACAGACATTGCACTCCTTCAAGAAGTTGCAAATAATGACCTCTCCAACATATGCGGCTACACAGCACACATAAATGAAGGCACCGAAAAACGAGGTACAGCAATCCTCATGAAGGAAGGGATCTCTGTTAATAACATAAAAAAATTACCGTCAGGCCGAGGGATAGCTGGACTATTCGAAGACACTTGTTTAATAAATGTATACGTTCCATCGGGGGCCGAAAAGAGACACGAACATGAAAACTTCTTTACCAACGAACTTGCGTATCTGCTCCCAACAGGTCCAAGAGAAATATTAGTAGCAGGCGATTTTAATTGCGTAATCTCTCCGGCAGACTGCACCGGATCGCCTAACCTAAGTAAAGCACTATCCGCCACATTAGCAGGACTTGCCCTACATGACGCTTGGGAACAGACATCAAAGCAACTTCAGCACACCCTCTACACGAACAGTGGTGCCACAACAATCGACAGGATATATTTAACGGACCAACTAAATACACGAAAACAAGGGGCGGAGACTATCATAGCCCCATTTCTCCGACCATCTTGCCGTAGCAGTAAGATTGACATACTCACATCAGACGAATTTGAGGAAAAGAAGGCTATGGAAAATGAACATATCCCTCTTGGACGACAACACCTTATGTGACAGTTTAATGCTATTATGGTGCAATTGGAAACGAAACATGAAATATTACCCTAACGCCGTTCTTTGGTGGAACCGTAAAGTAAAACAACGAATACGACAAACCTTTCAACCAGAGGGAGCTTCGAGAAATAGAGACAGGAAGGACATGGAAGATTTCTGCTATACAGCAATTGACCACGCACTACAATCCCCCCCCCGCCCCCCTAAATCAGAGATTCTCGCTATTGCGATTCGATGTCTAAAAGCGAAAATATTACTTCTCCAAAGCAAAACTATGGGAGGGATATTATTGGATACAGACGACACCGATGCAGTTCCAAATGTAAACATAATCACGTGTCACTATATACGGTCACGGAAGCGTTCGAAAGCACGATTGGTTTCAAACATACTTGATCATCAAGGACAATTCAAAACTGATCACGAGTCTATACTGTGTATATTTAAGGAATACCTTGACTTAAAATACTGCAATATCCAGAGCGACGTATGTAGTTACAAAAAGGTGATATCTTGTGGCATACCCGCAATCCTAAGAGAAGCAAAAGAAGAACTCGACCTCCCCATCACTATGGATGAACTACACGAAGCAGTGAGGAAAGGAAAACGTAACAAAGCTCCAGGAACTGATGGAATATGTTAGGAATTCTACAAGAAAATGTGAGTCATCATCGAGAATGAACTAATCGACATCATAAATATCATGTACTTGGAAGGATTAACGTCCGACGCGCAAAAACACGGCTACATAATCTATCTACCAAAAATAGGTCTCCCTGCCCACCCGAAAAGCTACAGGCCACTCACGATCCTTAATACGGACTATAACATACTCAGGAGGATCATAGCAAACCGCCTACGCATAAGAATGGAAGAGGTAATGCGCCATAATCAATATTGTGGGAGAAATAATAAATCTATCTACGAAGCGGTCGCCACAATACGTGATATTATAGCGTATGCTGAAGATACACAAAAACCGATATGCCTACTATCGATCGACTTCAAAGATGCTCTTGATAATATATCACACACCTATCTGTTTAATATTTTGAGAGAACACGGTATAAGTGATACCTTTTGTGAACGACTGAAGACCATCTACCCCGATGCAACTTCAAACTTGACACTAAATGGGCTCACATCCATTCCAATTAAAACAGCAAGCGGCGTACGACAAGGATGTCCACTAAGTATGATACTTTTTGTATTGTGCATAAATCCGCTTCTCATTAAGCTCGACTCAAAGATCCATGCTATAAAAGTTAGAAATAATACTACCAAAACGACTGCGGTTGCATATGCTGACGACATTGCGATCTTCATAGCACATCCCGGCGAGATAGATGTGATAAAGGAAATACTTCACGAGTACATGAACGCAACTGGTGCAAGGGTGAACGGAGACAAATCCCGTGCCATGGCCCTAGGATCCTTGATCAAAACGACACCAATAATGAACATCAAATATTACGAGGACATAAAAATTCTTGGTTTTCATATGACGGCGAACGTAAACGATTCAGCAAAAAAAAATCATGGGCAATGCTGACTTCTAAGATCCGTACTCATACACAGAACGCCTACCACAGCGCGTTGAACCTTGATGATAGGATTCGCTATATAAACGAGGTCATACTAGCCACAGCATGGTACACAACACAGACTTTTCCTCCTCCCACAGACAGCGTAAGGCATATAAACACAGCGATTTCTTGGTTCATATTGAAGGGTGCAATTTTCAAAGTCCCACTATGTGCTTTACAACTGCCAAAAGAAGCCGGAGGTAGAGCATTGATTCATATAATGGCGAAACGTACGACATTATTCATCCTCAGAATGGGAAATTAAGGACACCAAACAGCTACCTTCACAACGGACTGGCTTACAAGAAGGTACCTACACGAAAGAACCCACAACCCCCCTCAGATATGAAGGATACCAGCGAAATTCGATTACCTCCGACGCTATAATATTGAAGCGACTTACACGCCCATAAGACGTGATTTCGAAAACCACAAATCCTACAAGAAAAGACTCTACGCAGCCCTTCTAACAAGCATACGTGCTGCGGCTGGTTGTCCTGAAATGTTTATACAAAAACTATGGTCCAACACCGACTGGACACGAATATGGAAGAACTTAAAGAATGCCCCAATATCTGATAACGCGAGATGTATATGGTACCAGGTGATACATGATCTAATGCCCACAAATGCACGACTACATCGTATAAAAATGACACCTTCGATCTCCTGCCAGAGTTGCACATTGGATGATACAATGGAACACAGACTGACGGCATGCGGTACAGGAAGGATTATATGGCAATACGCGAAAATCCGAATTGCACGGATACTGCGAACGATTGCATCCCGTATACCGGATGGATGGATATTACGTCCACAATTCAAGATATGGCCCACTAAACGGAACAACGCGGTATTGTGGTTGATAGCAAACGTCGTCATCTTCAGACACCAACAAAGGACAACCCTAACCTTAAATGACTTAATGGATTTCCTGCTCCGTACAAGGTGGAAACTGTTGAATCACAGGCGGGGACAGAATCTCGTTGGCACCTACCGGACAGTCACTGATTACAAGATATAGACTTCTATGACAAGATCATGACTGGTGACACAGTACACTTGGAGACCAACTAAAAAAAATGCATATCAGTTAATGTTTGTTTAAAGGGACCAACAGTGGATCCTACAACGGCTATGTACTGACACGTAATAATTAGATACAATAAAAAAAAAACCCCGGTGGGGACGAGATTTTCCACCCGTCTAGACCGGCCCTGGAGCCCACCCAGCCTCCTTTACAGTGGGTACCGCGTCTTTCCCGGGGGTAAAGTGCGGCCGGGGCGTGCTACTGACCACTCACCCCCTTCTAGTGCCGCGGTCATGGAAGAGTAGAGCTATACCTCTACCCACCCTCTGGGCCACACCGGGCCCTAACTGGATCACTTTACCTTTGGAAAAAAAAAGCTGTCGCAGCATGAAGCTGACGATTCGATTCCATACAGACGACCGTCACAAAAAAACTTGATTCGGCAAATTTAATAATAGTATTGTGGGACGAGGAGGAAGAAATGAAAACTGTGTCTGTGAATAAGAAGTGACAACGTAATGGGATAATGAAAGACAACTGCTTGGACACAAAAAAGCGTCGTGTTTAAGCATATCATATAATTTTTCAATATTTATCACACAAAATTTAAATATCAATAATACATAAATGATGTTTTATGTTATTCGTGTAACAAACGATGACGCTGATGGTGGTTTGATTAATCTCTAAACACGTCTGTCGGTGGTGTCTGACATATGCGATACGACACATAAGTTGATGAGGGTAAATTTGTGGGCTAAATAGAGACACCTCTCAGAATGCTGAATTACAAGTACAAGATTATCTGCAGAATGGAAGTCTGGAAACCTGCTGCAGCAGCAACATTCTCAGTACATGCCATACAAGCTATTAAATTGAAACGAATTTGTTGTGTAGCCCAAGAGCGTGAATAAATGACAGACTATAAATTCGCCTTCCTTTTTAATGACACTGGCAACCGGTAAGATTACCAAAATTACGTGTACGGATTAGTAGAGGAATGATTCGGACAGGAATAAAACCGAAATTCTTAAAGAAAAACTTTTCTCAAGGCCACTTGATACAACATAAAACCAATCATAAGGTCCGTCATCCCGTTTGTGTTTATAATTAAGCTAGATTGGGGTGTATGTACTGTCTAACACAACTATATGATGATAGAGATATGTATAGAATTTATTACTTAAAGAACTACATGTTTTGACCCTTTACATTGGCCATCATCAAGTTGAGAAATGAAAAATTTGCACACTGTATATTTATAAGCTAAGTGTACATGTACATATAATTCTCTACAAACATAAGATGATACTGTATATCCACTACATTAACCTAGAACAGCATATAATGTACCCACACCACCAATCCTATATAACACATGCGACATCTAGCACCCACTTCGCCTCTTACCTCCCCACTGTACACAACCCATATAACTCGAGTATAGATGCTTACTAAGTTTTTTTATTTCTCAACCTGATGATGGACAATGTAAAGTGCCGAAACACTTAGTTCTTTATGAAATAAATTCTATACATATCTCTACAATCATATGGTTGTGTTAGACTAGTACATACACCCCAATCTAGCTTAACATAAAACCAAACATAAAGATCTGGGTTCGAACCCCGATCCACAATGGTGATAGAACGCCGACTAAACGCCTGACCCGTGGCAAGTACAGGTACTTCTGCAGATTGTGCACAATAAAAGTAAAGACACGTCCTACCGCTGTCTATATCTTAAGGTAAAGCAGTCCCGTTACAGGCCTGGACAGGCCCAGAAGGTTCCAGGAAGTTAAGGCTCCCAGGTTTCGTGACAACGGTACAGGATGGTGGTAGGTTGTCAGCCTTACGCACAGGCCGCCTTTACCTCCAGGAAATACTCCTGGTACTCATTTTTGTTAGAGGCTGAGTCGACCCCTGGGCCAAAGTGCGATCGGAGGGATTTTATGTCCATGAAAAATCCACTGACACCAGCAGGGATCGAACCAGCGACTTTCCGATTTGTAGCACAGCACCTTAACCACTGTGCTACCGCGGTCCCACTGTCTATATCTTATCTGCCAGAATTATGATTTGATCTAATCTTTGAATATTCGTACCGCCACATTCGCACATTATTACTGTGCAATGAAATGAAACTAGACGATTTATAATAACGGTGCGGCTGTGAATAATGGCGTCTAGTCGATACCACCAAACCGCCTCTCTTCCGATCTTAAGATGTGATTAAATTGATACCTTAGGTACCTGGAAACAGCCGTAACCTTAGAGTTGGTTCAGGAATTTGAGAGGTTTAGAGATTGGATGAGATTAGAATGACTACTGTTACACCTATATACGCAGATATCACGTACCATTTTCCCATTTTCAAAGTTATTAAATGCATTTACCTTAACGATATAAAACAGGCGTAAGCTCTAATTAGTAGTTTGAAACAAGAATCAACTGTTTCCAGACGCACTCTGAAAAGAATCTGCCTGTAAAAGGTAAAGTTAAAGTTCACCGACGAAGGACCAGAGGGGGAGTAAAGGTATAGATGTACCCTTTCCTAAACCTCGGCGCTAGATGAAGGTGGGTTGTCAACAGCACACCACAGACCGTCCAGCCCGCAGCGAGTCGCTATACCGACTGAGCTACTCCGGCCCACTAAGATGCTTATTCATCAAGATACATTAGTATACTCATTACAAGCACGTTTTTGTCCAGATTAAGAAGAGAAAAATTGGTGACCATACTCTTTTTATTTAGCACGTCTAAATGCAATAAGTCACATACTGAACTTTGACCACCTGTTAGCTCAAGGCTCCTGCTAGATTAGGGCAGGACAGTGTACAAAAACAGTTAATTCATCGGAATTCATCTCTTTTCTTGTTGTAAAATGGTACGTACACGATAACACAAAAGTAGACTTGTGTTTTGTAACTTCCCAACGTTGATATTTCTAGGAGAGAGACGTTTTCTATATATGTACATAGAGACTTATAAATTCACATTTCCGAACGCTGCATAAACATCAATGTGGACGAGAGTTCTGGATAGCGTGCATATCAGAATGTAACAAAGCGCCACATAACACAAAGGCAATATCACGCCCAAATTGTGCTGCTATATTCAGTGCCTACCGCTGCGTGTCACTACAGACGGCACAGCTCCAACAGTTGGTAGCCACCCTCTTACTGCAGAGTGCCGGGATCAGTTCTGGCCCAGTCTGTGTGACAAAAGGACAATGGCACAGATTTTTCTCGCAATAATGCGGGTTTCCCCTGTCAGTATCATTCCTAGACTGTTGGTTAATTATACTTAATGTATGTATCACCAGTACCATACACTCTTACGATATGTCAATATTTATTACAGTTACTAACAGCCTTTCCACATCTTAAAACCAGTTAGCCGTCTAACGGATTTCGTCGATTAATTCTCGTCATTATCAGTGGCTATTTAAGGTTGTCAAAACAATGTGTACTGTAGTAGTTTTCCCTCTTTTGGTTCTTATAATTGTTGTTGTTGTTGTCAGGACTCTGTTTTAATGTAATTTACATTAATAACTACTGTATTGGTAAAGGACATTATGCCTGTTTAACTCATAAGAGTTATTCAAAGCCCTAAATTCGTCGTTAAGAAAGAAACTGTCCTCCGTCTCTCTCTGACTCTGATTTATGGTAAATCGCCGACCGCCAACCGATGGGAAGCCACGGTTTGTCGCGTCTGACTCAGCACGCATTTACGTTCAGACAGTGATCACTCCACAGTCATTTTAGAGATCCTTAGCAGATTTTCCTGGCGCTGCATATCAATTCAATTACGACGTATCTTTATTCATTTTAAATGCATTACTGTTTTCAAATGAGCACGAAGGCCGTAAGTTCTGTTGGGAAATTCTTGTGATTTTGAAATTAGTAATGTGACAGCAAGGTTCAGCGTGAATGCAGGTGTACTTTCTCGTCTGATGTCAGTAACAGCTGAAACACTGCAGGCAAACGAATGTGAAGTGTCAAAGAAAGAAAAAGTTGTAAAATAAGTGCTAACATCAGCGTCGTAAGTTGAATATAGCAATGCGTACGTCTATGTTTCGATGTACACTTTATAAACAGTTGTCATACTGTAAGTTACCTCAAACTGAACACAACTGTAATGTCTCAGGCTACTAGATCTGTAATTAATTACATTATGTTAACGTAAATTCATTTTCGTTTGATAAACTTTGTTTTACTAAGGGCTTTTAATTTTCAGTGCTGAGTGTTTATTAATAATAATGTCATTAGGAATACGTCAGATTATTTCCGCAGTAAGTCGTACAGTCCAGTATTTAAAGCCAGAAATACCCACAAATTTTACGAAATAGCGATAGTCGAAATTTCAAAGGTCACGTCCAGTGAAGGATACAGTCAGATCAAAATATTTCACATTTCTAAGCTTGGCAACTGGCCTATAGAGTAGAAGACGTTAGGGAAAGTAATACTACAGCAAAAAAAGCAACAGTGACATTTAATTAAAAATTACGGACTGCGCGGAAAACACCAGAAGTTGAAAAAATGAAGTTGGGTTCAGCATAGAAGCTTACAGTGTTGCTAGTCACAAGAAGTAAAATATCAAATTTACGAGAACAGTTTAACGTTCATTTCAGTTCAAAAATACATGAAGTATGAAGCGGGGTTAGAGGGGTAAAGAGAGGGGTTTAGTCTTCTAGAGAGCAGGAATGTTCTTTGGCAGAGATCTAGCAGTTTGCTCCTGCTCTCTCGATATATCAGTGTAGCCAAGGAGTTTAGCTGATATCATCTTGTAAAATGGCAACAAGTCTTTGGGGAGTCTTCAAATGTATTCATTTGGGGCTTCGTCCCGTATCTTCAGATAAGTTCGGTTCACGGCGAACGTAAACACAGCTGAAGATTCACCTTTCTTGGCTACCCTCAGCGGATCGTGATATAAACATATATAAGCGAGACAGTTAAAGCCTATGTTATGGAGAGAAACTGTGGGGGAAAATCTCATATTGCTCGACTCCTCGACTACATGTGTAATCACATCACACACTGCTTTGAAATATTTCTTGGCAAAAGACGACTCTGTTGTCTTATAATTGCAACTTAATAATATTTATGACTACATAATTTAAGCCACACACACACACATGTGTAAATCTGATGTTTATTGGACCGTGCATCATTGTGATAGCTGACGAATAAAAAACCAACTAGATGTCACTTGTTACTTTTATTTTACTTCTTATAGGCTCAACATTTTTCGGGCATTAATATGCCCATCTTCTGGAGTTTGCGACTATGTTGTTGAACTACCACATTTGCTGTTTCGTTCTTGATTTGTTGTATGTTGGAGTGTGGAGCAGTTGTGCTTCAGCCGGCAGCCCGGATACCACCTAGCCGGTCCGGTCGACTCATCCATCCCCAGCAGCACAGCTAGCTAGCCTCACGCCTGGGAAAGTTAATGAAGTTTAATTAATGTTTTAATTTCAAATTAAGCAAGTGTATTTTTGTCTTCAGTTAATATATACGCGGTGTGATTGATTGTAATGAATGGAAGACAGAGAAACGCCACGAATGCGCAAATATGGGGAAAGAAAAATGACTCGAATTATGATGGCAACTGTACCGCACGTCACTGCCTGAGCGGGACGTACGAAATATCATGCCAATAGATTTTTGTTCAACAAAACATACAGAGATAGACATCTGCCACCCAAGTATTTCAACAACAGCAGGCAAAGCATCAACACACAGAAAGCCGCAATCCACTACAACGTAGTCGCAAACTCTTGAAGATGGACATATTAATGCCCGAAACATGTTGAGTCTCTAAGAAGTAAAATAAAAGTAACAACTGACATCTAGTTGGTTCTTTATTCGTCAGCTAACACACATGTGTGTACGTAGTGTTTATATATATATATATATATACATACATATACATACACACTCACGCTCATATGAATTCCAAGTAGGGTAAGAGCTTGTTCGGTTCCCGGCATGCGAAATAAGTTTCTCTCCTCTCCAAAACATCCAAACCGGCTATTTGAAGACAGAGCGCTGTTTACCCGCGGCAGAAGCGGTCTGGGCCTAAAGCTGACAACACACATCCATCTAGTATGGAAGTTAAGAATGTATCTAGATATAATTCCAACGTCTCAAACGCCTTCATGGCGTATATACTCATACAAACCAATTTATTGAAACTGCGTTCACGTATGCAGACATAAAACCGTAAATGCAAAAAGACTATACTTTCTGAAATGATGAGTAATAATTACTAAATAGCTTATACACTACCACTCAGTTGCTGACAGGATTTATCTTCCTTTTCGGAAGGGTGGATTTACAGGTAATGTGAAAGAAAAGCCTCAAATGTAGCGAGATGCTGCTGGTATAAGAAGGCCAGAGTATTGTTTTCGATACTGACAGGCTTTATGAAGCTCCTGAAGGTGAGCAAGGCGAAAGCTTTCAAAAAAAAGTTCGTAACACCGTGACGCAAGCAACTGGAGTTCGAAAAGGAAACTCGGGACTATGGAGCGAGTCAGGGTTCTTTTTTTTCACTCACTGACAGCAAACAGTGCCGGTACTGACTCCTTGACAGCAGGCGAGGTCAAAAACGCCTCTGGCCTTCGCTTTAAAAAATTAAATATGCCTATATTGTGCATTCGTTCCATGGTAATATCGTTGGAAGCAAATAACTAACAGTTATCCTTCCTGAGTTACATATTACAAAAGGTAAAGTTAAAGAGCACTCTTGTACAGGCACTGAGGCTCTGTACAGGCCGTACGGCCCAAAGGGGATTAGAGGTATATCTCTACTCTTTCTTGACCATGGCACTAGAAGGGGTGTGGGGTCAGCGTCACGCCCCGGCCGCTCTTTACCCCCGGGAAAGATCCGGTATCCATTGTATAGGTGGCTGGGTGGGCCCCAGTGCCGGTCTGGACAGGTGGAAAAAATCTCGCCCCCAGCCATATTCGAACCCCAGACCGTTCAGCCCGTAGCCAGTCGCTATACTGACTACGCTACCGGACCCACGAATTATAAATTTACAAATTTTGACGTTTTGCTGACCGTGCATCTCAGTATATTTATCTCAGTATTTAACCAACTTGATGCACAAAATTTGTTTCACAATAAGTTTTATTTCATGCCTCTACATGCTTCGAGCACATGTGCTCATCATCAGGAGGTCAAAATTGCATTACACAGCCTCTGGTATCATCACACCT
>Ga0123354_10005846_pt1 | contig 18066 bp, 12 predicted proteins | sample TergutLab28metaG_2_FD_97872 | JGI IMG/M metagenome (GOLD analysis project Ga0123354, IMG submission 97872) | Labiotermes labralis P4 segment gut microbial communities from Petit-Saut dam, French Guiana - Lab288 P4 | ecosystem: Host-associated > Arthropoda: Insects > Digestive system > Gut ...
AGAAGTGTGTGGAGTCCCAAGGGAACTACTTTGAGGGTGATTAGGTGTCCAACGCTCCAAGTAAGCCAGTTTCTTTTTCCCGGCCAAAGGTCGGATACTTTTCTAACAGACCTCGTATATATAATCAAAGCGTAGGTGCATCGGGGCTGAGAGGCCCCGAACCCAAAAGCAAATCTAAATATATATATATATATATATATATATATATATACACACACACACACAATGACCCTGTGTGTGCCATGCATGCATACAGGGGGAGAAGAGGCACAGCTCCACTCATTCATAAACCCAACACCAGGTTGTCAACCTTCAAATTCAATTTCCTGCCGCTTCATCCCAGGGGGACGAACCAGGTACCATTGAATAGGAGGCTCCCTGAACTGCAGATTCAGTCCAGACACTTTGTAGTACACACACATTTATTGCTCCTGCCTGGATGCGAACCTGAGCCACCCACAGCCTCAGGATATAGACAAGAATATAGGCTACAGAGGGTTATCCCTGTGCATGGCCACTGCCTGGCTATAGGAGGGATACTGTTTATGTAATACAGTATAATGTGAGATGGTATTAAACATTTCTGTACGTTCGTTGGTTTCATCAGCATATTGAAACTGCCCGAGGTTACGTTCAGTCTATATGTGGTGGTATTTCCAGCACTCTTGGGCACAGCAAAGTCCACCTAGTGCCTTATACATGTGAAATCATTGCTGGCTGAGGTTTTCAGCAAAGAATACAATGTGGCACATTGTCAAACTGCCCACTCAGTCTGCACCTTCACACGTTCTTGCAGTTCTGCTTGCATTTCAGTCATGTGACGACCTTGTGTATCAATATATACATGTCACATTGTAAAGTGCCTGTAATATATAGTAAAAACTGAACATACATACTAACTACAAATGAAACAAGTTTTTGGCTCCTAACAGCTCGTTAATATGGATTTTCTACAAAATGAAGTACCACTTTATTTAGTGAACTGTGGTTCTTGTAATAAGAGGATAAAATTTGCCACAATGTGGCAGTTGGGTTAAGTAGCACTTCAACAGAAACTGTCAAGGAAGACGGCTATGGACAGACGGACAGTTCACACAGCTATGTGGCTCAGTCACCCAAATAAACTAGTTACATTTTCTCCTGTCTGTTGCCACACACACACTCTAGAGTGCAGCACAGCAGGTGGTAGCAACAGCAGCAGTTGATAGGGTGACTACATGAAGCCGAGGCAGGAGTAAGACATAAAGAAAAAGCAACAGACTAAGTCAGAACATTCAACAGACTGACATACAAACAGAAACTCCTTGCATCACAGTTGTGATGTACCATTCCTCATTCCAGGTACATCCAACGTACCTGTGGATGTCACAAGACATGCTTTAATTCCTGCTGGGATAATTCAACCAACATCACCATTCCCATCCTCAGAACTACTCTCACATACCCACCATTAACTTTGTGTCTGACCTCATTAACCCTACACAAACATACTGCCAATACTGCCATCTCCTCAAAACAGTTGAACAATCGATATTTATACACAACCACATGGTTAGGACTCTTTTTCCGTTTTGTGTTCCTGTATGATCCAGTCTCACACCTTACACTGTTCAGATTACCGCAGTTCATGTGGCTGGACTGTAGCAATGACTATAATTCAGCTTGCTAAATTGGATACAGGTCACTTTACTGTATAATTACCTGAATACCGATACTCTCTCTGATATTTTCTGGAGCCCCAATGACATTCACCTGGTGTACATACTATCTAAAACTGCACACCTGTTTTAATATTCCAAACTCATTCTGCTCCTTGACTTAAATGTCACATTCAATGTAAAGCAATCCCTGGACAGACACTGAGGGTTCCAGCAGGATGAGGATCCCAGATTTGAAGATAATCAGCACATGAAGGTGGTAAGATTTTCAGCCCTAAGCACCAGATGCCTTTACCGCCCAGGAAATATTCCTGGTACTCATTTTTGTCAGAGGCTGAGTCGACCCCACGGTCGTAGTGCAGCCACAAGGATAAGTCAAGGAAAAATTCCAATGACACCATAAGGAATCGAACCCACGACCTCCCAGCTTCTAGCGCAGTGCCTAACCCAACTGTGCCATCATTTGTCACTCAATATCAAGTAACATCTTTAAATTAACATCTCATCTCAAACTCTATGTACATTATTTACTGCAATCTTATACCTTCCTCCTGTAAATCACAAGACAGCGGTCAGTATCATCTGCTCCGCTGAGACAGATAACAGCCTGGACATGAAAAGGCAAGACATGATGCCAAAATAAGGGGCAATATTTACTTATATTTGAGAGCAGCTCACTGTGTCTAACAACCCTTCCCAAATAAACGTAACCATATACGAATCACCACAGCGATACACACAACACTTGAACCTTCAGTGCTGCCACCAAACTCAAATCTTGTGTACATTCTACCATCATCTCAAAGTGATATTTTATGTTGCTTATATAGAAGCAATATATGTGTCACTTGCCAAATGACAATCAGTTAAGGTTGTCTACACTCAGTCAGCAACACTAACTTCAGCTTCTAGACGGCAGCACATTCTGTTTCATGTGACCCAAATATCAAAATTCAGTGGGGTGAGAGAAATGAGGACGAAGGCCAAACAAAGCAGGATCATGAGCCCTGGAGTATCACAAACTTCCGAAAACTAAGGATGAAGGTAAAATAATAAAAGAGGATCATTCGAACCAATGAACATCGCTCACTTCCGAGAAATAAGAATGATGGACAAATAACAAAACAGAAACCACTGAAACTAAGGAACATCACTCAACTCCAAGAACTAAGGATAAAGGCCACATAATAAAACAGGATCCTGTGAACCAAAGAACATCATCCAGTTCTAAGAACTAACGATAAAGGCCACATAATAAAACGGGACACATTGAACCAAGGACCATCACACATTTCAAAGAACTAACAAGGTAGGTAAAGCAATAAAAGAGGATCCTTTGAACCAAGGAACATCGCTAAGTACCGAGAACTAAGGAGGAAGGCCAAGCAATAAGAAGGATTCCTTGGAACAAAGGAACATAGCTCAGCTCCAAAAACTAAAGATAAATGCCACATAATAAAAGATGATCCTTTGAACCAAGGAACATCAATCTGTTCCAAGAACTAAGGATAAAGGACATATAATAAAACAGGATCCTTTTAAACAAGGATCATCGTTCAGTACCAAGAACTATGGAGGAAGGCCAAGCAATAAAAGAGCATACTTTGAACCTAGGAACATCGGTCAGTTACAAGAACTAAGGAGGAAGGCCAAGCAATAATAATGGATCCTTTAAACCAAGGAAAATCGCTCAGTTCCAAGAATTCGGGAGGAAGGCCAACCAATAAAAAGGATCCTTTGAACAAAGGAACATACCTCAGTTCCAAGAATTAAGGATAAATGCCACATAAAAAACCGGATTCTTTGAACAAAGGAACATCACTCAGTTCCAAGAAATAAGGATACAAAAAACATAATAAAACAGGATCCTATGAACCGTGGATCATCGCTCAGTTTCAAGAACTACAGAGGAAGGCCAACCAATAAAAGAGGATTTTTCAACCAAGGAGCATCGCTCATTTCCAAAAACTAAGGAGGAAGGCCAAGCAATAAAAGACGATACTTTCAACCAAGGAACATCGTTCAGTTCCAAGAACTAAGAAGGAAGACCAAACAATAAAAAGGGATTATTTGAACCAAAAAACATCGCTCAGTTCGAAGAACTATGGAGGAAGGCCAACCAATAAAAGAGGAAAATTTGAACCGAGGAACATCGCTCAGTTTCAAGACATAAGGATGAAGGCCACATAATAAAACAGGATACTTTGAACCAAGGAATATCACTCAGTTCCAAAATTAAGGATAAATGCCACATAATAAAATAGGATTCTTTCAACCAAGGAACATCACTCATTATCAAGAACTAAGGATGAAGGCCAAATAATAAAAATGTATCCTTTGAACCAAGGATCATCCCGCAGCTCCAAGATCTAAGGATGAAGGGCAAGCAATAAAAGAGTACCCTTTGAATCAAGGAACATCGCTCATTTCCAAGAAATAAGAAGGAAGACAAAGCAATAAAACAGGATCCTTCGAGCCAACGAAATTCGCTCAGTTCCAACAACTAAGGAAAAAGGCGACATAAAAAAACACAGTGCTTTCAACCAAGGAAAATCACTCTGGACCAAGAACTAAGGGAAAAGGCGAAGAAATAAAAGAGGATTCTTTGACCAAAGGAACATCGCTCAGTTCCAAGAACTAAGGATCAGGCCACAAAATAAAACAGGATTATATGAACCAATGATTATCACTCAGTTCCAGAAATTAAGGATAAAGGCCATATAATAAAACAGGATCCTTTGGACCAACAAACATAGCTCAGTTCCAAGAACTAAGAAGAAAGGGCAAGCAATACAACAGGATACTTTGAACCAAGGAACATCGCTCAGTTCCAAGAACTGAGGATAAAGGCCAAATAAAAAACAGGATCTCTTTAACCAAGGATCATCACTCACTTCCAAGAACTAAGGATAAATGCCTCATAACAAAAGAGAATTTTCTGAACCAAGGAACATCACTCAGTTCCAAGAACTAAGAAAAAGGCCATATAATAAAAAAGGATCCTTTGACCCAAGGATCATCGCTCAGTTCCAAGAACTAAGGAGGAAGATCAAGCAATAAAGATGATCCTTTAAACCAAGGAACATCGCAAAGTTCCATTAACTAAGGTGGAAGGCCAAGCAATAAAAAGGGATCCTCTGAACAAAGGAAAATCGCCCCGTTCGAAGAGCTAAGGATAAATGTCACAGAATAAAAAAAGGAACCTTTGAACCAAGGAACATCAATCAGTTTCAAGAACTAAGAATAAAAGCCACGTAATAAAACAAGATCCTTTAAACCAAGGACCATCGCTCAGGTCCAAAAACTAAGGAGGAAGGCAGAGAAATAAAAATTATCCTTTGAAACTAGGAAAATCGCTCAGTTCCAAAACCTACAGAGGAAGGCTAAGAAATAAAGGAGGATTCTTTGAACCAAAGAACATCGCTCAGTTCCAAGAACTAAGGAGGAATGCCAAGCAATAAAAAAGGATCATTTAAAACAAGCAACATAGCTCAGTTCCAAGAATTAAGGGGGAAGACCAAGAATTCAAACAGGATTTTTAACCATGGAACATCGTTCAGTTCCAAGAACTAAGGAGGAAGGCCACACAATAAAACTGGATCCCTTGAACCAATGAAGATCACTCTGATTCTAGAACAAAGGATAAATGTCACATAATAAAACAGCGTCCTTTGAACCAAGGAACTTCACTCAATTCCAAGAACTAAGGATGAATGCCAAATTATACATCTGGATCCTTTGAACCAAGGATCATCGCTCACTTCCAATAACTAAGGAGAAATGCCAAGCAATAAAAGTGGATCCTCTGAACCAAGGAACTTTGCTCAGTTCCAAGAACTAAGGAGGAAGTGCAAGCAATGAAAGAGGATTCTTTGAAACAAGGAACATCGCACACTTCCAAGAACTAAGGAGGAAAGCCAAACAATAAAAGAGGGTCCTTTGAACCAACGAACATCGCTCAGTTCTAAGAACTAAGGATGAAGGCCACATAATATAACACGATTAATTCAACCAAGGAACATCAGGCAGTTCCAAGAAGTAATGAGTAAGGCGAAGCACAATAAAAGAGAATCCTTTGAACAAAAAAATTGCTCAGTTCCAAGAACTAAGGATAAAAGCCATATAATAAATCAGGATCCATGAGCCAAGGAACATCACTCAGTTCTAACAATTAACGATAAAGGCCACATAATAAAACAGGGTCCTTCGAACCAAGGAACTTCAATCAGTTCCAAGAACTAAGGAGGAAGGCCAAGCAATAAATGAGGATTCTTTGAAACAAGGAACATCGCACACTTCCAAGAAATAAGGACGAAGGCCAAACAATAAAAGTAGGTCCTTTGAACCAACGAACACCGCTCAGTTCTAAGAACTAAGGATAAAGGCCACATAATATAACACGATTCATTCAACCAAGGAATATGAGGCAGTTCCAAGAAGTAATGAGTAAGGCGAAGCAATAAAAGAGAACCCTTTGAACAAAAAAAATGCTCGGTTCCAAGAACTAAGGATAAAAGCCATATAATAAATCAGGATCCATGACCTAAGGAACATTACTCAGTTATAACAATTAACGATAAAGGCCACATAATAAAACAGGATCCCTTGCACCAAGGAAAATCACTCAGTTCAAAAAACTAAGGAGTAAGGCCAAGCAATAAAATAGAATCCTTTGAACGAAGGAACTTCACTCAGTTCCAAGAAATAAGGACGAAGGCCAAGCAATAAAAGGGGATCCTTTGAACCAACGAACATCCCTCACTTCCAAGAACTAAGGATACAAGCCACATAATAAAACTGGATCTCTTGAACCAAGAAACATCACCCAGTTCCATGAACTAAGGATAAAGGCCACACAATAAGAGGATCCTTTGAACCAACAAACATCACTCACTTCCAAGAACTACGGATGAAGACCAAACAATAAAACAGGATTCTTCGAACCAAGGAACATCGCTAAGTTCCAAAACTAAGGATAAAGTCCACACTATAAAACAGGGCCCTTTGAACCAAGGATCATCGATCACTTTCCAGAACTAAGGATAAAGGCCACATAATAAAACGGGATCTTTTCAACCAAGAACATCAATCAGATCCAAGAACTAATGATAAAGCCAAGCAATAAAACAGGATCCTTTGAACAAAGGATCATTGCTCAGTTCTGAGAACTAAGGAGGAAGGCCAAATAATAAAAGAGGATTCCTTCTACCAAGGAACATCAATCACATCTGAGAACTAAGGATAAAGGCCACATAATAAAACACAACACTTTGAAACATGTATCATCGCTCAGTTACAAGTACTAAGCATGAAGGCCAAATAATAGAGCAGGATCTTTCGAACCAAGACACATGGCTCAGTTCCGAGAACCAAGGAGGAAGGCCAAATAATAAAAGTGGAAACTCTGAACCAAGGAACTTCACTCATTTCCAAGAAACAAGGGTTAAGGTCAAGCAATAAAAGAGGATTCCTTGACCAAGGATCATCGCTCACTTCCAAGAACTAAGTATAAAGGCCACATAAAAAAAACAGGATGATTTGAACCAAGGATCATCACTCAGTTCAAAGAACTAAGCATAAAAACCACATAATAAAAAAGGATCCTTTGAACCAAGGAACTTCACTCAGTTCCACGGAGTAGGGATGAAGGCGAAATAAAAAAACGGTATTCTCTGAACCATGGAATATCGCTCCGTTCCAAGAATTAAGGAGGAAGGCCAAGCAATAAAAATGATCCTTTGAACCAAACAACTTCATTCAGTTCAAAGAACCAAGGATGAAGGCCAAATAATGAAAGAGGATCCTTTGAACTACAGACCATCCCTCAGTTCCAAGAACTAAGGATGAAGGCCACATAATAAAACAAGATTCTTTGAACCAACGAACTTCGCTCACTTCCAAGAACTAAGAATGCAGGCCAAATAATAAAACACGATTCCTTGAACCAAGAGTCATCACTCAGTTCCAAGAACTAAGGATGATGGTCACATAATAACACAGGATCCTTTGAACCGAGAATCATCACTCAGTTCCAAGAAACAAGGATGAAGACCACATAACAAAAGAGGATTCTTTGAAACAAGAATCATCACTCAGTTCCAAGAAGTAAGCAAGAAGGCCACATAATAAAACAGGATCCTACGAACCAAGGAACATCACTCAATTGCAAGAACCAAAGAGCAACGTCAAGATATAAAATAGGATTCTTTAAACCCAGGAACATCGCTCAGTTCCAAGAACTAAGGAGGAAGGCCAAGTAAACATAGAGATTCCTTTGAACCAAGGAACATCACTCGGTTACAAGAAATAAAGAGAAAGGCCATGCAATAAAAACGGATCTTTTGAACATAGGAACATAGCTCAGTTCGAAGAACTAAGGATAAATGCCACATAAAAACACAGGATCATTTGACCAAGGAACATCACTCAGTTCCAAGATCTAAGGATAAAAGCCGCATAAATAAAACAGGATCCTTTGAACGATGGATCATTCTCCAGGTCCAAGAACTAAGGAGGAAGGCCAAGCAATAAAAGAGGATCCTTACAACCTACGAACATCGCTCAGTTCCAAGAACTAAGGAGGAAGGCCAAGCAATAAACGACGATTATTTTAACCAAGGAACATCGCTCAGTTCCAAGAGCTAAGAACGAAGGCCAAGCAATAAAAAGTTCTTCTAACCAAGGAACATCGCTCAGTTCCAAGAACTATGGAGGACGGCCAAACAATAAAAGAGGATACTTTGAACCAAGGAAAATCGCTCAGTTCCAAGAACTAATTCACATAATAAAACAGGATAATTTGAACCAAGGAATGTCACCCAGTTCCAAGAATTAAGGAAAAATGTCACATAATAAAATAAGATTCTTTGAACCAAGCAACTTCACTCATTTCCAAGAACTAAGGATGAAAGATAAATAATAAACCTGGATCCTTTCAACCAAGGAGAAAGCCCAAGCAACATAAGAATATCTTTGAACAAAAGAACATTGGTCAATTCCAAGAACGAATAATGAAGGCAAAGCAAAAAAAGAGGATCTCTTGACCAAGGAACATCGCTCAGTTCGAAGAACTAAAGAGGAAGGCCAAGCAATAAAAAAGAATCCTCGACCAAGGAACATCGTTAAGTTCCAAGAACTAAGGAGAAGGCCAAATAATAAAAGAGGAACCTTTGAATCAAGGAACATCGCTCAGTTCCAAGAACTAAGGACAAAGGCAAAATAATAAAACAGGATAATTTGAACCAAAGAACCACTCAGTTCCAAGAACTAAGGATAAATTCACATAATAAAACAGGATGCTTCGAAACAAGGATCGTCACACAATTCTAAGAACTAAGGATAAATGACACAACATAATACAGGATCCTTCGAACCAAGGAACGTTACTCAGTTTCAAGAACTAAGGATAAATGCCACATCATAAAACAAAATGCTTTGAACCAAGGAACATCACACAGTTCCAAGAACCAAAGAGGAAGATCAAGAAATAAAAGAGGAGTCTTTCAACCAAGTAACACCGCTCAGTTCTAAGAACTAAGGAGGAAGGCCAAGTGAAAATAGAGGATCCTTTGAACAAAGGAACATCACTCAGTTACAAGAACTAAGGAGGAAGGACAACCAATAAAAAGGGATCCTTTGAACAAACGAAAATTGCACAATTCCAAGAAATAAGGATAAATGCCACATAATTAAACAGGGTCTTTTGAACCAACGAACATCAGTCAGTTCCAAGAACTAAGGAAGAAGGCGAAGCAATAAAAGAGGATCCTTTCAACCTAGAAATATCGCTCAGTTCCAGAACTAAGGAGGAAGGCCAAGCAATAAAAGACCAAAATTTGAACCTAGGAACAACGCTCAGATCCAAGAAATAAGGAGGAAGGCCAAGAAATAAAAAAGGATCCCTCGAACTAAGGAACATCGCTCAGATCCGAGAACTAAGGAGGAAGGACAACCAATAGAAGCGGATCGTGTGAACAAAGGAACATCGATCAGTTCCAATAATCAAGGATGAAGGGCACATAATAAAACAGGATCCTTTGAACCAAGGAACGTCACTAAGATCCAAGAACTAAGGATAAATGCCACACACTAAAACAGGATGCTTGGAACCAAGGATCATTAGTCATTTCAAGAACTAAGGATATAGTTCACATAATAAAACAGGATGCTTCGAAAAAAGGAACGTCACTCAGTTCCAAGAACTACGGATGAAGGCGAAACACGGAATATCGATAAGTTCCAAGAAATAAGGAGGAAGGGCAAGCAATAAAAATGATCTTTTGAACCTAGGGAATTCACTCAGTTCCAGGAATTAAGGATGACGGCCAAACAATAAAACAGGATTTTTGAACCACGGAACATCGCTCACTTCCAAGAACTAAGGATGAAGGCCACATAATCAAACGGGATTCTTTGAACCAAGGATCATTACACAGTTCCAAAGAACCAAGGATGAATGCCACATAATAAAACGGGATACTTTGAACCAATGAGCGTCGCTCAGTTCCAAGAACTAAGGATTGAGACCAAATCATAAAACAGGATTCTTTGAACCAAAGAACGTCACCCAGTTAAAAGAACTAAGGATAAATGCCACATAATAAAAATGGATGCTTTGAAACAAGGATCATCACTCAGTTCCAAGAACTAAGGATAAAGGCCACATAATAAAACAGCATCCTTCGAACCAAGGAACGTCACTCAGTTCCAAGAGCTAAAGATAAATACCACATAATAAAACAGGATGCCTTGAACCAAGGAATAGCACTAAGTTGCAAGATCAAAGGAGGAAGATCATGAAATAAAAGAAGATACTTTAAACCAAGTAACACCGTACAGTTACAAGAACTAAGGAGGAACGACAAGCAATAAAAGGGGATCATTTGAACAAAGGAAAATAGCACATTTCCACGAACTAAGGATAAATGCCACATAATTAAACAGGGTCCTTACAACCAAGGAATATCACTCAGTTCCAAAAACTAAGGAGGAAGGCCAAGCTATAAAAGAGGATGCTTTCAACTTAGGAACATCGCTCAGTTCCAGAACTAAGAAGGAAGACTAAGCAATAAAACACGACAATTTGAACCAACGAAAATCACTCAGTTCCAAGAAGTGAGGAGGAAGGCCAAGCAATAAAAAGGGATCCTTCAAACCAAGGAAAGTCGCTCAGATCCAAGAAATAAGGAGGAAGGCCTACCAATAAAAGAGGATTCTTTGAACAAAGGAACATCGCTCATTTTCAAGAACTAAGGATGAAGGCCACATAATAATACAGGATACTTTGAACCAAGGAATATCACTCAGGTCCAAAAATTAAGAATAAATGCAACATAATAAAACAGGATTTTTGAACCAAGGAAAGTCACTCCATTTGAAGAACTAATGATAAATGCCACTAGTTCCAAGCATTAAGAATAAAGGCCACATAATTCAACAGGATCATTTGAACAAAGGAATATCACTTATCTCCAAGAACTGAGGAGGAAGGCCAAGCAATACAAGAGGATCCATTGATCCAACGAACATAACTCATTTACAAGAACTATGGAGGAAGGCCAAGCAATAAAAGAGGATCCTTTGAACAAAGGAACATCACTCAGTTCCAAGAATTAAGGTGGAAGGCGAAGCAATAAAAGAGGATTGTTTGAACCAAAGAACATCGCTCAGTTCCAAGAACTAAGGATAAATGCCACATAATAAAACAGGATCTTTTGAACCAAGAAACATCACTCAGTTCCAAGAACGAAAGGATAAAGGCCACATAAAAAACACGATCCTTTGAACCAAGGATCAACACTCAGTTCCAGGAACTAAGGATAAAGTAGGCATAATGAAACACGATCCTTCGTTTGAAGGATCATCGATCAAATCCACGACCTAAGTAAAAAAGGCCACATAATAAAAGAGGATCATTTGAACCTACGAACTTCACTCAGTTTCAAGAACTAAGCATGAAGGCCAAGCAATAAAAGAGCATCCTTTGAACCAAGGATCATCGCTGAATTCCATGTACTAAGCATAGAGCCAAATAATAAAAGAGGATCCTTTAAACCAAGGAACTTCACTGAGTTCCAAGAACTAAGGATGAAGGCCAAGCAATAAAAGAGGATCCTTTAAACCAAGGATCATCGCTTAGTTCCAAGAACTAAGGATGAAGGCCACATATTAAAACAGGATGATTTGAACCAAGGATCATTCCTCAGTTCCTAGAACTAAGGATAAAGACCATATAATAAAAAAAATTCTTTGAACCAAGGTACTGCACTCAGTTCCAAGAACTAAGGATGAAGGCGAAATAATAAAAACCGGATCCTCTGAACAACGGAATATCTCTCAGTTCCAAGAACTAAGGAGGAAGGCCAAGCAATATAAATGATCCTTTGAACCAAGCACTTCACTCAGTTCAAAGAATTAAGGATGAAGGCCAAATGATAAAACAGGATAATTTCAACCACGGAACATTGCTCAGTTCCAAGAACTAAGGATGAAGGCCGAATAATAAAACAGGATCCTTTGAACCAAGGATCATCACTCAGTTCCAAGAACTAAGGATGAAGGCCACATAAAAAAACAGGATTCTTTGAACCGACGAACTTCGCTCAGTTCCAAGAACTATGGACGAAGGCCAAATAATAACACAGGATCCTTTGAACAAAGGATCATCACTAAATTCCAAGAATTAAGGATGAAGGTCACATAATAAAACAGGATCCTTTGAACCATGGATCATCAATCAGTTCCAAGAACTAAAGATGAAGGCCACATAATAAAACATGATTCTTTGAACCAAGTATCAACACTCAGTTCCAAGAAGTAAGGATGAAGGCCACATAATAAAACAGGATCCTTCAAAACAAGGAAAATCACTCAGTTCCAAGAACCAAAGAGGAAGGTCAAAAAATAAAAGAGGATTCTTTGAACCAAGGAACAATGCTCAGTTCCAAGAACTAAGGAGGAATTTCAAGTAAAAATGGAGGATTCTTTGAACCAAGGAACATCGCTCAGTTCAAGAATTAAGGATTAAGGCCACATAATAACACAGGATCCTTTGAACCAAGGATCATCACTCAGTTCCAAGAAATAAGGATGAAGGCCACATAATAAAAGAGGATCCTTCGAACCAAGGAATATCACTCAGTTTCAAGAACCAAAGAGGAAAGTCAAGAAATAAAAGAGGATCCTTTGAACTAAGGAACATCGCTCATTTCCAAGAACTAAGGAGGAAGGCTAAGAAAAAATAGAGGATCCTATGAACTAAGGAAAATCGCTGTTCCGAGAACTAAGGATGAAGGATAAGCAATAAAACAGGTTCCTTTGAACCAAGGATCATCGCTCAGTTCCAAGAACTAAGGATGAAGGCCAAATAAAAAAACGTATCCTTTGAACCAAAAATATCACTCAATTCCAAGAACTAAGGAGGAAAGCTAAGCTACAAAAGAGGATCCTTTGAACCAAGGATCATCGCTCAGTTCCGAGAACTAAGGATGAAGGACAAACAATAAAACAGGATCCTTTGAACCAAGAACATCAATCAGTTCTGAGAACTAAAGATAAAAACCACATAATAAAACAGGATTATTGAACCAAGGAACATCGCTCAGTTCCGAGAAATAAGGAGGACGGTCAAATAAGAAAAGAGGATACTTTGAACCAAGGAACATCGCTGAGTTCCGAGAAATATGGAGAAAGGTAAAAAAATAAGGATCCTTTGAACAAAGGAAAATCGCACATTTCCGAGAACTAAGGAGGAACTTCAAGCAATACAACAAGATCCTTTGAACCAAGGAACATCGTTTAGTTCCGAGAACTAAGGATGAAGGCCATATAATAAAACAGGGTACTTTGAACCAAGGATTATCACTCAGTTCTGAGAACTAAGGATAAAGGCCACATAATAAAACAGGATCCTTTGTACCAAGGATCATCGCTCAGTTCCAAGAACTAAGGAGGAAGGTCAAATAATAAAAGAGGCCCCTTTGAAATAAGGAACATCGCTCTGTTCCAAGAACTAAGGAAGAAAGCCAAATAATGGTAGAGGATCCATTGAACCAAGGAAGTAGCTCAGTTCCGAGAACTAAGGAGGAAGGTCAAATAATAAAAGAGAATCCTTTGAACCAAGGAACATCGCTCAGTTCCTAGAACTAAGGAGGAAGGCCAAATAATAATACAGGATCCTTTGAACCAAGGAATATTGCTCAGTTCTGAGAACTAAGGATATAGGCCAAATAATAAAAGACGTTCCTTTGAACCAAGAACATAACTCAGTTCTGAGAACTATGGACAAAGGCCACATAATGAAACATGATCCTTTGAACCAAGGATCATCACTCAGTTCCAAGAACTAAGCATGAAGGCCAAATAATAAACCAGGATCCTTTGAAACAAGGAACATCGCTCAGTTCCAAGAACTAAGGAGGAAGGGCAAGCAATAAAACAGGATCCTTTGAACCAAGGAACATCGCTCAGTTCCGAGAACTAAGGATGAAGGCCAAATAATAAAACAGGGTCCTTTGAACCAAGGAACATCGCTCAGTTCCAAGAACTATGGAGGTAGGCCAAATAATAAAAGAGGATCCTATGAACCAAGGAACATCGCTCAGTTCCAAGAACTAAGGATGAAGGGCAAGCAATAAAACAGGATCCTTGAACCAAGGAACATCGCTCATTTCCGAGAACTAATGAGGAAGGCCAAATAATAAAAGAGGATCCACTGAACCAAGGAACATCGCTCAGTTCCAAGAACTAAGGAGGAAGGGCAAGCAATAAAACAGGATCCTTTGAACCAAGGAACATCACTCAGTTCCAAGAACTAAGCATGAAGGCCAAATAATAAAACAGGATCCTTTGAACCAAGGAACATCGCTCCGTTCCGAGAACTAAGGAGGAAGGCCAAACAATGAAAGGGGATCCTTTGTACCAAGGATCATTGCTCAGTTCCAAGAACTCAGGAGAAAAGCCAAACAATAAAAGAGGATCCTTTGAACCAAGGAACATAATAATAAAAGAAGGATTCTTAGAACCAAGCAGTATCACGCAGTTCCAAGAACCGACTTTATCAGTCCACAAAATCACTCAACTAAGAAATTCTTTATTTTGGAGCTCTTTTTCAAATAAAGAAATGTTAGTTGTAACAAGCTGCAATGGTTTAGATTTGTGATATTTTCTTGTCCAATCTTTCCCTCCCTCATATACCTTAATGCCATACAATGATATAAAACAAATGTTTGGTTGTGGGTAAAAATGTATTACTGTGAGATATATACATAGGAAAAGTCTAATGAACTGTTCAATGTATAGCGAAATACTGGGGTTCAGTAATAAATCCCAATTTTTAAAAGAAAGACACCAGCATGAACTTCTGTGCCCATTGTCTAATACGATTAGTAACAAATATTCCTTTGCCATTACTTTTACTCCCTAATGACAGGCAACAAATTCCACCTGCCAGAACAATCCAGCGTCCTGACTTCCGCCAAACTATTACTTTGCGGTCTGTTTAACTAAACAGGAAGCAGATTCACAATTCTGCATATTGTGAACAAACAAACAAACGAAAAAACAAACTCAATTCATAAATAAAATATTTGTTAATACACTTGACGTCATAAAGTCCTGGTTAACCACAGGGTGGTACTCAAGTCTGCACTGTAATGCAGTGTCTGATCACTGTAGACAGTTCACTGCACAATATTAAACCCAGACAGTCTAATTTCTTTAAAAAATTTCTTCCATCAGTGCAGTTAGGGAGGAGACCGTAAATCATGGAGTCCCTTCAGCTGTTCACTTCTCACTCTGTTCTTTGTGAGCAAGTAGCTTAGTGTTTTTGTGTTACAAAATGAAACTGAAGCGTGATTTCAGTCGTCAAGATTCTGGGATAGTAAAAAGTTGGCTGCCATATTCTCGTTCTTCTCGCAGGCAAAGTACGCTTGGATCACCAGGTGTTCAGGGAAGCCTAATGCCTTCAGCTGTAACAGGAAAAAAATTCCATTAGCAACGCAACACAACCGCGACAGTGTTCTTTTAGAAGCTGGGCTGAACAATATCCCTATGCACCAACAGTACCATCTCCTGTACAGCAAGGAGCCGCACCGTATAAAATCATGTCCTGTATAATACAGACCGCTAAGGTGCATATTGTACGCAGGGTCACAGATAGTATGAGCGGATTCCACTTGCAGGTGTACAGCCTGTACTTCAGTGCTACCACTTTCTCCCGTGAGACATGCTACATGAAATAAAATTACGAACAAGTTTGATTTTAATATAACCTGTGTAAAAGTTTCAGGCAGCAGCAGCAGCAGCAGAAGCAGCAGCATCAAACAGCACCATGGGTTTTTAAGGACATGAAATGTAACTCACCGCTCACATCACCTTAAGAGAGAGGGTTTATATGTGCATCAGTGTCCTCTGTTATTGAGCTCAAAAAATACAAGTCAAAACTGGAATGTAAAAACCCCATAAAATACAATTAGACATTTCAAAATTACCTAATTAGAATATCATACAGTATCTGCTGATGCTGTTAATAATAATAATAATGGTAAAGGTAACCCTGTAACAGGCCATGAAGACGCAGATAAGGAGCAGAGGTAGAAATATACTTTTCCTTTAACCTCGGCGCTAGAGGGGACGGGTGGTCAACACCACACCCCATCCACTGTATCCCCGGGTAAGACCCGGTACCCATTGCATAGGAGTCTGGATGGGCCTCAGGGACAGTCTGGAAGGGTGTGGAAAATATCACGCCCACAGGGATTCAAACCAAAGACTGTCTAGCCTGTAGCAAGTCACTATACTGACTGCACTATCCCAGCCCACAAGTGGTAGTGGTAGTAGTAGTAGTGAAACTAGCAGCAGCAGCAGCAGCAGCAGTGCGGGTGTGCAGGCACATCAGCAACACTGACACTACTGAAACCTTCCTACCAGTCCAGTCACACAGCTGGGTCCCTCAGTTCAATTTATGTGGGTCTCACTTAATAACAAAGTCCAACAGGACATAAAAGTTATACAGGATGGAGAAGTGTCAATGGCTCATAAAAACAATAGAACTGCCCTTCCAACAACAGCATCATTGCTTGACTGCTTGGCAGGTCTGAAGACTTCATCACGCCAAGCCCGGAAGATCAGGATCCTGTACACAGACACTGTCTTTCACTGACATTGTCAATAACAAGTGGTATGCATACATGTTCTGTTTGTGACAGTGGTATGTGTACATTTAGTGCTTCTGACAGGGGTATGTGAGAAGAAAGGTTGCAATGCACTGCCCTAAACTCTGGACAGATGTGGTGGAAATGTGTGGAAGGACATAGAGAAGGAATATGCCACAGCACTGCTGTGCAAATGAATACTCTGAACTGGGAAAGACAAACTGCTCTGTAGAATTTACATTAGCTTTGTAGCACAGCCAGATAGTAAGATGTGAGATGTGCCAGTAACTCGGACAGACTGTCTACAGTTCCTGCTCTGAAGGCACCCATAGCAAGTTGAATACCACAATTATGCACTAGGTTACAAACACGCACAAAAGGTCGAGCTGTCACTGCTGATGCCACGAGCACCTTCATGGGCAGCAGGCAGCACCACTCATGCTTCACCTTGGCAGCAGGAGACGCCATGTCAGCCCTATGCACCAGACACTGTACACCCGCACAAGAACACCTCCACACCCCCCCTCCCCCCCTCAAGTGCCAAGTGGACACTAGAGTTGATCTGAACATTTTTGGAAAGCAGAAAAATTCTTTGCTCCTGCCAATATCAAACCCCAGATTATCCAGATCTTTAGTTAAGTCACTGTACTGACTGAGCTATCCCAGATCTGCCAGATAAGATAGCAGAAATGGCACAAGCAAACAAGCACCACTGACACTGGTGCATTACTGTTTTTTCTATTGACAGTGGAGTTTCACGTGACACACAGGGAGCAGTAGCAGACTGACAATGCCATCTGGGGTCTACATGTCAGGTGACTGACTATGGTCAGGCCTAAACGTCCAACATTTCCACGAATGGCAGAGTACTGATGCCCATGAGAGGCTGGGCATGTTCATGGGCAGGTGACAAACTGCAATGGAGAATGACAGTCATGTGGGGAAGACAAAGGCAATCCAGCAGTTAAACAGATTCTCCTCCACTGGACTTGTCACTGCTGAGACGGTCACAATGGAGGGCCACTAAAACTGTATAGGATTAATGAACAGGAGGGTTGGACGGATGGATGATGGCTGGCCTCGTCACAATACCAGGTGCGGGTCCATACCAAGTGGCCAGGAATGACAAACTGTTACTAAAAAATCATGCTGTTTTGTGGGAGACAATGTTCATCTCACTGGTGACTGAACAGGATGATATGGCCGAGTCCCTCAGGAACCACACGTGGTGCAACTGACCATACGAGCCAAATCCC
>Ga0123354_10005847_pt1 | contig 18062 bp, 11 predicted proteins | sample TergutLab28metaG_2_FD_97872 | JGI IMG/M metagenome (GOLD analysis project Ga0123354, IMG submission 97872) | Labiotermes labralis P4 segment gut microbial communities from Petit-Saut dam, French Guiana - Lab288 P4 | ecosystem: Host-associated > Arthropoda: Insects > Digestive system > Gut ...
CGATCTACCCCCCCCCCCCCCCAATTCAAGAACAAATACTTCCTTGAACAGAACTTAGAAAACCACCACAAAAGAACAGACTAAAGCAATGCTGGATTACAGTTTCAGAAAGAAGAGAGAACTGATGACTTACATAGCTTCAAAATGATTAACCAATTACAGTAAGCAGATACCCATCTATATAAATGGTAAGCCAGATCTCTAATTACTTAGATCAGTCTGCCCATCCAGCCCTTCAGTAACTGAACCTATCCAATTTAAACTATCTAATGTATACACCTAATTTAGCCCCTCTATAGCTCTTCATCCGTCCACCCACCTCCCATACAATACCAGCATCCAGTACTGCCACACTGCACACAACAAAATCAGACAATCATTTGTTCCCTGCACCTACTTGATATCAACATCCAGTCAACCTGCTCATAAACCAGTCACTTGACTACATCACACACACAAGGTGTATGTAAAATGCTGGGGAAAAATTAGAGAGTGAGTTTATATGACTGATCCTGATTATTTTCTGCTTGCTGAACCCGGTTTCTTTAGGTTTTGCTCTTTACTCTAATATTGGTATACAGGTGGTATAAGGATCAGTTGGTTAGTCCATACAGTGGAGAGCAAGGCTTGTCTCAGGGAATATAACATGGTAGGTATTACGTGGTGCATGTACTGCTGTAAATGTACATGAATTTATACCGGTAAATTGAACACGCTAAACAAAATAATGTCACTTCAATGATCAAATAATTGAGAACCAAATATATTTAATGAACAGCACCAATACACCATTTTCTCTATACTGAAACACCCAGCAGTTTGGAGCGCAGGACCTCAACTGACAGTGACTGTATTATCTGTATTTTCTTCCCACGGCTAGCTAGCGCATGGGCCTGGCTTATCCACATTTTATAACCTTTACAACCCCAATGTCTCAAGTTCTCTTGGACATGTCGTGCCTGCCACTGTACACCTCTCACTCCCTCACACTACTTCTATCCTCCTCACAAGGATCAAAATGTACGGTTATAAGTTCTTTACACCACCACAAAGAAAACAGTTCATACAAATGTATGTGCAGCTATGAGCAGTTTGTGAGTTTCTTGAAACTGTGACACTCAAAAATAATACCTGTAACTGCTTAATATTTTACTTACAGCTGACAAAATACAGTTACAAGACACGCTCTCAGTAACTGCCAAGTTCTTATTGCTTATCAAGTCACAGTTCACAACAAATTCTCAAAACGTCCTCCACCTGAACTGACGCACTCATGGGCCCATCTGATCATGGAATGTTGCACCATTTCAAATGTCCCAGCACAGTTGCTAAAATGCCTTTCCATTTTTAATTGGAACTGAATATACTAGGGGTTTTAAATGTCCACACATTTAAAAATCTAAAGGACACACTTTTGGGCTGTACCTCAAAAACCAAGTGTTTGCACACAAAGATTGATACACACTACTTTCTTTTTGTGTGGACAACTCACTCCTAAGGTATGTCTAGGCATTTTATATACACCCTACACAAACCACCTCAAATTTTAAAAATGTATTATCCTTACACTGTGAGAATGCATTTTTGGCACATTAAGTTTAAACACTACTGTCACCATAATTGGATTAGTACTACTACTACTATAGTTACTACCATCCCCATCAAAATAAAATACAATAATTCTTTCATTAGTCAACTGTTCAGAAAACTTTTAACAAGAGCTACTGAACTCAGTAATGTCAAAATATCACCTGTACCAACGAGATGCAACAGTTAGATGTTTATTATCAACACTTTCTCAACATGTTTCAGGCATCATTATGCCCATCTTCAGGAGAACAAGACGTGCAGTAACACACATCTTGTTCTCCTGAAGATGGGCATAATGATGCCTGAAACATGTTGAGAAAGTGTTGATAATAAACATCTAACTGTTGCATCTCGTTGGTTTTCTCTCTCACTTCTCAATTTGCGCATGATGCACGGTCATAGAAACCTACATCCCCTGTACATTTATGACTCTAAATTTTACGGTAAATATATGAACATGCCTATGTTATGTCACAAAATGTAACAAGTTTGCAAGTCTGAGTTTTTCTGAAACATCCAAGGCCACCCAGCCAACTTAAGGTGTACAATTGTGACCAGAGAATTCTCTGTGATGTTGATGAGCTGCTAAACTGTGTGAATGTTAACAGCTCCACAACTGCTTGCACACCAACATCAGAAGGATATGCAAGCACTTATTCTTTGTAACAGACAGAATATCTTAAGCTACACTGTGAAAACAATCGCAAGAGTTTACAAAGTTAGTCATTAGACAGCACCAAGTTCAGTATACACAGATTTGTGCTGCATTCTGTACACTAAATAGTGTGTGCTGTTATGACAATTTCTATTATGCATAAAATGAATAACTTTTTTGGTTGTCTAATACCTTTGAAGCAAATCAAAGCCAATATACCATGTATTCAACATAAAGCTAAATTTTACCAGTCGTTTAATTTTATGTTTGGTCACTTCTGCAAAACCCAGCACAGCAATGACGAAACACGACTACAGACCTGGTCTTGAAGGGCATCGGAAGTATGAACCTACATCAGTTCAGTACTCTCAACTCTACAACATGACATAAAATGTACAAGGGACAGAACATTACTTATGCACCACAATAATTCTACTTATTTTGTGTAATTCACTTCTCAGACTCAACATCTTAATGTCATCTGAAAGCTGACTCCATTTCCATTCTTCTATCTAAATAAAGATGAAAAAATATAATACGACAGTTTTTACCTGTTGTTATTTACTGGTGTGATCCTTCATCTCTCACTACAAGGAAAGAACATGGGACAGGGAACATGGCACCGACAGAATATGTGGACCTAAGAGAAAGGAAATAGCAGGAGAATGGAGAAAACTAATGGTGGTGGTTCCTTAGTTTGTACTCTCAATACAACCACAATATATAACAGATCATACAACTGTAAACAGGCTGTTAACAGGATTGAATTGGTTTCACCTGGCTCAGGACAGGACCAGCAGTGGCTGGTCACCAAAGCAGTAAACATTAGGACTCCATAAACAACAGGAAATTGTCCAACAAATTGTTTGTATTAGTTTTTGAGGGGGAGGACTGTACACCATGCTGCTTTTCATTAAATCAGCATTTGGGCTGCAGTGAGAAGACAGACCAGTTGTGGGTCGCTACCACAGAGATTGGGAACCTTTCCTGCATCACGTTACCCTTCCATCCTCAGTTCAGCTCCACACAAATAGCGGGATTTGTTCATATTTTGTATTAATTGTTTAGACAGAATTCACTGCTTCTGTCCGCACACATACTCTGTCAATGTGGGCAGTTCGTTTAGTCTCACAGTACAATAAGCAGAGACATTTTAAAAACACTGTGTTGACATCTGAAGATTACATATCAAAAGCAATGCAATCATGAATTTACTTCCTGCAACTCAAAAACAATTACAAAGCGGTCTGTGGTTGTGGGTGTCACAAGGAAGCCATCAGTTATCCTACAAAATACAAACATGTCAATTATTTTACCTCTGTAATGGGAACTGGACATCCCAACCTTTTAATTTATTAAATCTTCAAAACCAATAAGACTACTATTTTTTGTAATCTGACAGCCTGTTTCTAGCCATATACATTTTGTCACAGTGTTCACGTTAACATTCCAGTTGTTACACAAGAACCTGCAGAGTGTCTGTCACCATATACATATTCTTCTACAGACAGTACATGTACTTGAGATATGCAATGGAATTCAATGTTCAAGACTGACAAGGCGTTGACATAAAACTGAAGGAACCCAAGACAAATATGTTCAAGGCTGATGTAGAAAATGCCATACATAAGAAAGGAATATGATCAGGAATGATGACCACAGGGTTCTGATAATGCAAATAATATCTTTATAGTAAAGTGAGAGAGAAAACCAACAAGACGCAACAGTTAGATGTTTATTTTTAACAATTTCTCAACATGTTTCGGGCATCATTATGCCCATCTTCAGGAGAACAAGACGTATGTTACTGCATGTTGAGAAATTGTTAAAAATAAACATCTAACTGTTGCATCTTGTTGGTTTTCTCTCTCACTTCACAATTTGCTCACGATGCATGGTCACAGAAACCTAAATATCTTTATACTTTGCTTCCATGTCTTATTGCAATATTTCTTACATTAATACAAAGCAGATAAGAAACCACTTCTGGACAAAATCAGTTTCAGTAACATATCACTTTCCTATCACTTTCCTCCAGTCCATAAGAATGAATACATATCATTACTGATAAAAATTATTCACAAAGCAACAGGTTCATCAGAACTAAATCCAATAAACTCTCACCTCCTGTCAGAAACAAATACACAGAGCTTTCCTTAATGTATCACCACCCTCCACACAACACAACAGGCTAGTATCATGAGTCCACAGCAATTACCTGCATGAAAGAATTATGGCTTTTTCAAATAACTAACACAGGAAAATTGTGTAATATACAAATCAGTAAGAACACTGTGACCACACCACCACCACCACCACCACCACCACCACCACCACCATAAGGGCACAAAGACACACGTAAACACTTCCAGTATCAATTCCCACACTTGGGCTCTACAGCTGCGGCATAAATATGACCACCCCTCCCACCTGTCATCACCACTGATTAAATGTGTGCCAATGAATGTAATAATTTGAAGTCTTCCAGACATGATGGCACTGCCCTGGCTTGGAATTACAAGTGACAACAGCAGCCCTTACCTCACTTGATGACCCTGCTCTTTTTGCATCCATCTTCTCTCTGGCTCACCAGACATAACTGACCGGGTCTTAGAAACAATTCTGTCACGAACCCACCCGCCCACTTTTCACTATCACACTGGTTAGAACTCCTTCTATCACAGAGTGTCTCCAAGCTACACTGACTACCACAATCCTGTCCACCCAACAACATGCTATAATCCTCTTGGCTGACACCACACTACTGAGACTTTTCACCTCCCACACTCTTCCCTATATAAACTCCGTATTGGGGCTACAGGCAATCTTTTGGATTCCTGAACCCCGTGGATGGGACCGAAAGGTTGTCCTGAAGTGTCAGTAAGAAATTACCATTACTCGCTGTGTAATGACCCAGAAGAGTGCAATTTCACATTCGACCATATTTCGAAATTACATTTTTTGGGACTGGGCCAGACCAGGGTTTCTGAATGGTACTGGGAGGTGTCCTTCCTATTGGTTTTTCCCAACTTCATGTGTCCTTTGAACCAGCAACATCACAGGTGCTTTACTTTTCACTTTGGACAAAGCTTCTAATTGGTGATTACAAAAGATGGATGCTACCTGTGGGGTCAATGGCATGGTGCAGTACAAACTGCACTGCGAATTACTGGGACATGTCTGTGTGAATTTGGAAGGCGGAATAATACCTTACAAGCAGCTCATGAGCAAGAGATTTATTTGTATACTGCTTCTTACATTGATGTTATTATTAAATAACACTGTTATAATGTATCTGGCATGCTATATGAGCACTGGCAACCCTGCTTGCTTGAAGTGTCTACCCTACTGTACTGGTTTTGCAAGCATGCATGCATGCACACACACACACATGCATGTGCACACACACATCAACACAGTTGGGCAGTACTAAATGCTGTGCTTTCCTACACCATTTAAAATGCTTTTGGAGTAAAATGAAACTCAATTATTATACAACAAAATACTCAGACCTCAACAAAAAGATTACTAGGAGATTCATGTCTTGTGATATATGACAGTGTGGTGCTGCGCAAGTAGTTCCTGGTGTTTCAAAGGATTGTAGTGGCTCCATCTTCAGGGTAAAGCAGACCAAACTAGTCTGGGCTGCTTGACCCTGAAGCAGGACAAACTACAATCTTTCAAAATGTTGCATCTACCCACTACAAGATGCTGCATCACATCCCGGAAGACTCAGCCTTCACCAACGTCAAACGAAAACCTCAAAACTCAAAAAGGAGTTGTTGGCTTTGTTGTATATTTTGGTTCATGTTTTATTTTATGTACACACAAGGCAACAGACTGTACGCAACAGACTGTATGCAACCACAAATGCAGTTCACTGTCCAAACCACATAAGCTAAGAATACACACCTCTCATTACTTTCAGAATAATGATGAACACTAATCATGATCTTCGCATGGTCAGCATTGTATTAATTTCCCATATTATTCTTCTTAAATGGTTAATTATTTCTTTCAAATGCATGTTCTTCAGTATAACTTGCTGAAAACAAGAACCACAAGTACACTCACTTCAATAAACTAATCAACCAAACTACTTTAATTCTTATCCCTATAATAAAACCAACTAGATGCACTAATCTCTCAAATTTATTTTTGGAATAAAACTCTACATGTTTCGGACAGTTCCTCTGTCCATCATCAGGAGTTTTTCACTGTACACACAGCAATGGTATATGTCATACAGGTTTGCTGACAGCTGTTGAGCAGGATCAGGACATTCCATCCTGATCCTGCTCGCTAGCTGTATGACATATACCACTGCTGTGTGTACAGTGAAAAACTGCCGATGACGGACAGAGGAATTGTCTGAAACATGAAGAGTTTTATTCCAAAAATAAATTTGAGAAATTTGTGCATCTAGTTGGTTTTGTTATAGGAATTTATCACGATGCACGGTCACCTGAACGTCAAACTACATTAACTCTTTCTGTATCTCTGCATTAAATTAACAATGGTGAAGTAATGCTTGTTCACCCAACACTTCAGTTCAGGAACTGACCTACTGGTTCTGTAATTTCATGTAAGAAAACACACAATAAAAGCACTCACCTCCATGACCTCTTTGTTCTCCTCACAAACAAGCCTGTAGGATTCTGAAGTCTTTTTCTCATCAGATTTCATGTCCCATTCTTCTTTTAACGGAATTAAACTCTGTAAAATGAAATGAATATATCACTAGTGTCACCAAAAAAGTCACTATCCAACGTTTTACCAAAATCACGTTCAGCAGCCCAACTAGATGGGCTGTTCACTACAAGTAACAGTTCTTTTAACTGCTAACTGCTAAAGTGTGTGCTACAAGTTCCTGTACCACAGAATGATGATGGGGCTTGTACATTCATTTCAGTATGAAAACATACAATTTTACATAAATTATGCATTCTATTATTTAAAAATTTACAGAATTATGATTCTGACAGTTCCCATGAGACCAACATCCCTCCATCGAAAAACACGCACATGTGCGCATAATGGTTCATTTCCTGCATTCCTCACTACTGTTTCACAATATGCACCAACAAATACCTCTATATGTGTGTACTCCATTCCCTGACAGTTCTCATTGCATTTCTCATAAATTAGTCTCAAACGTTTGAACAGTATTCGAAGTGTTTTCAGCTGCTCGTAGACTTTGGCTTTCTTTTCATTGCTCGAATTTGCACCTTGTGCTGTTCCGTTGGGTGGCTGAAAAGGAGGAATACAAAAATCATATTCTGTCATTTTATTTCCTAAAGCAACCAACTTCAGTACAGTCCAATTCACATATTTTGAAACTTGCAGTGTATGGGAGTAAGGAATGATGAAGGAAAAGGGGGGCACAGGTACGAGGTTCGTATTTGTTGTATGGCATGAGATGTCTGAAAAATATCAGTTCAAAATACATTGGCAACTATAACATTAGGAGCTGACACAGTCACTCTAATGTCAATGATAAATGCTTTTGCACAGGTAGTAGTGTCTCAGCCAAGTACCCCCACCAGTCAAATACACACCCCACCTGGCAGCATGCCTCAAATACCTTCCAAGTCTCTAGTTATCAAGACTGAAGAATATTTACGCTTTGATATTATTATAATAAATTCTGAGATAAAACAATGATGGTTGGATGCTGTGAATTATATATATATATATATATATGTATATATGAAATTAATCCACATCTACAGGGTGAGCATAAGTCTTCCCTGATTTACAAAAATTTATTACAAGAAAACTACCGTATGTGGAATACAAACTTTTTTTAAAAATGTAACTCAATAAGTTTTTTTTTAATAACAGATTAGCACACTTCAACATGTGCTCCTTTTGTTGCATGGAGAACATCTAATCAATAATCAATTTCTCTCCAAGTGTTCCCCAACATGTCTTCAGTTATTGTAGCAAAAGCGTCTGTTATTCTTGCCTTCAGATTTGTAATATCTGGAACTGGTGTCGAAAACACTTTGTCCTTAACATACCCCCATAAAAAGAAGTCCAAGTGGGGGTGATATCCGGCGATCGTGGTGGCCAGGGTGTCGGACCATCTCTCCCAATCCACCTGTTTGGAAATGTTGCATCCAAAAACCGATGAACATGTGAACCGCAGTATGGAGTTGCACCATCTTGTTAGAATATTATCCATGGCTGAAACTCTTCTGAGGTGCAACGTAAAGTCTGTAATGTTTGTAATCAGGAAAATACCTTACGCTCACCCTGGTAGGTCTACGAAGTGTTCTCTTTCCGTATGGTTTTTTGACCACAACTGCACATGCCTTTCTCATCTCTCCATGCATATCCTATCCATCTCACCACACCTACTGTACTTTTGCCCACACCATTACAAAATACGAGTAGTCTCTATTTTCCTGTCACTGTCTCTTCACTGTACTGTAAGACAATGAGATGATGAATATACGCGGGATACAAATAAAATGAGACACTTCATACCTGAATGGCTTTCAATGCTTGGAACACCTCCTGAGTCCTTGACACGATATCCTGCACTGTTTCCTGACCAAACCGGCACAGTGATGCTGTGTTGATCTCTTTAGTTGGTTGCTGTTGCTGTGATGGGTTCTGTTGCTGTTGGTTCCCTTGTTGTTGCTGCTGTGTGTTACTTTGATTGGCTACTTGCTGATGCTGCTATAATTTAAAAATTACATCAACCTTCTTTTGTGGTTTACCGTATGATTCTGTGATTATTGTGGACTACACAGCAGTAATAGTAGGACAACTGCTGACTGAGGAATTGGACATGGAAGAAGCAGGTGTGACCAGACTGAACATGGTAACAAACCTTCTGGTAGGGAGATATTTTGCTGGGCTGACCAATGATCATATCTGAAGCGAATGCCCTGCTACACCACAGAGTTTGTACGGGTGTTTGGGGCAGAACATTATTTACCTAGTGTTATACTCTAAGCTGACTTACTTTTGGTACTTGCTAAAACAAATTAGAAAATTCAGGGACTCACATGTTGCTGTTGTTGCTGCAACTGTTGCATTTGCTGCTGCTGTTGCTGTATCTGTTGCTGAATCTGCTGCTGCTGTTGTTGCAACTGCAACTGCTGATTCTGTTGCTGCTGCTGCGCTAAGGCTTGCTGCGCAGTCGGTTGCATTCCCACTCCATATGGCTGCTGATTCACCAGACCTACTACATATAAAAGTGCAACTTCCAATAGTCCAAAAGTCCCATACTGTTGTCATACTTAACGTACGGACAAGAAAGTTTCTACTTCTTCAAAATGTCCGAACCAACTCATGGGCCCACACAGCCTCAATTCAGTGTGTACCAGGGGCTCTTTCTCCAGTCAAAGTGACTGAGGCATGTGGCTGGCCACTCACCTTCATCTAGCACTGCGATTCAGAATGAATGGAGCTATATCTTCCCTCCCTCATTTGCCTTCGTGTTCTGTACACGGACAATTTTATCTTTACCTTTATTTTACTCGTTTTCATACACAATGTTTTGCAACCCCCCCTTCCTCCTCCTCCCCCCAGAATCTTCATACGGTCCCCTCGAGCAAGCAGCTCTATAGCAATACAGTTCTCAAACTGTCACTTTTAATGACTCAATTGCAACAAAGCAAGTTATTTGATACACAGGGCTTAGTCTGGCAACGCCTCTTTTCAAGCACATAAAGTGAGTGCATAATTGAAAGAACATGTTCTTTTCTCAGTTAAATTAATGACACTTCTCATCATTCTTCTTACGCAGAAGACTGCAAAGGACTGTGGATGATGAATTGGGAAGGACGCAAGTGACTGACGCTGTGACAAACTGCAACACTTCTGCAGTCACTATGCTAGTCACCATCCCCATCTATGTAGCCCAGACAATGTTTCTAATACAAACAGCTTTTCAAAAAATATATATCTATTGTTTCTAGCAGTGTTTCAGTTTTGTGCAGACCAAAGGATGTACGTCCTCCAGTCTTTTCTATCCGACCACAATCTTTCTGTTTTGATTTCCTGCCAGCTCTTTCCCCTGTGCTTCTCGATGTTTCCTACTCTGTGAATGAACTATATTTGACCACATTTGTCTGCACTGTGTCATGAAGTAACAATGTTCTATCCATTCTTTCACATGGCCTAACTACCTTAGCCATTTCTCCTCCGCCTGCACCAATACATTCTGAATTCCAGTTTCCTCTGTAAGAACGTCACCTGTAATTCTCTCTAATTGCCTCCCTTTGTAAGGTTCCACATTTTAGCGTTAAATGCCAAAATCAATTTAGAATATCTCTTATGCATTTCACATTTTATACTGTTCTGAAATGTTTCATAACATTCTTTCTACAATTTGGTTCTGTCAGAACTATGCTGTGTCCTTCTATTGGTCTCTCCATTGAATTATCTCTGAATTTATATCAAGTCCCAAATTAATACATAAATATGTCTGTCCACTGTTTAGCTGCTGTGTTGATAAACATCTATTCTGACATATGTTCACAAGTTACATGTAAACTTCACAGTCACCCTCTTGCCCGTATTCATGTCCAGTCTGTATACCGTCACAAAGCGTTTCTGATTAATTCAACATGATCCGTTCACAGGACAGCCACACGTCTCACACTTCCACGTGTTTTGAACCAATCCAATCCAACCTAACAGTCTAACGCTGTTACACGTCAGCTACATGCTTCCTATGAACTATCAAGCTTCAAGCACACATTTCTCATCTTGATACTGCTGGAAATTTTTGTAATTACTATATCCTTACCAATTACTATATTAATTACTATATCCTTGCCAATTTCAGATTCCACAATTAAATGTCATGTTCTGAAGCTTAAATCTGTCATGGCCTTTAACTGCAAAACTTAGGCTGCACTCCCTGAGTGTTGTTTCAGTACTTTCATACTACTCCATAACAGTGGGGCCACTCACTGTTCTTGTCACTTTCACTATGCTGGCCTTTACGCAGTAACATTTCAGGATACTAATTCTTATCCACAGCATCTCAGGTAATTAAGAGTCACTTTCAGTGTTGGCAACCCTGATGGTTTTGTTTCTTCTGCCTTGGCATGCCATTACATTAGGTATGTGTATTTGGATTATATTATTTCTTTTTGGTTATCCATCATGTACATATACTGTGCTTCTTTTCCAGATAATGGTGATGTAGTGTAGTACTCTCTCACTCAGAAAAGAGTGGTTTCACTATTCTGGATAAGTTCCAACAGATTTTTACACTTTTTCAGTCAATCCGGTTTCATAAATTTTGTCGCAGTGACAAAAAGTGCTATTATTTGGTGTGGCAACTTATTCCAATCATACTAATCTCACTGTGTGGGTATGAAAACACTTCATTAACATATAACGACTTACAACTATTAGACTATCAGAGCGCCATTATATTATCAATTAGTAATCCCTAATTCAAATAACACGCAAGCATCATTTGACAACCTATTAGCCCCGTCAATAATGTAACCAGAAATACCTGTCTGCTGCGTTGATGACATCAGACCTCCAATCTGAGGGGCACCTCCAAACTGATTTCTCATTGCACCTTGCTGCGCACTTGGAAAGCCCGACGGAAATGAATGTTGCGGGCCTGCCATTCTTAGTAACACTCCTTATTAATACAAACACCTGAAAAATGTTCATTTCAACAAAAATTGCCTGTAATGGCAACAATAAACATATGCACTTTTGTTTACGTTGAGGTTATGTTACTATTGGTACACGATAAAATAGAGGTCAAACTCCACATTAAAGTACAATGAATTCAAAGATAATTACCTGGTATATTAAACTAATGGCGAATACGTCAGATATAATATTCACTTACTAGCAAAGAAACATCTAAATAGTATAAACGATAAGCACTACACTCACGTTTAGTACATGCAACGAAACAAAACACTACATTCTCTACCCTATATTGCGCAGCAGGAACCTCAGGCACAAATTACAGAGAAATCCGTGGTAGGAAGTTTGAACTCCTTGCTCAAGATTGTAGGTATTAGTATTTTAGAAAATGTGTGATGGCAATACTTTTTTACATTAAAATCGTATGGAATAATGGTAATTATTGATTGAGGTAATATTCCAGATGTTTCCTATACGTCCATCTAACGGCGCTATTTAACAAGCAAACTAAGTCTGGATCAACAGATGGCGCTACTGTCCGATGTACGTATTCACTGAATAACGCAGAGCGGTAAGAGCGAACTGAGGCCAGGGAGCGAGGGGCTATAGCTCATTGCCCTTAAGTAGCGACTTCTAAATTTACCTTACCAGGTACATTTAGCGAGTCACGTACTTTATTAAGACATAATGTGTTAAAAATGTGAGGGCACACCTTACAACATTCAATAGCTCTTCATGGACTTCATTGCCCACCTGAAAGACCTTCTTCAACAGAGGATAATAAGGATTGTAATTATCTAAACTGGAGGAAAGTGTCAAAGCCAAGACCCAACAGCTTGCATTACAACACATCCAATGGTGGCAGCTGATTTCAGGTCAGTTTCAGAAGAGGTGAATCTGTAATATTCATATTTCGAGCCTCCCACATACCGAATCTCATATAGGAATAAAGGATAAAGGACACATTTGTCCCATTCTTGACTTTTAAAGGGAGATTTCCAAGACTAGTTCAGCCCAAGACGCTGTTGAAGACGACCTCTATGTTAAAAAAAATTTTCTGAATTTGTGATGTTTATGTTTGTGTAAATATTGACAATTAATGTTGACAAAGGCAACACTGTCATATATATTAATGTAATACATTCTGATTGCCGCTTAAAATAATTAAAAGCTGTTATTTCTGTATTTTCTGGCCATTATCCTGTTTGTAGCTCTGTCCTTAACTGAACATACTTTTCTTTTCTTTTTTTTTGCCTAGATGCCTTATATAATGATCATGTAGTATGTACCAAAAGATGCCCTTAACTATATCCACCTTCTAACTGGAATTAGGTATTTTGTTTGAACCTTTAACTTCCTTCTTCTGTGATTCCACTTTTAGGAATTGCCACATTTTTCACACCTACCTAATAAAATCCTTCTGATCGCACTATGGCCCTGGGGTCGACTCAGCCTCTAACAGAAATGAGTACCAGGAGTATTTCCTGGGGGTAAATGCGGCCGGTGCGTAAGGCTGACAACTTAACCACCATCCTGTGCCGTTGTCACGAAATCTGGGAACCTTAACTTCCTGGAACCCTCTGGGCCACTCCAGGCCTGAACAGGGACTGCTTTTACATAACATATATTTATTTCAAATATTTAGTTGTGTGGGCATATGACTAGATAAATACTAACTTTGTGCAAACATTTTTTACAGTTCTTAAACCTATACAGTTTCTGACCGGAATGAATACAAGTGTGGGTTGAAAGGTACATTGTTTTGGAGAAATATTTGTTACAAGCTTCACATACGAAAGGTTTCTGCCCTAAATGGTCATGTTCATGTGACTCTAGGGAATAACAATTATAAAAACCTTTGCTGTACAGTTCACACTGAAAAGGCCATTCTTCTGTCTGTGTGTATACATGATGTCTTAATGTACTGTGCCTTGTAAAATATCTGTGGCATATACCACATGTAAAGTGCCTTTCTCCAGTGTGAGAGTCTGTGTGATGCCAAAATGCTAGACACTGAACACAGATTTGCTGCATATCTCACACACATACTATCTGTCTGTGTGCAGTGTGAGACCAGTGCACCTTGAAATGGGGATAGCTGCTTTCCCAAAATGCAGAAGCATTTTGCCATTATAATTAAACCCTTCCAAGTTCAACTCTCAGACATCTAACAAACCAAAGTTTTTCTTCCCAAAAGACTAATCACTTGATGGGAGCTCCTTACACCAATACCAATAGTCATTAGGATCAACACATCAAGGCAACAGTAACTCTCAGTATAAGCATCAAACATGTGCACATGTTCATGTTACAGGTATACACTAAAATGAGTATAACAGTAGAAAACATTTCCCTTTTAGGATTGAAAACTTTGCAGTTATTGATCCACTGACACCACAAGATCATTATATGTGTAAAAGAAGCAAACTTTGTGAATATGCCAATCTAATCATAATGTATACATACCTTCATTTATGCACTTCTAGTACAGTAAAGTAACCGAAACCACATTACTTGTGTCTCGCCAACACCAACACAGAGTGTGGAACAGTGACACAACATCCACAAACAAACCTGAAGTCTAAACTTGCTTTATACACACAGGTTCATTGCCTAACCTTATACAGAAACCTGAAGTTAGTTTGTGTCTTATGTGTTTGATGATGATGACGATGGCATGGATCTCTGCCATTGATGATGATGATGGCATGAATCTCTGCCACTTTCATAAACTTGAAATCCTCACTTCAGTGGATTAAAATGTTTCATTTTTGTGTGTCGGTAACAGTGACTTCAGCACTCATCACACAATTGGCAAAATCCCTGTGAGACATAAGGTCTCTGGAAGGCAGAAACAAATGCATGTACTATGATGGCATTTGCCTTTACTCTTATACATGATGCTCTTGTAAAAACGTCACTGTACTTTGAAGTGTCAGTGCATAAAGAATTGTAAATGGTTAGCAGTTGCGCGGGTGTACTACCTTAGTATGTGGTCAACTTCTTTCACAGGTGGTTCATCTTTCAGCATGTCGACTGTGAACATGGAGGCACCATGTTCCTTTGAAACACTGGTAACCACCTGCCAGTCTGCACCGTGTCATAATCCAGAAGACCGCTAGCTCACTCTCTCGTATAGTTGAAAAATTCATTCACATCTGAGATATTGAAATATCGGTGATAACATGTCCAAATCAAATGCCATTAACCTCACTTCCTGTGCAAACATGTGCAAACTGTCACGGATTATCTATGTATGTCTAATCCGAATAATATAGCACTGTGCATGATGATTTGCTATCACATCAGGTCATTGCTGTTCGCCACAATCCACAGCACTTTTACACTAAGCTCATTCATCATTCTTTCCTGTCACCATATCTATGTAGGAAATGCCATGTGTGATTGAATGTGATAATAGGATAATCTGTGAGCTGTACAAAGTTCGAAGATGGGCGGGTAATTTGCGTAATTGACATAAGTTGTCTGCGTCAGTTGTGTTGTACCACTAGAAGCCTGGTACTATGCTAGCAAACTTTCATAACCATAGAATGTATGTATTAAGTTCTGAGAAAACAAATATTGGAAAGTTCTAAACCAATAACAAAAGTCTTTGTCTTACAAATAGCGATAAGTTCGGCTGGAAAACATGCCATTATGTATGAACCCACAAGTTCAGGGTACTCTACTGTGATGACAGCCACATCACAAATGAAAATGATAACCCAGCATGAGCTCATTTGACTTATGTCCATTCAATCATATCACACAGAATAATTTTCTGAGGAGATTCATTAGATGTCACAAAGGTATTTCACATACAAAGGAAATCATTAGAACAGTGGATATTACTAAAAGGAGACTGTATTTAGAGAAATACTGCATTTACCTGAATGTAAGACCGCTACCCCTCGCAGCATTATGTTATACATCTATTTCATCTCTTTTAACTCTTAATCAGTTATAACTATGAAAAGTCACTACACCATACATTTGCTGCATTTAACCTACCACCATCCTGTGCCGTTGTCACGAAATATGGGAGCCTTAACTTCCTGGAACCCTCTGGGCCTGTCCAGGCCTGTAATGGGATTGCTTTAGCTTTATTTGCTGCATTTTTCTGGTCTCAAAATTACGTAGTTCTGATTAACCTTTTGGCGTGGAAATTATTTTTTTAATTTTAGCACACCCTGTATATAAAATATGAATAACACGGGAACCAAATATGTTAGAATTATGAAACAAACTGCACTTTGAAGAGAAAAAAACGGAGAGTATACACCATGTTTAAAATATTCGGTACCTATATTTGTTGAATAAATATATAAAATGTAACTTTGGAGGTTAGCGGTGCGGTACGTCAAGTAGAGTTGACGTTAGGCATCTAAAGGTTAAGGATTATTTGTAGGGTAGGATGAAAGTAGTGTAAGAGGAAACTTATTTGTAATGTACATTCTAGTGTACTTCATTCTTTGAACTTAAGCCAGTTACAAGCAAAAATGCCACTTACAAATTCTAAAATAAAAATATTTAAAAAATAAACTGTCATGCTGTTACATTTAATCAGCTTGGGCCATTTTGTATCAATATTATTGTGTACTGCAGTTGTGTAGTGCTTGCCTTTGTCACCATAATAGCTGCATCTGATTTGCTATAACCACTAAACACTGACAAATGCAATGATATTTTACTAATAAAGCATTTTATTAACACTACACATAAATCCAATATGCTTCAACTCTTAAAGTGTCATCTTCAGGGAGTACCACTGATGCATTACAGCAGAAAGGTCAACAAAATGAGTCACCAGATACAAAACTCAACTTACTGTGTATGCACACTAAGTTGAATTTTACATCTGGTGACTCATTTTGTAGACCTTTCTGCCGGAATGCATCAGTGGTACTCCCTTTAAGGGTTGAAACATGTTGGAATTTTGTATATTGTTAATAAAGTGGAGTTTTAATAATGTATGAGTGCATTTGTCAGTGTTTGATACTGTGATACCAGAGCATGGATATGAACAAGATGTAGTTCATCCACAGTAGTTGGTATATCTAAGTTTTGTGTTTTACACATATTCATGAACTGAACCATCATGCAAGCAAATAGTTCACCATGCTAGTTTTCTGAAATTTTATTTTCACAAGACACACAGATGTTACTTGCTTCTGGAATTCCTTTAGATAATTTATCGGCTTTGCCAACAGATGGTGCTGAAGCCTCACTGTTATTGGCAGTGTAAGTGGGAGAATCACTAATTCACCGAAGGGGTTCTGGTTGGTCTGTTACTGTCATAGTTGTGGTGGAGATAGAAGTGGCAGGAAACACACCTGGGCGCATATTTTTGCTGGCTATCTGAAAGATCCAGAACTCATGTGGATCCGGTGGCATATCACCATGTTGAATGTAAACAGGAATATACCCTGGTACAGGCGGCAGCACTTGTCGGCGATTTGGTACAGCTCCTTCTGCAAAATGAGAGATAAATAATGTTACATAACTCACTATATGAATATTTCAAAAGAAAGAAAATTGATTTTTTGCAATAAAATGAAAGGAAAGTCATTAAATTTTTAGGCGCCTTCGCAAAATTGCGAAAACCGACTATTAGCTTCATCATGTCCATCCGTCCGCATGGAAAAACTCGGCTGCCACTGGACGGATTTTCATGAAATTTGGTACTTGAGTATTTTTCGAAAATCGAATAACTGTCCAGAAAATTCAAGTTTCATTAAAATCAGACAAGCATTGAGGCTACTTTGCATGCAACCCAATATATATTTTTGGTCATATCTCGCTCAATTCTGCATAGAATAAAAAATATTTCAGACCAAATTTGTAGAGAAAACCGAAACACACATTTTGTGTTCAATACCCTTGTTTAAAAAATCCTACCGTTTATGAGATAATGTGGAAAAATATAAAAGGGTGTGGTGGGGGCAGGCCAAAAATGAAAATATGGCGCATGTGCATTGCATGCTGGGTGTCTAAGGCTACACACACACACACACACACCACACCACACACTGAAAAACACACACACACACACCACACCACACCACACACTGACAAACACACACTCTGACAAACACACACACACACACACACTGACAAACACACACACCACAAACTCACAACACACACACACCACACATACACAACACCCACACAA